>OOCH01002300.1_pt1 | contig 12277 bp, 6 predicted proteins | sample 1671641 | NCBI WGS metagenome assembly OOCH01 (sample SAMN06348177, study PRJEB24527) | human gut metagenome | biome: human gut; feature: ankylosing spondylitis patient; material: feces | host: Homo sapiens | place: China | collected 2015-10
CAAGAAGATTCCGGCAGATCCAATGCTGAAAAAGATTCGGGAGTTTTTCCTTCATGTTAAACGGGACCTGTCGTTCCATCAATGCACCTACCAGTCCTTCTGCCTCCTGATTCGTTCGAAGAAGAATTGCCGTATCTTCCAGACGCTCTCCGTTTTCCATCCGTTCTCTGAGTTCCGAGACAACTGCAAGATATTCTTCTCTCGGATTTTGGAATTCCCGTATCTGAACCGCTTTACCTACCTGATTCGGTGTGGAAAGCTTTTTGGAAAAACGTTTTTTATTTTCTCCGATCACGTGCATCGCTGCTGAAAGGATCTGTCCACTGCATCGATAATTCACATCCAGTGTAACTGTTTCCGCATCCGGATAATCTCTGGTAAAATTCAGCATAATTTCAGGCCTTGCACCACGAAAATGATAAATCGACTGATCATCATCTCCAACGATAAACAAATTATTCTGTGGCTTTGCCAGCATGCGTACAATATCATATTGCAATTGGTTGATATCCTGAAATTCATCCACAAGAATATACTGAAATTTCTTCTGCCATGCTTCCAGAATATCTTTTCGCTGCACAAAAAGCTCATAACAATACAGGATCATATCATCAAAATCCAGTTTACGTCTGCTCTGACAGGCTTCACGGTATCCCTGGTAAATCTGTCGGAACACTTCATCCGGACAGCATGAAGAATAGTAATGTTCCAGTGCAATTTTGTTTCCTTTCACCACACTGATCTCCCTGGCAATCTCTTCCGGAAAATCTCCTTCTTCTGCCAGATCACCACCATAATTCAACGTCAGTTCTCTCAAAATGCCGAATTTTTCTTCATCAGACAGAATATTAGCCGCAGTAAATCCATATGCCTGTTTCAATATTCCATAAAACACGCCATGAAATGTACCAAAAGTAACCGGAGTATACTGCTGTCCGGTAAAACTTAAAAAGCGCTCCTTCATTTCCTTTGCTGCCGCCCTGGAAAAAGTCACGACCAGAATATTAGAAGGTGAGATTCCGCCTTCATTTATCATATATGCAGTTCGTTCTACAATTACGGAAGTTTTCCCCGAACCGGGGCCTGCCAGAACCATCATTGGTCCTGACAGGTGGGCGATCGCCCTTTGTTGAGATGGATTTCTTTTTATCATTTATTACTCTCAGCTGAGTTTCTCAATTGCTGCCTTTACACGTTTCAGTGTTTCTTCTTTGCCGATGATTTCCATAATTTCTGTTGCTCCGGCCGGTGTCATCTGTTTACCGGATACTGCTGTACGAAGCGGCCACATTACATAACCGTTCTTATAACCTTTTTCTTTGACAAATGCACTTAAAGAAGCAAACAGTGGATCATTTGTATAATCTTCCTGTGCTTCCAGAACCGGAAGAACTTCTTTCAATACTGCAAGAGAAGTTTCTTCATTTGTCTTCATCTTCTTATGGCAGTACATTGCAGAATCATATTCCGGAACTTCTTCAAAGAAATCGATCAGTGCCGGGATATCCGGGAATGTCTCGATTCTGGTCTGTACCATTCCGGCAATTTTACGGAAATCATAATCTCTTTTGAGAACTTCCTTCATATATGGAAGAGCTTTTTCATAGAACTCTTCCGGATCCATTTTCTTAATATACTCGCCATTCATCCAGCGAAGCTTGGTAATATCGAATACGGCCGGTGATTTGCTGATATGATGATAATCAAAAGCTTCGACCAGTTCCGGAAGTGAGAAGATCTCACGATTGTCCTGCGGGCTCCATCCAAGAAGTGCGACAAAGTTAACGATTGCCTCTGTAACAAATCCCTGATCCAGAAGGTCTTCATATGAAGAATGTCCGGAACGTTTGGAAAGTTTCTGATGTTCTTCGTTTGTGATCAGCGGACAATGAACGTATACCGGAATCTCCCATCCGAATGCCTCGTAGATACGGTTGTATTTTGGTGCAGAAGAAAGATACTCATTTCCTCTGACAACATGAGTGATTCCCATAAGATGGTCATCAATTACGTTTGCAAAGTTGTATGTCGGATATCCATCAGATTTGATCAGGATAAGGTCTTCCATCTCTTCGTTGTTAACTGTGATATCTCCATAGATCACATCATGGAATGTCGTAGTTCCTTCTGTCGGCATATTAAAGCGGATAACGTGTGGTTCTCCTGCATCAAGACGTCTCTGTACTTCTTCTTTTGACAGACGCAGACATCTCTTATCGTAGATAGAGATTTCTTTTCCTGCAACTACACGTTTCATAGATTCCAGTTCTTCCGGTCCACAAAAGCAGTAATAAGCATCTCCCTGCTCGATCAGCTGCTGTGCATATTTCAGATAAAGTCCCGAAGCCTGTCTCTCACTCTGTACATATGGTCCATATCCCTTATCTTTGTCCGGACCTTCATCATGAATGAGTCCTGTTCCTGCCATCGTACGATAGATGATATCTACAGCACCTTCCACATAACGCTCCTGGTCAGTATCTTCGATTCGAAGAATAAAATCTCCACCTTCGTGTTTTGCAATGAGATATGCATAAAGCGCTGTACGAAGATTACCTACATGCATTCTTCCTGTAGGGCTCGGTGCAAATCTTGTTCTGATCTTTGTCATTGTATCTTTCCTGCCTTTCAAAATATATAAACTCAGAAAAAACCCCTGAGACATCACTGCCTCAGGGAATGTTCTGCATACTAAGCTTCGATGCCTCTGCCTTTCAGATATTCGATCACATCTCCCACTGTTGCCAGTTCTGTCAGCTCTTCAGCAGGGATCTCTATATTGTATTCATCTTCCAGAGCCATTACCAGTTCAAAAAGATCAAGAGAATCTGCTCCAAGATCATCTTTAAAAGAAGTATCTGCTGTAATTTCGCTTTCTTCGCAGTTTAACTGTTCTGCAATCATTTTTCTCATTTCTTCTAACATTGCTTTTCTCCTTTATCAAGTAACTTATCTCTGCTTTGATGTGCAAAGTATATATTCTGAGAACCTATTTGTCAATAGATTTTGCTTATTTTAGAGAAGCCTTTCCGGCTCTTTAAATTTAATCTGTCTGGCCACACTCAATGCCAGTCCCATCTCTGCCATCAGGAACAGGATTGATGTACCTCCATAACTGATAAACGGCAAAGTAACACCTGTATTTGGCATCAGATTTACCACTACGGCAATATTAAAAATAACCTGCAGTGCAATATGAATAAAAATACCGCTCACTATCAATGAGCCAAACAGATCTGATGCATTCTGTGCAATAAAGAACAATCGGTACAAAAGGTAAGCAAACAGAAGAAGTACGATCATTCCGCCAAGAATTCCAAGTTCTTCACATACAATAGAAAAGATCATATCGTTCTGCGCTTCCGGCACACTTCCGAGCTTCTGGATACTGTTTCCAAGTCCTCTTCCCAGAAACCCTCCTGATCCAATCGCATACAATGCCTGTATCGTCTGATAGCCATCTCCTGATGCATAATCCTCCGGATGCAGCCATACAAGGATTCGTCTCAAACGGAAACTTGAACTGGTTTCCATCGTTGCACTTAAGAAGCTGATAGCAACAATAGCAACAACCAGAAGAATACCTGCTGCAATGAGGAATGGTCTTACTTTTGGATGTGCAATAAAGATAAGGCCAATCGTAATACCGAAAATAATGATCGCAGTACTCAGGTTATCTGTAAATACATATGTTATGAATGCAAGCGCACCGCCACTTCCTGCCAGCATCATAAAGCCTTTCAGTGTACCAATCTTTCTTCCCATATTTACGATCATATAAGAAAGACAGACGATCACTGCAATCTTCGCAAGCTCCGACGGCTGAAATGACAATGGTCCCAGATTCAGCCATCGACGCGCTCCATTTGCGCTTCGTCCAAGAGGTGTCTTGACCAGCAGCATCAGCACTGCTGCTACACCATAAATAACCCCTGTAAATCTCGTCAATACATGATAATCTATCTGTGAGATTGCAAGTGCGGCTATGATACATGCCAGACTGATCGCAGCCTGTTTTTTAAAATAATACATGTCATCGCCATAGTTCAGTTCTGCCATGTAAGAGCTGGTACTGTACAGCATAACCAGTCCAAAACAAGTCAAAAGAATGATAACCGCAAGAAGACTGTAATCATAATAATCGGTTTTCTTTTTTATTTTTGGTTTTCTTACAACTGCTTTTTTTCTACTCATAGCATACAGTATAGCAGACTCCTTTCCCGTCCGCAAGAAAAAAACAGGGAAACGGCATACAATCCATTTCCCTGTTTTTATCATGATTTTTTATTTGTCACTGTCATCATCGATTGCTGCTGTTTCAATAACAAATTTTACGTTTCCGCTCATATCATCTTCTTTTCCACTGAAGGAATGATATGCATTGTCATCAGAGCAGATCGCATCCAGACGATCCAGGATATCCTGCAGATCATCATCTACAAGATCTGAAAGTTTCTGGATTCCCTCTTCATCAAATTCTTTTGTTCCGTCAGAGAGTTTCTTTGCTCCATCTGCAAGGCTCTTAATTCCACTCTTAACCTGTGCACTTCCGCTGCTGAGTGTAGATGTTCCGCTCATAAGCTGCTGTGTACCGGATGCAAGCTGGCTTGCTCCACTGTTGAGTTTGCTGCTGTTTGCAGAAAGTGTGTTTGCTCCACTGGTAAGCTGACTTGTTGCACTGGTGATCTTTGATGTTCCACTGTTAAGCTGTTTGCTTGCACTTGTCAGTTTACTTGCTCCGCTGGTCAGAGTCTTTCCTGAACTTTCAAGAGCTGTTGCTCCACTTGTAAGCTGTTTATTAGATGCTGTCAGTGTATTTGTTCCTGCGAGCAGACTGCTGGTTCCTTCATCAACCTTATCATAACCAGCCTGAAGCTGCTGGATTCCATCTACAAGCTTATCTACACCCTCTTTCAGAGTATTCAGCATTCCACCATCTAATTTTTCTCCAAGATATGTCTGAAGAGTAGTCTGAAGTTTCTGAATACCAGCTTCTACTGCATCTGCGCCCTGTGTCAGAGACATATCTTCTTCTGTCGTGCCGGTTCCTGTACCTGCAGCTATCAGTGCATTTGCACCTACTGTCAGTGCATCATTGTTTTTTGTAAGCTCTGTAAGTGCATCGTCGATACCTTTTGTAAGTGCTTTGATCGTTGCCTGTGTCTGTGCATCCTTCTTTGCATCTTCTGCACTCTGATTATTCAGAGCAGCCAGACCACTTTCAATCTGAGCAAGACCTTCCTGAAGCTGTGCTGCTGCATCCCCTGCCGCTGCAGCCTGTGCATTCTGGTTACTTACTTCACCGGCTGCGGACTGTATCTGAGCTGCTGCATCATTCAGTCCGGACACCTGGCCTGCATGTGCCTGCAGGTTTGCGACACCGCCCTGTGCCGTTGCAACACCACCGGAAATTGCTCCGATCGCGCCCTGTACCGCACTGTTGACTGCGGCTGCTGTTGCTTCGTCCATAGAAGAAGTATCAATACCGCTGAGGATATCGATTGCTGAACTTGCACTGTCAAGTCCTGCAGAGATCGTACCTGCATCTCCCTGCAGTGCATCCCCGGTTCCAGCTGCAGCGCTGACGGTTCCGGCTGCGGCATTCAGCTGATCCGCTGCAGAAGTGCCAGATACAGCTCCGACAGATGCTGCTGCGGACTGTGCTTCTGCAAGACCACTCTCAATCTGGGATGTTCCATCTGCGGAACCACCTGTGGAAGACGGATTTACCAGACTGTTTAATGTATCTGCATTTTTCTTTATCTCTCCGACAGATGTCACATATGTGATAACCTTACCCGCAAATTCACCTGTTTTCGCAGCATAAGCCTTTGCACTCTCTGCAAATTTCACAATGCTTGCAATAGAGGTCTGGAGCTCCGGAAGTTTTGCTTTGATTCCACTTACAAGTCCGTTCACAGATGTCTGAAGATCTGTCAGCCCAGCTGCTTCCTGATCGATACCTGCGCCTAACTGACTCACACCTGCTGTGTAAGTTTCAATTCCGCTTCCAAGATTTGAAACTCCTGCAACATATTTCTTAACTCCATCTGTGAGGTTGTTGCTGCCTTTTACATACTGCTGTACACCGGAAGCCAGGCTGGTCACACCTGTGTTATATTCTTTTAAGGATTTTGATAATGTGCCAACTCCATCTGCATATTCATTAACACCAGAAGCTAGCTTATCTGCACCTGATGTATAGGAAGAAACACCGCTGCTCAGTGTTGCTGCTCCACTGTTCAGTGTGCTCACACCACTTGTCAGCGTGGCAATACCAGAATCAAATTCCTGATATTTTTCATCCAGTGTAGAAGCTCCGTCAGAAAGCTCTTTACTTCCATCTACCAGCTCTGTTGCTGCATCCGTCAGTTCTTTCATGGAATCTTTCAGATCATCCAGTCCATCGATATCATCTACATCCAGAGAATCCAGAATATCTGTTAATGCAAAAGTGAATGTAGAACTCATTGTAAAGTCTGTTACATCTGCTTCCATTGTAAATTCTTCCGGGATATCCAGATCGATATCTTCGTCTACACTGTTCAGATCCAGATTGTCTGCCAGTCCCGGCATACCAACACCGATTACAATATTTCTCTGGCCATCAGAAAGAACTTTTCCATTATCAATCGTAACATTTGTAAAATTATCTGTAGGGAGGATCATTGCTGTTGCCATTACAAATGGCGCATACATCTCAGTTGTTTTCTTTCCTACTTTTGTTTTGTTCTTTACGTTATTTTTATAAGTTACTTCAATTTTCAGATGACCACTTTTACCGGCAAGATCACTTGGACTTATCTGTGCACCGTCCAGGTAATATTTCAGTTCCATGGAAACCGGAAGATCTTTGGTTGTTGTTCCCTGATAATAAATATCTTTGTCTTCTGTATTCCAGGTCAGTTTATCTCCATCCTGAGAGAAAGTCTCATCGCCTTTGACATTCTTGATATCTTTCAGATCAGATACATCACTTAAGTCTCCTGCTGATGCAGAATTCTTCAGCCAGTCGGAAACTGTGATCTCCTGTGGTGTTCCGTCTGCTGCCGCATTTACATATACGGTTTCTTCTTTGGAAATATCTGTATTCGCTGCCAGAACCGGGCTGACACCCATCACCATTGTCATTCCTACTGCCACAGAAGCTGCTACTGCTTTTTTTCTGTTTCTGTTCATGTTCTACGACTCCTTTTCCAGCCATTGGCCTGATTCATATTTATATAGTTATCTTATATTTTTATTTCTTGTCTGGTAAAAATCCCTTTGATGTGTGAACGATAAGCGGGTCAAATACCATAAACATCGCAGGTAATATCAGCAGTACAACTACAGTACTGATCACGGCACCACGGGCAAGCAATGTACAGATCGCACCGATCATATCTACCTTTGAGTACAGGGCTACACCAAATGTTGCCGCAAAGAAACTACATCCACTTACGATAATAGATTTCATTGAGAATTTATGTGCAATGGAAATAGATTCTTTTTTAGTTTTTCCAAGATGACGCTGTTTCTGATAGTTACTTGTCATCAGGATCGCATAGTCTACAGTTGCACCCAGCTGGATGGCACCGATTACGATACTTGCAACGAATGGAAGGGTTACTCCCTGGTAATACGGAATTGCCATATTAACAAAGATTGCAAATTCGATAACAAACAGCAGAATAAATGGCAATGAAATTGATTTGAATACAAACAGAATGATCAGGAATATCGCTGCCATAGAAAGGATATTTACTCTCTGAAGGTCAACATTTGTTGTATCCTGGAGGTCTTTCATCAGAGGCGCCTCACCGATCACCATTGATTCCGGACTGTATTTCTTAACGATCTTCTGAATCGCATCAAGCTGTGCGTTACATTCATCCGTTGCTGAAGAATACTCAGAGCAGACAAACTGTACTTCATAGTTGTCGGACTGAAGCATTTTTTTAATATTGGAAGGAATCATGGATTCCGGGAATGTAGGTCCGATCAGGGAATTCATTCCAAGTGACCATTTTACTCCGTCAACTTTGTCAATCTGATCCAGCATCTGTGTTTTTTCTTTGCTGTCCAGTCCGTTTTTCAGGAGTACCATATGGACCGTACTCATATCGAAGTCTTCTTTCAGTTTTTCATTGGATACGTTACTGTCCAGAGTAGCCGGAAGTGACTTATCAATATTGTAGTAAATCTGAGTATGATTGTTTCCGTAAATAGCCGGGAACAAAAGAACCAGGAAAATAACAACCCATGCCTTATAATGCTTTGTAATAAAAGCAGATGGCTTATCCATTCTGGAAAACAGAAGCTTATGCTGTGTCTTCTCAATTGGTTTGTCAAAGAACAGAACCAGTGCAGGGAGAATGGTTACGCAGCAGACAACACCAATGACAACGCCTTTTGCCATAACAATACCAAGGTCACGTCCAAGGGCAAAGGTCATAACACAAAGTGCAACAAAGCCGGCAACCGTTGTAACGGAGCTTCCTGCTACAGACTTGAAGGTATTTGCAATGGCATGACCCATGGCCCGGTCTTTCTCACCGGGGAAACGCTTCTTATTCTCTTCATAGCTGTTGAGAAGGAAAATGGAATAGTCCATTGTTACACCAAGCTGAAGGACTGCAGTAAGTGCCTGCGTAATATAGGAGGTCTCTCCCAATATAATATTGCTGCCCAGGTTATAGAGGATTGCCAGTCCGATACTAAGCAAGAACAGGAAGGGAACAACGAAGGATCCGCTTGTCAGCTCCAGAACGATCAGGCTGAGCACAGCTGCGATCACAACGTAAATCGGCAGCTCCTGCATGGCAATATTCTTAATATCCGTAACAACACCTGTCATACCACTAAGGAAGCACTGCTCATTGGCAATCTTACGAAGCTCTGTAATGGCTTCCATGGAATCATCGGAGGATGTGGTATTATCAAACAGTACCAGCATCATGGTGGCGTCGCCATTGATAAATACCTTTCTGTATTTCTCAGGAAGCATTTCCACAGGAAGGGTGATATCTGCCACATCATCATACCAGAGAACATCCTTAACATGCTCTACCTGGCTGAACTCATCCTCCAGCTTCTGGACATCCTTCATTTCCATATTTTCCACGATTACCATGGAAAAGGCGCCCATTCCAAACTCATCCACCAGAATATCCTGACCCTTTACAGTTTCAAGGGTATCCGGCAGGTAACTTAACAGATCGTAATTAACTCTTGTCTCTGCAATTCCGATCACAGACGGGATTACCAGCAAAAGCCCGATAAGAAGAACCAGAACCTTATGCTTGGCTATCCATTTTCCTACTTTGACCATTGATGTCATCTCCTTAATTCATTTCTTTCGTACTATAGTATAACCCAAAATGACCAATAGTCAATATTTATTTTAACAAAAAGGACAGAGGCAGCAGTACAGGATGCAAACGATAGTACATTGACTGTTCACTGGCAAGATGAAAATTTTGGTGTGTCGATATGTAAGGCTTTGAAAAAAGAAGAGGTAACATATGCAGATATTGAAGGAATAATAGGCATCAGTATAGATTCGCAGTATACTGTGAAACTGGATTGGAAAGATAGGGCAGAAGAATATGTTTATAATGCAGGAAACGATATGTGTGGAATACTCTCATTGCAGGAATTTTCTACACTGGAGGATTTGAAGAGGTTTCCTCAACTTCAAAAATTACGTCTGAATGAATGTAGCGTTGATGACAATACTGCATTAGGCGAACTGACTAACTTAGAAAAACTGCAGTTGGATGAATATGCCATAAAATCCCTTGATCTTTTGGAAAATCTAACTTCATTAAAAAGTCTGACCATCCAGGGCGCTGAGTTCTCAGATTTACAGGCATTAAAAAATTTGACTAATATTGAAAAATTATGGTTGCCTAACAATGATATCGAAAACATCGATGCCCTGGGGGAAATGACTAACCTGGAAGAACTCGTATTATATGGAAATCGAATAAAAGACATATCTGCTCTCAGTAAACTCGATAAACTTAAAATCCTAAAATTGGGAGGAAATCTGATAGAAGACGTAGAACCATTAATGAATCTCAAGAATCTTACGGAAGTAAGCTTAAGAGATAATCCAATTAAGAATGTACAGGTTCTTGAAAATCTTACGGGAACAGATATAAAGTTGGAGTAAAGGAGATCAAATGAGAAAAAAGGTAAATAAATTATTGACAATTTTACTTGCTTTGACTATTTTTTTAAATTCATTTAATGTTGTGTACGCAAGTGAGGAAAATAAGACATCTTTGGGTTCAGATGCATCTGTGGAAATGGAAGTAGAGGGAACAGATTCTGTTGGAGAAATGCTTGCATCGGAAATTCAAACACAAAAAGATGAGCGATTTCAAAATGAAGGTAATTGTATTATGTCTTTGAAATTTGAAGGCGAAGATAAAGACGATGATCAATCCAGTAGAAATGTTGCCTGTGTTTCATTTTCGGTAAAATCAGAAGCACAACTAATTGTTGGAGTGTATGATGAAAATCATATTCAGATGTTAGATTATGAAAAAACAGAAGTAAATAAAGATGATACATATAAAGAGATAATTTTTGACATAGACGAAATGCCAGAATATTTTACAGCTACAGCGTACTTGCTTAGCAAGGAAAATAATCGTCCCCTTTGTCAAGAGTATACAACTGAAATGTATACAAAAGAAATGCAGGAGCTGGAAAAATCTACAGTAGATGATTATGCTCCAGAAGACGTATTACAGTTGGATGGTAACAATAAAGAAACTAATTTTGCAGTTTATAATAATGATACTGTTGTAATAGAGGAAAATGAAGGCATAAATGAACTGAAAGATATGGGAAATGGCATTATCGAAATTGATAATGCGGATCAGAAAATTATCGGACTTAAACAGGGTGATACCTTATCTTATAAGTACATGGATGGATCTGTTTTATTAATAAAAGTTATGTCCGTTAAAGTAGATGGGACAACGGTTATAATTACTCAATCTGACGATACGGATCTGACAGATTATTTTGATTATATAAAAATAGATGCAGACGGTGGAAGCGGAGATGCTGAAATTGATAATAATAATCTGGAGTCAGGAGTTACATATTTAGAAGAAGCGACAGAAAATGCTCCGGCGGTAGGGGCATTGGATGGGGATGGAAGCATAAGTGCATCAGTGGCATACAAAATTAAACGAGGAGCTATCAAGGGAAGTGTAGGGCTTAAGCTTAATTTTCATATCCAATTTTATTGTTCTTTAAGTTATAAGTATTTTTCAATGGAGACTGAATACTCAAATTCGATTTCAGTAGAATTTTCTGGAAAATGTGATCTGACAAAGATACAACTTTCCAAACTCACACAATATCCGATACCATGTATTAAGGTTAAGTGTCAATTATATTTTGTTGTAAGTGCATCTGGAGAATTGAAATGGGAAGGAGAATGGAAAGGAAGTATTGGATTTAGATATGACAGCAACTCTGGAATAGACGATAAAGCACCATTTTATAATCCTAATATCAAAAATGAAATAAAAATGGAAGGAAAATTATTTCTTGGTTTATGTATAGTTCCGGATTTATCTGTCATTGATGAAAATGTGTGCAAAGCAGAGATGGACGCGACTAGTGGACTAGAAGTAGTTGGGAAAAAACTGATTGCCACGAGCAGTGATGATATGGTTCATGAATGCAATAAGTGTATTGATGGAAAAATTAATGTAAAAATAGAAGCAAAAGCTAAATTAAATATATTGAAAGACTGGAAAGATATAGAATGTAAAATTGCATCTATTACATTAAAAATAACAGATTTTTATTGGAGCACAGATAAAAATGAATTTGGTTTCCGCAAATGCCCTCACACAAGTTATAAAGTCGATATAACTGCAATCGATGATAATGACAATGCAGTTCCAGAAGGTGAAGTTACTGTATATGATAAAAAAACGGGAAAAGCTGTGGACATTACATTAAAAAATGGAAACAAACAGTCTTGTGTGAAATTGAATGATAAAGGAAAACAGAGTATTTATTTGCAAAATGGAAGTTATACTGTCAAGGTCACAAAAGGAAGAGAAAAAGGTGAAGGAAGTCTTAGCGTTGGAAACAGAAAAACTTCAAAAAAGATTACGGTTCAAGGTGAAGTAAGCTGGACATTAAGTAATGGAATACTCCGTGTTTCTGCTCAGGGGAAAATGCCGGATTATGGTTGGGGTGAAAATGCCGCTCCATGGAAGACACGGGAAAAGGAAATACGAAAAGTTATTATAAATGC
>OOCH01002304.1_pt1 | contig 12255 bp, 8 predicted proteins | sample 1671641 | NCBI WGS metagenome assembly OOCH01 (sample SAMN06348177, study PRJEB24527) | human gut metagenome | biome: human gut; feature: ankylosing spondylitis patient; material: feces | host: Homo sapiens | place: China | collected 2015-10
TCCTCCATGATGACATTGCATGGTATACAGATGGAGAGACAACTGCGCGTGGCTTTGACCGACTGCCGGAAGAAGCATATCATGCAGCATACGGATTTTTCTGGAAAGAGAATTACTATTATATGACATATGGAAACACGTTGTATGTTTGTGACATGTCGCGTGTGCCATAATATGTAGAATGCGCAAAATTGCAATATGGGTGCTTGCGCTCAGGTACAATTTTGCAATACTTCTTGTAGTGCACAATATGGAAGTTGGAGGGATGCTTATTGAGAGTGTAGTGTTTGGTGGGCTATAAATAAGACAACAAAACACGATATTAAAAGGAGAATGAGTGTGAAAAAGCTGATAGCGATTTTGATGGCAGTGGTTTCCCTGATGTGCGGTGGCATCTCTGCGATGGCTGATTCCCATAATTGGGATAGCGGAAAGTGGTTACGACTTCCAACATGTAAGGTTACAGGACTGAAATTACTTCAGTGTACGAATGACGGTTGCAATGCAACAACCAAAGTTACTGTGGCGCGTGTCGATCATGTTTATTTGGCTGCGACCTGTACAAAAGCAGAACGGTGCCAATGGTGTGATACGACTAAAAAGGGGAGTAAGCCGCTTGGTCATAAAAAGCCAGAAGTTGGTTGCATTGACCAGCCGTGTGACAGAAAAGATTGTGATGTAATTGTTGTAAAGCGTAAAGCTGGTATGCACCATTATCAGGGAGCAACGTGTGAAAGTCCGGCAATTTGCGCATTGTGAGGAATTGATGATGCCACTCCCTTGGGACATAACTTTACGGAAGCCACTTGTAATGCGCCTGCTACTTGCACGAGATGCAAAAAAACAGAAGGCAACAAGAAAACGCATTCGTATTTTCCTGCCACTTGCACCCAGCTTGCCACATGCCGGCATTGCGGTGAGACGACCGGCACTTACAAAGACCATAATTTCCAGAATGGCAAGTGCACCGTTTGCAATAAGCCGCAGTACGCGCTGGACGACGAGCCGAACGAAGAAGATGACCTGATGGTGCTTGCGGCACAATAACCATCATTCCTTGCCCTTTTCCTCTGCCTGATGCTTTGCCTCACCTCTGCATTTGCCGAAAGCGACACGGACACCGACGACGGCTACGAATCCACCTGCTGGGGTGAAGCGAGCGTCAGCCAGCAACGCACGAATATCCGGGACGCGGCGGTTTTCGGATACGACCTCTATTACATCAGCGGACATTACCTGATGCGGGTGGATGATTGCCTGTCCTACGCGAACCCCGTTCTCGACCTCAACGAAATCATCCAGTCCGAAACGCTTCGGAGCATCGGCTATTATGACGAAGTGTCCATTATCGTGGCGGATTATCGGCTGGTGCTGTTCAGCGGCAATGAGGGCTTGCTGTACTTCCTCAAGAGTGACGGTACGGACGGTTTCCAGCTGGATTTTGTCAGCAAGCCGCTGGACTATGCGTCTGCGTGGGGTGTGAAGTGGAAGGAGTTCCCGATTGCGCCCGGTCTGTACGACATTGATTACGAAGAAGCATACTATCACGATGATTTTGGGCTGTTCATCGTCGCCTGCACCGATGATGGCGAGCACTGCGTCGTCCATTTCGACAAGGAGACGGGCAAGGGCGGCATGGTGGACGTGCAGACGAGCGAAGATGCCGATTCCTACGGCTACCTCTGGGCGGACGGCATTCTGGACACCAGCGCGGTGGAAGGCGCGGAAGAAAAGGCACTGTATTTTTACAGCGGCGCGAAGCTGTTTTCCGTGAATCTCGAAACAATGGCGTATCTGCCGGATTCGCTGGATTTCACGGGCGAAGCCGACCTTGAAGCAGTGAAGGACTACGACATTCAGCGCGGAGCATATGTGACGCATGATGCTTACCGCGGCTATGCGGTGGATGCAGAGAATCAGACGTTCTACTTCGCGCACGACAACACCGCGTGGAAGCTGAGCGCGGATGACAACGCGCAGGTGGAAGTGACCGCCGTTGCGAAACTGCCGTTCTATGCCGAGAAAGTCCGCAAGGGGCTGGTGTGGGATGACTGCTATCTGTTGGTGACGGATGGCGGCTTGTACACGATTCCGCTGCCGGGTGCTTACTGGCTGTCCATGCTGGAAGATGCTGAATAACTGCATAAATTACGCGCCTGCTCCCTTTCATTCGGAAGCAGGCGCGCTTTCTATATCCTCAATTATTCCCCAATCGCATTCCCGGTGTACAGCGTGTAGTACCGGCCCTTCTGCGCAATCAGCTGGTCATGCGTGCCGCGCTCGATGATGCGGCCCTGCTCCAAGACCATGATGCAGTCGCTGTTCTTGACCGTGGACAGGCGGTGCGCAATCACGAACGTCGTGCGCCCCTTCATCAGGGCGTCCATGCCGCGCTGCACCAACGTTTCGGTGCGCGTGTCGATGGAAGACGTCGCTTCGTCCAGAATCAGCATCGGCGGAAGTTCACCGTTTTCGCCGCCCAGCATCACGCGGGCAATGCAGAGCAGCTGCTTCTGTCCCTGCGAGATGTTGCCGCCGTTTTCGGTGATAACCGTGTCGTAGCCGTCGGGCAGGCGGCGGATGAAGCTGTGCGCATGGGCGGCCTTCGCGGCGGCGATAACGTCCTCTTCCGACGCGTCGGGGCGGCCGTAGGCGATGTTGTCGCGAATCGTGCCGGCTTTCAGCCAAGTGTCCTGCAAGACCATGCCAAAGCTCTTGCGCAGGGAGTGGCGCGTTGCGTTGCGAATGTCCGTGCCGTCGACGAGAATTGCACCGCTGTTCACGTCGTAGAAGCGCATCAGCAGGTTAATCATGGTCGTTTTGCCGCAGCCGGTCGGGCCGACGATGGCAATGCGCTGACCGGGCTTGACGTGCAGGTTGAAGCCCTCAATCAGCGGGCGGTCAGGCACATAGCGGAAGCAGACGTCCTTGAGGTCAACCGTGCCCTTGGGGGAGAGCACGGAGGCGTTTTCCTTGTCCGGCACGCGATCATCCTCATCCAGCAGGGAGAAAACGCGCGCGGCGCAGGCGAGGGCGTTTTGCAGCTCGGTCACAACGCCGGAGATTTCGTTGAAGGGCTTGGTGTACTGGTTGGCGTAGTTCAGGAAGATGCTCAGCTGGCCGATGGTGATGCCTCCGGCTACGGCATAGATTGCGCCCACGAGGCCGACGCCTGCGTAGACGATGTTGTTGACGAAGCGGGTGGCGGGGTTGGTCATGCTGGAGAAGAAGATGGCCTTCAGGCTCACGTTCTGCAGTCGGCCATTCACCTCGTCAAAAGCCTCGAGGCTCTGGGCCTCGTGGCCGAAGGCCTGCACGACCTTCTGACCCTCTATCATCTCGTTGACAAGGGCAGTCTGCTCGCCGCGCACGGTGCTCTGGCTCTGGAAATACTTGTAGCTGCGCTTTGCGAGGAAGCTGGCGACAACGAGGCTCAGGGGGGTGATGCAGACCACCACCAGCGTGATAGGGACATTCTGCTGCAACATGAAGAGCAGGGTGCCGAGGATGGTCAGCACACCCGAGAACAGCTGGGTGAAGCCCATCAGCAGGCCGTCCGCGAAGGTATCCACGTCGGCCACCATCCGGCTCACGATGTCGCCGGATGGATGGCTATCGAGGTAAGAGAGGGGAAGGGTCTGGATCTTCCGCATGGCGGCGTTGCGCAGGTCACGGCTGACTGCGAAGGTGATGCGGTTGTTGCAGACGCTCAGCAGCCACTGCGCAAAGGCGGCGACAACAGCCACCACGATGATCTCGTAGATGATGCGCAGCACGCCCGCGTGGTCCACGGCACCTTTGCCCAGCATCATGTCGATGGCACTGCCGCAGAGGATGGGGATATACAGCTGGGCCGCCACGCTTACAGCGGCTACGATGAGGCTGCACACCACGAAGAAGCCGTAGGGCTTGATTTTCTGCAGCACCCGGGTCATGGTGGCCTTCTGCTGTTCAGGGGTCAGCTTGCTTTTTGCTTTTGCACTCATTTCTGCGCATCCCCTTTCTTGAACTGGCTCTCGTAAATTTCTTCGTAGACGGGGCAATTCTGGCGCAGCGCGTCGTGGCGGCCAAGGCCCACCAGTCTGCCGTCGTCCAGAACAATGATCTGGTCCGCGTGCTGCAGGCTGGCGGCGCGCTGGCTGACGATGAACACGGTCAAATCACCCGGCAGAGCCGCCAGTGCCTTGCGCAGGGCGGCGTCGGTGGCGTAGTCCAGTGCGCTGGCGCTGTCGTCCAGAATGAGGATATCCGGCTTGCCCACAAGGGCGCGGGCGATGGTCAGGCGCTGCTTCTGGCCGCCGGAGAGGTTGCGGCCACCCTGCTCCACGGGCTCGTCCAGCCCGAGGGGCTTCGCCTTGACGAACTCTGCCGCCTGTGCGGTCTCGAGGGCAGCCCAGAGCTCCGCATCGGAAGCGTTCTTGTTGCCCCAGAGCAGGTTCGAGCGGATGGTGCCGCCGAACAGCTGGGCCTTCTGCATGACCATGGCCACCTTGCCGCGCAGCGCTTCGCGGGGGTAGCTGCGGGCGTCGCGGCCCATAATTTCCACGGTGCCCTCGGTGGCGTCGTAGAAGCGGGGGATGAGGTTCACCAGGCTGGATTTGCCGCTGCCCGTGCCGCCGATGACGCCGATGGTCTGGCCGCGCTTGGCGGTAAAGCTGATGTCGGAAAGGCTGGGTGCACCGGCCCCGGCGTAGGTGAGGGACACATGGTCAAAGCGCACGGCGTCGGCTGTCTTGTCGGCGGCCACCTCGCCCAGAACTTTAGCCGGGAAAGCCATGCCGGGTTTCGTGTCCAGCACAGCCTGCACGCGGCCTGCGCAGGCGATGCCTTTGCTCACCTGCACGATGAGGTTGGCCAGCTTGACCAGCTCCACCAAGATCTGGTTCATGTAGTTCACCAGAGCGATGACGTCGCCGGAAGCCATGCCGCCCACGTTGATCTGGATGCTGCCCACATACAGCAGTGCCACGATGGCGATGTTGATGAGCACATAGGTCACAGGGTTCATCAGGGCGGAGATATGGCCCACGTGCAGCTGCATGTCGGTGAGCAGGGCGTTGGCGTTCTCAAAGCGCGATACCTCGTCCTTTTCCTTGTCAAAGGCACGCACGACGCGCACGCCGGTCAGGTTTTCGCGGGTCAGGCCCAGCACACGGTCCAAACGGTTCTGCACCGTCTTATACATGGGCCGGGTGGCGGCCATGATACCGAACACGACAACGCTCAGCAGCGGGATGGTCACCACGAAGATCAGCGCGGCTTTCACGTTGACCGTGAAGGCCATGACCATGGCACCGATCACCACGAACGGGCTGCGCAGGAACAGGCGCAAAAACAGGTTCAGGCCGCTCTGCACCTGGTTCACGTCGCTGGTCATGCGGGTGATGAGGGTGCTGGTGCCCAGGGTGTCCATCTCGGAAAAGCTCAGGCTCTGGATGTGGGCAAACAGGGCGTGGCGCAAGGCCGTGGAATAGCCCACAGCCGCCTTTGCGGAGAAATACTGAGCCGTCAGGCTGCAGGCAAGGCCGATGGCCGCGAGCAGCAGCAGCAGGCCGCACCGCACGAGGATATAGTGGAAATCGCGGGCAGCAATGCCAACGTTCACGATGTCCGCCATGACCAGCGGCACGAACAGGTCGAACGTGGCTTCCAGCATCTTGAAAAGCGGCGCAAGCACGCTCTCGCGCCTGTAGCCGTTCAGATAGCCTAGCATCTTGTTCAAGGCGATACTCCTTCTTTCGTACATTATAATGGTTACGGAATCTTATTTATTATAGCGCAGAAAGCGGCGAAATGCTATAGGGAAAGAGGAAAACAGCGCCCTCTCCGTCATTGCTTCGCAATGCCACCTTGTCCCCTTTTTGTCGCTACGCGACATCTTCCCCCGGCCGGGGGACGTCTTTCAAAGGGAGAGGCAAGAAACGCTCCCGTTATGCTCTTGGCTCCCCCTCGGGGGAGCTGGCAAACCCGCAGGGTTTGACTGAGAGGGTTTTAACTGCAATGACGGAGAGGGTTTTCCCGTTGAGAAAATTTCCATTTCCTGTTATACTAAAAGCTGATTACAGCAATGGGAAGAATGGTGAGCAGATGGCAAGACGAACAGACGGCGGCATCCGGTTCCGCCCGGTGGGCAGCGCGCGGCGCGCCCGCACCGCACCGGCCTACAGCCCCGCAGGCACGGGCTGCCCCGCGATCGAGCGGGCCGTGGAAAACCTCTACAAAGCCCAGAACGAAGAAGGCTTCTGGACCCTGATGGGCGCGCTGAACTATGCGCTGGAGCTGGAGACCCATGTTCTTGTGCCGCTGCAGACGGCCCTGACCGTGCACGGCGCTCCTGCGCCCTGGGCAGAGCACCCGGTGCCCACCGAAAAGGCCGACGGCCTCAAGCTGTGGACCCTGCGCAACGACAAAGGCCGCACCTGGCTGCCGCTGTTCACCAGCGCGGCCGCCGCCTGCGCCGACCGCAGCACTGCCGCCCGGCCCATGGCGGACTACACGCTGGAAGACGCCATGGAGCTGGCCCTTTCCACCCCGGGCATCGACGGTGTGGTGCTGGACCCGTGGAGCCACTCGGCCACGCTGGACGGGGCCCTGCTCAACGGCTTGCTCCACGCGGGCCACACCCCCGAGACCCCCGGCGACGAGGAAGCGGACGCCGGGAAGGAAGCCGCCCGCAATGGCAATTGGGAGCAGGCGGCGGAGTGCTTTGAGAAAGCCGCCGAGCTGGGCAGCGCCATGGGGCTTTCTCTGCTGGCCGACTGCCTGTACAAGGGCCGGGGCGTGAAGCCCAGCCGAGCCGAGGCACGCCGCATGTGGAAGCAGGCCGCCGAAAGCGGCGAGGTGCTGGCCCACATCGCGCTGGGCGACGACTGCGCCGCCCGGGGCAACAACGGCAAGGCCCTTATCTGGTACCGCCGCGCGCGGCAGAACGCCGCCCACATGCCGGACATCGAATACACCCCGCAGGTGTGTTTGCGCGTGGCCCAGTACGAGACCCGCTACACCAGCCGCAAAAAGGCGCTGGCGCTGGCCGCCGAAGCAAAGCAGGGCTTTGCCATCCGCGCGCGGGAAAACGAGCCGGACGCCGCCCAGTGGCTGGCCGAAACGGAGCAGCTGCTGCAGGAGCTGACCGCACCGCAGCCCGCGGCCCCGGCGGCCTACGACATGGAATCTTTACAATTGGACTAAAAAAGCGTCATACAGATACGCTACAATAGACCGTGAAAAAGCAGTGGCGGTGCGTCCGCAAAGAGAGGAAACAGACAGTATGAGCAAAGTGATCGGCATTGATCTGGGCACGACGAATTCCTGTGTGGCGGTGGTGGAGGGCGGCAAGCCCGTGGTCATCACCAACGCGGAAGGCGAGCGCACCACCCCCAGTGTTGTGGCCTTCACGAAGGATGGCGAACGTCTGGTGGGCGGCGCGGCCAAGCGCCAGATCGCCACAAATTCCGGGCGCACCATCTCCAGCATCAAGCGCCACATGGGCAGTGACTACCGGGTGCACATCGACGGCAAAGACCTGACCCCGCAGGAGATCAGCGCCATGATTTTGGCCAAGATCCGCCGCGATGCCGAGAGCTACCTCGGTGAGCCGGTGACCGAAGCCGTGATCACGGTGCCCGCTTACTTTGACGACAGCCAGCGCAAGGCCACCCAGGATGCAGGCCGCATTGCGGGCCTGAATGTGCTGCGCATCATCAACGAGCCTACCGCAGCCGCTGTTGCCTACGGCCTCGATAACGAAGCATCGCAGAAAATCCTTGTGTACGACCTGGGCGGCGGCACCTTTGATGTGTCCATCATCGAGATTGAGGACGGCACCTTCACGGTGCTTGCCACCGGCGGCGACACCCATCTCGGCGGTGACGACTTCGACGAGCGCATCGTGGAGTACGCAGTGGCCGAGTTCAAGAAGTCGGACCGCATCGACCTGACGAAGGACCCCGCCGCCATGGGCCGGTTAAAAGAAGAAGCCGAAAAGGCGAAGAAGGAGCTCTCTGCCGCGCCGTCGGCCCAGCTGAACCTGCCCTTTATCGCGGTGGGCAAGGACGGCCCCCATCATCTGGACATTTCGCTGTCCCGCCCGCAGTTCGAGATGATGACCGGCGATCTGCTGGCCCGCACGGTGCAGCCGGTGCAGAACGCCTTGCGGGACGCCGGCATCTCGGCCAGCCAGCTGGGCAAGGTGCTGCTGGTGGGCGGCAGCACCCGGATGCCCGCCGTGGAACGGCAGGTGAAGGAGCTGCTGGGCAAAGAGCCCAGCCACAGCCTGAACCCCGACGAGTGCGTGGCCATGGGCGCGGCCGTGCAGGGCGGTCTGCTGCAGGGCGGCGGCAAGCTGGCCGGTGCCACCGGCGCGGCGGCCCAGGGCCTTGTGCTGATGGACGTGACCCCGCTGACCCTCTCCATCGAGACGCTGGGCGGTGTGGCAACGCCCCTCATCACCCGCAACAGCATGATCCCCACCCGCAAGAGCCAGATCTTCACCACGGCACGTCCCATGCAGACCAGCGTGGAGATCAACGTGCTGCAGGGCGAACGCCACTTCGCCCGCGATAACAAATCCCTGGGCAAGTTCAAGCTGAACGGTATCCGGGCCAGCTTTTCTTCCAAGCCGCAGATCGAAGTCACCTTCGACATCGACGTGAACGGCGTCGTGAAAGTGTCTGCAAAAGACCTCGGCACCGGCCGGGAGCAGAACATCACCATCACTGGCAGCACGAACCTGTCGGAGAACGAGATCCAGCGCGCCATGGCCGACGCCGCCGCCTACGAGGCCGAGGACAGCCGCCGCAAAGACCGGCTGGACCTGCACAATCAGGCCGAAATGCTGGCCTATAAGGTGGACGAGGCCCTCTCCAAGTGCAAGAAAGAGCTGGACAAGGACGAGAAAAACCGCATCAAGTCTGACCTTGCCAACCTGCGCCGCTGCCTGCGCAAGGACAAGCCCGAGAAGATGAACGAGACCGAAGAAGCCGCCCTGCGCCAGGCCAAGAGCCAGCTGGAAGCCAGCGCCAACCACCTGATGGTGCTCTACACCAGTGAGCAGGGCTCTGATGACACAAACAGCACCCTGTAACAGAAAAAACTCCGCTGTGTTTTGCACAGCGGAGTTTTTTGTTGTGGAAAAATATTACAGCATTTTGGACAGGAACGCTTTCAGGCGCGGGTGCTTCGGGTTGGAGAACAGCTCCTGCGGCGGCTCGTCTTCCTGAATCTTGCCGTCGTCGATGAAGATGACGCGGTTGGACACCTCGCGGGCAAAGCCCATCTCGTGGGTGACCACCAGCATGGTGATGCCGGTGTGGGCCAGCTCCTTCATCAGTTCCAGAACTTCGCCCACCATCTCGGGGTCCAGGGCGCTGGTGGGCTCGTCGAACAGGATGACGTCCGGGTCCATGGCCAGGGCGCGGGCAATGGCGATGCGCTGCTGTTGGCCGCCGGAAAGGCTCTTGGGGTAGACGTCAGCCTTGTCGGAAAGACCCACGCGGGCCAGCAGTTCGTCGGCCTTGTCGGAGATGGCCTGCTTGTCCTTGAGCTTGAGCAGGGTGGGGGCCAGCTCCAGGTTCTTCTTCACGGTCAGGTGGGGGAACAGATTGAAGTGCTGGAACACCATGCCCATCTTCTGGCGCACGGCGTCGATGTGGGCCTCGTCCACCTCGGTGCCCTCAAACTTGATGCTGCCGGAAGTGGGGATCTCCAGCCGGTTCAGGCAGCGCAGGAAGGTGGATTTGCCGCAGCCGGAAGGGCCGATCAGGCAGACCACGTCGCCGCGGTAGATATCAATGTCGATGCCCTTCAGCACGTCCAGCGTGGGGGTGGGCTGCTTTGCGCCCGGCTTCTTTTCGCCGCCGTAGGTCTTGGTCAGACCGCGGACTTCCAGAATCTTATCGGTCACCTTGTGCCATCCTCCTCTCAAATTTGGTCAGCAGCCATGTAAAGAGCATGACCAGGACCAGATAAACCAGTGCAACGCCCAGCAGCGGGAACATGGCCTCGTAGGTGCGGTTCATGATGCCCTGCGCTGCGTACAGCAGCTCCTTGCCGCCGATGACCGTGATCAGCGAGGTATCCTTCAGCAGGATGATGAACTCGTTGCCCAATGCCGGCAGCACAGCCCGCAGCGCCTGCGGGATGATGATGACCACCATGGTGGTCATGTAGTTCAGACCAAGGCTGCGGCCTGCTTCCATCTGGCCGGGGTCCACGGCCATCAGGCCGCCGCGGATGATCTCGGAAACGTAGGCACCGGAGTTGATGCCCAGCGCCAGCGCACCCACCATGGTGAAGTTGCGGCTGTTGGAAAAGATGACCATGCTCATGATCAGCAGCTGCACCATCATGGGGGTGCCGCGGATGATGGTGGTGTACACCTGACACACGGCGTTGAAGAAGCCCAGTACCGGGTTCTTATGGCCCGGGCGCTGCTGGTCGTGGGCCACGCGCACCAGTGCCACCACGCAGCCCAGCACGATGCCCAGCGCCAGTGCAATGGCAGTTACCAGAAAGGTAGTGCCCACGCCCTTGATGTACTGGAGCCAGCGGTCCTTCAGAATGAAGGCCTGATAAAATTTGTAGAAGCATTCCTGCCCGAAGCTCAGCGCGGTCCCGCTGTTGAGCAGCTCCTTGAGCAGTTCGTACTGTGCAGCCATTCGCATCCTCACTTTCCTGATCTGCCAGATTTTTTGTCAGAATTTTGTAACCTTATTTTTCCAAAAAAGAGGAGACGTCCCCGTCCGGAACCGCCTCCCCCTGTTTTGTACCGGGTCCGCCGACCGATCAGTCTGCGGTGATGTACTTGTCCACGATGGACTGCAGGGTGCCGTCTGCCTTCAGCTCTTCCAGAGCAGCGTTGACGGCCTCCACCAGAGCGGTGTTGTCCTTATTCATGCCGATGGCGTAATCCTCCTCGGCGTAGCTGGTCTCCAGCACCTTCAGGCCGGGGTTGGCAGCCACATACTCCTTGGCGGGAGCGTTGTCGATGACCACAGCGTCCACCTGACCATTGTTCAGAGCCTGCACAGCAGTCAGACCGCTGTCGTAAGCCACCACAGAGTCCTCGCCGAAGTCGTCGGTGCAGTAGATGTAGCCGGTGGTGCCGCGCTGGGTGCCGATCTTCTTGCCTGCCAGATCATCGGGAGATGCGATGCCGGAGTCTTCCGGCACGATGATGGACTGGATGCCGGTGGCGTAGCTGTCGGAGAATGCCATCACGGCCTTGCGCTCGTCGGTAACGGTGATGCCTGCCATGGCGATGTCGGCCTTGCCCTGCTGCACGCTCAGCAGTGCGGCGTCAAAGTCCATATCATCGATCTGCAGCTCCAGACCCAGCTTCTCGGCAATGGCCTTGGCGGTGTCCACATCGATGCCCTCGATGTCGCCGCTGTCGGTGGTCATCTCATACGGAGGGAAGGTGGCGTTGGTCGCCATGGTCAGCTTGCCAGCCTCGACGGTGGTCAGCTCGCCAGCGGCAGCGCTGGTGGAAGCAGCCTCAGAAGAAGCAGCGGAGCTTGCCACGGAAGAAGCAGTGCTGGAAGAACCGCCGCAAGCGGTCAGAGCCAGAGCGGCAACGGACAGACCGGCAGCAGCCAGGAAGCTGCGACGAGAGATCTTTTTCATATTCAAACACTCCTCAAATGTACTGTATAATTTTCGGCCCGCCGGGACGATGCGCTTCATCAGATCTCCGGCGAACGGATTTAGTATAGATTGTACAAAATGAAAAGTCAATACTTGTGCAAAAAATCTGACGATTTGAAACCGAATTGATAACAATTATGCATTGCGGAGAAAGAAAAACTGCATATATGCAAAAACTCCTTCCACCACGGCGGATGCCGTGCCGCCTCCCTTCCAGGGCCAAAGCATGAACACTTCCCCCCGCAAAGGGAGCAACGGACCTGCAATCAGAATCAACAACAGCAAAATCCGACTCATATCCTGCCTCCGCCGATCGGGCGGAACCGCCTCCGCCCAACAGGGGGAAAACGAATCCGCAAACCGTCAATGTTTCAGAGACTGCACGAAACGGCCCATCCGGTCGATCGCCTCGATCAGGTCCGACGCGCTCGTCGCATAGCAGCAGCGCACGAACCCTTCCCCGCAGGCGCCGAATGCGACGCCGGGAACCACCGCCACTTTTTCGGCCTTTAACAACTGCTCCGCGAATTCCGTAGAACTCAATCCGGTGGATTTGACCGACGGAAACGTGTAGAACGCCCCTTTCGGCAACAGGCAATCCAGACCGATCCG
>OOCH01002306.1_pt1 | contig 12241 bp, 8 predicted proteins | sample 1671641 | NCBI WGS metagenome assembly OOCH01 (sample SAMN06348177, study PRJEB24527) | human gut metagenome | biome: human gut; feature: ankylosing spondylitis patient; material: feces | host: Homo sapiens | place: China | collected 2015-10
AAGTGCAGATATCCAGACTGCGGATATGCTGAATCTGCCTGTACCAGAAGCGGAATATATCAATGAGGTGCTAAAACCCAGCGAGATACAGCAGGATATGGTCAGTGCATTTGCCGACAGGGCAGAGGCGGTTAGAAGCGGTTTGGTAGAGCCAACAGTGGATAACATGCTGAAAATTACCAATGATGGAAGAAAGTGTGCGTTAGACCAGCGGCTGTTAAACGACATGCTGCCGGATGAAGCGGACAGCAAGGTAAACCGTTGCGCAAAAAATGCATATGACATATGGGAAGAAACGGCAGAAAAGAAATCAACGCAGCTTATCTTTTGCGATTTGTCCACGCCGAAGAATGACGGGACATTCAATGTATATGATGACATTCGTGAAAAACTGGTGGAAAAAGGAATACCGAGGGAGGAAATTGCATTTATCCATGAAGCGGGCACAGAAGCAAAAAAAGCGGAATTGTTTGCAAAGGTACGTGCCGGACAGGTGCGTATCCTGCTTGGTTCCACGCCGAAATTAGGAGCAGGGACGAATATACAGGACAGGCTTATTGCCCTGCATCATTTAGACTGCCCTTGGAAACCTTCGGATCTGGAACAGCAGGAGGGACGTATCCTTCGTCAGGGTAACCAGAATGAGAAGGTAAAGATATTCCGTTATGTTACGGAAAATACATTTGATGCTTATATGTGGCAGATTTTGGAGAACAAGCAGAAATTTATCAGCCAGATCATGACAAGCAAATCCCCTGTGCGTGCCTGTGAGGATGTGGATGATGCGGCGCTTTCTTATGCGGAAATTAAGGCACTTGCAACAGGAAATCCGTATATCCGTGAAAAAATGGATTTGGATATTCAGGTCAGTAAATTAAAACTGATGAAAGCGAACCATACCAGCCAGAAATACCATCTGGAGACAGACATTGCTAAAAATTATCCGGTACAGATTGCCGCACAAAAAGAGCAGATTGCAGGGCTTCGGGCGGACAGGGAGGCAGTAAAGCCGATTCTGGAAGAGAAGGAAAAAGACAATTTTTCAATGATGATTGGAGGAAAGACGTACACAGACAGGAAGGAGGCAGGAACCGCAATCCTTGCTGCCTGTGCCGGGTTAAAAGCAGTAAAAAGCAATGGGCAGATTGGGGAATTTCATGGCTTTTCCTTAAATGCATCTTATGACAGCTTTTACCAGACCTATAAACTGACAATAAAACGGCAGTGCAGTTATCAGATTGAGATTGGAAAGGATGTTCTGGGCAACCTGCAGCGTATTAGTAATGCCCTGACCGGGATAGAAAAACGTCTGACAGAAGCAGAACAGAAAATGGAGAATCTGTTAAGTCAGCTTGCCACAGCACAGGAGGAGGTGGAAAAGCCATTTCCGAAAGAGGCGGAACTGACAGAAAAAATGGAACGTCTGGCAGAATTAAATTCCCTGCTGAACATGGATGAAAAAGGAACATCCGAAGCACTTGGCATGGGGGAAGATATAGCGGCGGTGGCAGATAGTCCGAGATGTGCAGTCACGATGGCAGGGAGGGTATCAGAGCTTTCCCATACCGCAGACAGTGTACAGAAACCGTCAGTGCTTGGAAAGCTGAAGCAGGCACAAGAACGGCTTTCCCATGAGGCGAAGAATTGGAAACATACCGCAAAGAAAAAAGAACAACAGTTATAAAGAAAATCAAAATAAAGAGCAGAGAATCCCGTCCCGAAAAATCAAATCGGAGACGGGATTTTTGGAAAGGAGATTTATGGCAGAAAAAAGGGAACTGCAGATGAAAGAAATCACAGAACAGCTGGAACAGGGAGTGAAAGAACTGTTTACATCAGAAATGTATACAGAATATCTCCGAACCATGTCCCAATTCCATAATTATAGTTTTAACAATACACTTTTGATTGCCATGCAGAAACCAGACGCCACACTGGTAGCCGGGTATCAGGCATGGCAGAAGAAGTTCAAGCGGCAGGTGCGGCGAGGGGAGAAGGCAATCCAGATTATCGCACCTGCACCTATCCGGGAGAAGCAGGAAGTGGAAAAGATTGATCCGGAAACACAGGAACCTGTGCTGCGGTTTGACGGACAGCCGGAAACAGAAGAGGTGGAAATTGTGATTCCACGGTTTCGTGTGGCCAGTGTCTTTGACATCTCACAGACGGATGGAGAGCCGCTTCCGGAACTGGAGACGCCGGAACTGATGGGGAGTGTCGAAAACTTTAAAGTTTTTATGAAAGCGGTGCAGGAAGTGTCTCCTGTGCCTGTACGTTTCGATGAAATCAGCAGTGGGGCAAAGGGATATTACAGTAATACGGAGAAAGAAATTGTTATCCAAAACGGTATGAGCGAGAGTCAGACAATGAAAACAGGCATCCATGAGGTTACCCATGCGATGCTGCATGACCGGGATTTTATGGAAGAACAGGGAGAGAAAAAGAACCAGATGACAAAGGAAGTAGAAGCGGAAAGTGTTGCCTATACAGTCTGCCAGTATTTTGGTTTGGATACTTCGGATTATTCTTTTCCTTACATTGCCGGATGGAGCAGCAGCATGGATATGAAAGAGCTGCGTACCTCGATGGATACGATACGGAAAACGGCAGGTTCTTTTATTGACAGCATGACAGAAGTGATACAGCGGCTTATGCGGGAACAACCGGAACTGTCACTGTCTGCCATGAAGCAGGCAGAAATACTGATAGACAGGGTAGAACAGGAACGGACACTTTTTAGCGGCGAAGAGAGAAATCTGCTGGTCAATTATGCGTATAAGTTTGACAATGCAGAGGAAACGGAGAAACTTATCCGAAAACTGGCGGAGGCAAAGGCGATTCCAGATCTTCGTTCCGCCACAGAAATCTTTCTCCCTGATGGCATGGTGGGAATGACGGAACTGCATCGTTATGGCTATCAGAATGAGGGAATGCTTCCGGTTGAAAGGGAGAGGGCACATGAATTGTTTCAGGAAGGTTTTGAGATATTCGCCCTGTATCCGGATGATACGGAGGCAATGCTGGATGATGAAGGAGAACTTGATACGCATGACGGTCTTTTCGGGATAGAAAAGGCAGTGTGGGAGAAGTACCACAGGAGGGAAGCAGTCAGAGAAGAAAGCGGAATGCCGGAAAAGGAACAAAAGTATCAGGAAGTAGAATTGTTTGATGTCCCGGCACTTTTTATAAATGAACGTGTAGCCGGGGAAGCTGTCCCGGAGGGATTGCACCGCTATGAACTACGAGGGGCAGATTATGATCCCGGTTATCCGCTTACCATAGAAAAACAGGTAATGGTCAATCATGCCGCAACCATTCTCACAGCAGTTCCGCTTTCCCTCCCAGAACAGGGATATTTCCGGCTTGGAGATGAACTGAATTTCACAGGCGAGATGGTGACACTTGCGGAGTATCAGGAAAAAATGAATGCCATAGACCTGAACATAGAACAGGAAAAAATGGAAAATGCCATCGGACGGGCAAATGAAAATCTATATCTGTCCGGTAAGGAAGAGCGGTATGCCATTTATCAGCTTGGTGATTCTGAAAAAGGAAGAGATTACCGTTTTATGGGAATGGATTTTGTGACTGCCCATAATTTAAAAATAAATGCAGAAGATTACCGTCTGGTCTATGGAGGAAAGCTGTCAGAAGGAGAAACTCTAGAGGGACTGTATGAACGGTTTAAGATCAACCATCCGGCAGGATATGAGGGACATTCACTTTCTGTCAGTGATGTAGTTGTTTTGACAAACGGGGGCAGTGCAAAGGCATATTATGTGGACAGTATGGGATTTGCAGAATTACCGGACTTTATCCTGCAGCGTCAGCATGAAGTAAAAATGAACCATAAAAGAGAAGATTCCGCTGTAACACTGGATACTTCCGGAATTGAGATTGAGCAGCATGACGGTCTTTGGCATACCGCTGATGTACGGGAAATCAAGGATGAGATATTTTATCTTATGAAAAACAATGAATATGGTGATTCGGTTGCGGCTGTCATTGTCAATGCAGACGGCGAACTGGTGGCGCAGGAATTGGAGAATGGTTTTGATAAGGGTGCAATGGAAGCAATTCAGGAGTATCTTGCGGAAAAAGGGATGACGTGGGAACCGGAACACCCGGAGAGCGAACAGGGTACATCTTTGGAGAAAAATTATCCGCCCGTTTATCCTCACACATTATCCTATGCGATGGAACATGGCGCTGCGGATGATTATCTGGATTCCAGAAAGCTGAATTTAGACTGTAAAAATGCCATTGAAGAAGCAATTAAGGAAAATTTTGATGGGATGCATCTTGCACAGGAAACTGCAGAAAAGGTATTGGAGGCATATGGTGCAGAGAGAATTTCCTTTGTGCTTGCAAACACGATACAGAAGCATTCTTATGACGGCAGATATTCCAGAGACAATAAAGCATGGGCAGAAACGATTCAAATACCGGAGAATGTCAGCAGGGGAACAGACTTGAATGCAGATTATATTGTAAACAGCCATCCGGCAGTATTGGATGGATTTGTAAATTTGTTCCGTAAAGCAGGGCAGGAGATGAACCATGAACAGGAAATGGGACAAAATGATATATGGAATCTTTCTGGTCAGGAGACAGAACTTGCATATCAGGCGGAAGACCGATTTTTGTTTATCCAGGATACAGAAGGCGGTTATGATTATACATTTTATGGTATGGATTACCGGGAGATAGACGGCGGCATTTATGAGGACAGCGATGATATGACAATCGAGGAAGCTGCGGGGGATCTTCTTGCAGAAGAGGGTTATGCGCTGGAGGACTGTACACGTATAGACTGTGAAGAACTGCAGGAGAAAACAGAAAAAGCGGCACAGGAAGAGATAGAAGAAGCGAGACATTCCTTATCTGCTTCTGATGGAAAAGAACCGGAACCCAAAATCAGCTTTTATGTGGCAGAGTGTACAGAGTTTCACATTCTTGGAGAATATCATGAAGATTTGAGCCTTCAGGAAGCGGCAGAACTGTACCAGACCATCCCGGCAGACCGGATGAACGGGATCAAAGGGATTGGTTTCCGTCTGGAGGACGGCAGTATCTATGACGGGACATATGAACTGATGACGGCGGGAAATCCCGCATTACCGGGACAGTCCGCTGGTACAGCAGGCTATCGTGGATATGGAGAAAATTTTAGATAAATGGAAAGAGAAGGAACTGACGGAACCGGAAAAAGAAAAGCCTTTGGAGCTGGAGAAAACGGCTGAAAAAGCACCGAAAGCGGACATACAGACAGCCAAGGGTAAAGGGAAGAAACAGTCTGTCTTACAGGCGCTCAGGGAACGGCAGGCGAAGCTGAAAGCGCAGGAGACAGGACAGACAGAACAGAAAACACAGGGACGCAGAAAAGGAGAACCGGAATTATGATGAAAAAATTTGAACAGGATGAATGCCTTCTTATGGCGATTTGTCAGGAGGATACTTGCGAACAGACGAAGGAAGAGATGAAAAAGATACTTCCGTTTTTGAAGCATGATACAGAGATGACTGCTCTTGTAAAGGGGACATTGGAGAAGATGGAACATCTGACAGAGGAGGAATTTTCCAAAATGGATTTAACCCCGTATTTGACAGAACTTTTGGAGGATAAGGAATGGATATAAACCAGTTTGCGGTATATCAGTTAAAAAACGGGCCGGAGACGAGACAGATGCGTTTCCGGTCTTATGAAAAACTGCAGCAAAGCGGGATTCAGGTGCGGTACGAATATTACAGGGAGGTGTATCTTGGCAAAATGCAGCGGCAGGATACTCCCGAAAACATAAGAGAACGCCTGCAAAAGAAAATACCGAAAAGCTTCGACGGTCATTCCCTCAGTGTCAGTGATGTGCTGGTTTTGAACCGAGAGGGCGAGATTACCGCTTACTATGTAGAAAAAGAAGGTTTTACCGTCATTGCAGGTTTTATCCGCATTGGCTCATCCGGGGCGCTGCTTACCTTTGAAACTACGAATTTTCATATTGAAGGCAAAGCAGGAAGCTGGCTGGTGCTGGACACCCTGATTATAGACGGCAGGGAATTTTTTCTTATGGAACATATGGAATACGGCAGGAATGCTGCCTATGTGATACTGGATGCAGAAGGGAAAATTGTGGCGGAGGATAACCGGAACGGCTTTGATGAGAACGCAAAGCAGCAGATCAGAGAGTATCTGCACCCGCCAAAGCCTGTGCAGAAGCCAGAGGAAAAGCCGCCGCTTGAAAACTGGCAGAAGTATATGGAAAATGGGGAATATCTCCGCAGTTCGGAAATCAGTGAAGAACAAAACTACAATATGATTGACGGCAGACGGAACAATATGCCTCCGAAAAAGACCAGGACATCGGTATTGGTAAAGCTGCACCAAAAACAGGCAGAGATTGCAAAACGAAGTGGAAAGGAAGTACCGCAGATGGCAGTGGCGGAAGATATGGAGCGCAGACGGAAATAAAGGTTGTAACGTTTTATAAAAACAGAGAAGGGAAAACCGTTCAACGGATTCCCTTCTCCGGTAAAACTTTGGATATCCGATCCAAAGCTACTTTGTGTTCTTATCATATGTTAATTAAAAATAAAATATGTAGCAAAAAGGAACTCACCCTGAGTCCCTTTCCTTTGAAAATTTGGTAATGTCCCCAACACACCGGAAAGGGATTTCTTTGTACTTATATAGTACATGATTTATTGTTTTGTGTCAATATGGTTTTTTAAATAATCCAGTAATTCGGTTGTATCGCCTGTTTCTTCAAGACCCAAAACAGAATAAATTTCTTTTAATGTATCTTGTGCAGTATTTCGTTCTGCTTTAATTTTGGAAATATATGTAAGTTTATCAGAAAGCTTTTTATTTAAGTCTGCATAGTAACCAATCAGCCCCATTGTTTTTGCAAGAGCTTCGTCAACTTTCTTCATATCACTGGCAGGTAAATCACAGATATATGTACCCAAACGGGATTTACTTACACACATGATATTTGAGGCATTTGCCTGTCCGTCCAGTTTGGTAGTTGTACCATCTGCTTCATATTGTGTGGTAATGACAGCAACACAAGGTAAAGTGCTTGTATCATGTGTAATGGGAATCACGATAGTATTCCCAGATTTTAAATTTCCGATGCTATTTTGTACAATAACAGCAGGTCGTTCTTTTTGCATTTCACTTCCGATCCCCATACCGAAATTGCAACGATATACTTGTCCACGTTTTACAACTCGTCTGCTTGCGTTTACAACCAACGTATCTAAATAGAGCTGTGTTTTGAGCCAGTCTAAAAATCTTTGTACTTTATTCAGATCAATATTCATGTAATTCTATCCTTTTCTCATATTTCTTTCAATCAACATACCATATTATACCTGAATTATCAAGAGCAACTCATTTGAAACAAGGTATCTGAAAGCATTGTATAATTCCAATATTACGTGAGAGTCTGTTCTTTTGTATGAGTTTTTTGGTGAGGATATTCTTTTCCTAGAATAGAATTTATATTAGAACGAACCGTATTCAATTCTTTTTGATAATCTCGATAATATTGATACTGCTCTTGGGCTGACTTTTTCTGTTTTAACAATTCTTCTTTCTTTTCTTCTTCCGGTTCGTCGAAGTTCAAAAGATTTTTGTCTAGTAATAAATTATACCATTGGATCATTTTCCGCATGTCTGAAACGTAAACGCGATCTGCATCATATTCCGGGATGTCAAATTCTTTTTTGTAACGCTCCAGCTTCTCTGTCCGAAGTTCCGGCTGCTGTGCCCTGATTTTTTCGATCCATTCGTCACTGATCACGATCGGAACAAGATCCGGTTCAGGGAAGTAACGGTAATCCTGTGCATCTTCTTTGGAACGCATTGCATAGGAATGTTCTTTATTATCATCCCATCTTCTTGTCTCCTGGGTCACTGCTTTTCCTTCTTCCAGCAGCTCGATCTGTCTCTGACGCTCTCCCTCAATTGCATGAGCGATTGCTTTAAAGGAGTTCAGGTTTTTCATTTCCGTTCTTGTACCAAATGTATCCGAACCAACTTCCCGAACAGAAAGGTTTACATCCGCACGCATAGATCCCTCCTGCAGCTTGCAGTCCGATGCTCCCAGATACTGTACGATCATACGGAGTTTCTCAAGATATGCGATCACTTCCTCAGCGGAACGCATATCCGGCTCTGATACAATCTCTACCAGCGGAACTCCGCTTCGGTTATAATCAACCAGTGATGTATCATCCCATTCATCGTGAACGAGCTTTCCTGCATCTTCCTCCATATGCATTTCATGGATCCGCACTTTTTTCTTTCCGCTTCCGCTTTCAATCTCTACATATCCATCTCGTGCGATTGGAAGATAAAGCTGGGAAATCTGATAGTTCTGCGGATTATCAGGATAAAAATAGTTTTTACGATCAAACTTGCAGTACTGGTTGATGCTGCAGTTTGTGGCAAGTCCTGCGCGAAGGGCAAACTCTACCACCTTTTTATTTAATACAGGAAGGGAGCCTGGCATACCGGTGCACACCGGACAGGTGTGGGTATTGGGTGCTCCTCCAAACGCAGTGGAACAGCCGCAGAAAATCTTGGTTCTGGTGGCAAGCTCTACATGGACTTCCAGTCCGATTATGGTCTCATACTGTTTCATGCTTCCCTGCCTCCTTCTTCTGGTGTTCCGAAATCTCCTCTTGCTTTTTCATAAGCGTGGGCTGCGCGGAGAATCTTTTTCTCCATAAAGCAGTCACCGATCATCTGGATGCCAATTGGCATTCCAGCCTTATCCTGACCACACGGAACTGTGATTCCCGGAAGACCGCATAAGTTTACGGCAACCGTATAAATATCGCCAAGATACATTGCAAGTGGATCTTGGAGACTCTCTCCGATCTTCGGTGCTGTATATGGAGCAGCCGGAGCCAGGATCACATCATATTTTTCAAATGCATGATCAAACTCCCGCTTGATCAGGGCTTTTGTACGGAGTGCTTTCAGATAGTATGCATCATAATAACCGGAGCTTAAGACAAACGATCCAAGCATAATACGGCGTTTTACTTCTTCACCGAATCCTTCTGTTCTTGTTTTCTTATACATATCATGCAGTCCTTCATATTCAGCTGCGCGATATCCATATTTTACACCATCAAAACGTTCCAGGTTAGAGCTTGCCTCTGCACTGGCAATAATGTAATATGCAGGAATCATATATTCCATCGTCTCTACAGAGAAAAATTCAACGATTGCTCCCTGTTCTGTCAATGTTTTCAGTGTATTCATGAAAGATTCTTTGACTTCCGGATCAAGGCCCCTGGCAAGAAATTCTTTCGGTACACCAAATTTCATTCCCAGAAGTTTCTTTTCTTCCACGCTCCTGGAAAATGTCAGATCTGTTCTATCCAGAGATGTACTGTCTTTTGGATCATGTCCGGAAATCACTTCCAGAAGTGCCGCACAATCTGCTACATTTTTTCCCACCGGACCGATCTGATCCAGTGAAGAAGCATAGGCAACCAGACCATAACGAGATACGGTTCCATACGTCGGCTTGATTCCGGTCACACCGCAGAAAGAACTTGGCTGACGAATAGAACCACCTGTATCAGAGCCAAGTGCCATAAACGTTTCTCCAGCCGCTACAGCAGCACAGGAACCGCCGGACGAGCCACCCGGCACATGTTCCAGATTCCATGGATTTCTTGTAACTCCATAGGCAGAAGTCTCTGTAGTACTTCCCATTGCGAATTCATCCATGTTTGTCTTTCCGATAATGATCATCCCTGCTTTTTCCAGACGATCAATTACTTCTGCATTATACTGCGGCACAAAATTCTCAAGTATCTTTGATGCACAGGTCGTTTTTTTACCTTTTATACAGATATTATCCTTCACCGCAATCGGAACACCGGCCAGCGGTCCTGTATATGTTCCATCCTGAATTCCTTTTTCTACTTCTTTTGCACGTGCATATGCTTCTTTTTTATACGTATCAAGATATGCATGCACTTTATCTTCTTTGCTCTCAATCTGGTCAAAGACTTCCTTCACACCATCCAGGACGCTGACTTCCCGATGTCTGATCTTTGCCGCCAGCTCCAGAGCTGTCATCGATTCCAGTTCCATAATCTTTCTCCTCTATATGAATTCCCTTTCATTATCCGATAGTCTTCGGTACCTGATACTGTCCTTCTTTTGCTTTTGGTGCATTTGCAAGCATTGCTTCTTTGTTGTCTCCGTTTGTGACAACATCCTCACGAAATACGTTTTCATCCTGGAAAATATGGGACATAGGCTCTACTTCCGATGTATCCAGTTCATCCAGTTTCTCTACATAATCAAGCATTTTCTGCATTTCAGCTTTTGCTTTTTCCTTTTCTTCTTCTGAGAGGGAAAGCTTGGCCAGGATGCAGACATTTTCCATTGTTTCATCATCTATGATCTTTGCCATGATTTTCTCCTTATATATACTGCCTGTAACATTCTATATTGCTTTTATTTCTTTCTTCCCGGAATCAATCTGCCGCTTCCGGTCAATATATAGACAGCTTTCCAAATTTCTGACTCATTTACGGCTCCAGTCGGTTCATATCTCGCGGGAAGAGACAGGTTTCACGAACATTCTCTTCACCGATAAGCTGCATGGTCAGACGTTCCAGACCGATTCCCAGACCACCGTGAGGCGGCATACCATGTTTGAAGGTATCCAGATACTGCTCCATACCTTCCTGTGTCATACCTCTGTCTTCAATCTTCTGTACCATCATGTTGTAATCATGGATACGCTGTCCGCCTGTTGTAATCTCAAGGCCTTTGAATAACAGGTCAAAGCTTAAGGTAAATCTTGCATCTTCCGGATCATCCATTGCATAGAATGGACGTTTCTTTGACGGATAATGTGTGACAAATACGAAATCTGAGCCATATTCTTCTTTGAAATACTGTCCGATCAATGCTTCTTCTTCCGGCTCCAGGTCAAATGGGTTTCTGATCTTACGGTTGTATTTCTGTGACACCAGTTCTTTGGCTACGTCAAAACGGACTGCCGGGATTTTGGACACGTCCGGAATCTCAAGCTTCAGGATCTGTACTTCTTTTGCATATTCTGTTTTCAGAAGGTTCATGGCATACTGCAGGAATCCTGTTTCCATTGCCATAATTTCCTCAAAGCTGTCAATATATCCCATCTCGAAGTCCAGACTGGTATATTCGTTTAAGTGACGTTTGGTGTTATGTTTCTCAGCACGGAATACAGGACCTGTCTCAAATACTCTGTCAAATACGCCAACCATCATCTGTTTGTAGAACTGTGGGCTCTGCGCAAGTACTGCAGGTTTGTGGAAGTAGCTGAATTTGAAAAGGTTTGCCCCACCCTCTGCTCCTCTTGCCCCAATCTTCGGAGTATGGATTTCTGTGAATCCCTGTCCGTAGAGATAATCACGGAATGCTTTTGTCAGTGCCTCCTGGATTTTAAATTTGGAACGCTCCTGAATGTTTCTCAGGGAAATCGGTCTGTAGTTTAATTTTGCTTCCAGGGAAGTGTTCAGTTTCCATTTGTCGATTGCCATTGGAAGTGGCTCTGCCGGTGTTGATAAAATATCAATATGACGGATACGAAGTTCTCTTCCGTGGGGTGCTCTCTCTTCTTCATGCAGGATTCCCTTCACCCTGATCGTCATTGCTTCCTTCAATTCATGAATGGAAACATTTGCCATTTCATTTTCATAGACTGTCTGGAATAAACCTTCCCTTCTTCTAAGAATGATAAATGCCACATCACCCATATTACGGATGCTGTGAACAGCGCCTTCGATTACGGCTTCCTGGTTCAGGAGATTATTACCTACGAGTTCCTCCCAGGTATTGATTTCTTTTTTCCATGTTCCATCCATAAATTCCATTTCCTCATCCTCCATTTCTTCATTTCTGAAAACCTTTGTGATATCTCTATGAGTTTCATGTTCAAAAGTCTTTTCGTGCAGGCACGAACGACTTTCTGACCTTGAACCCCGGAATATCAAAAAGGCGTAATCAGAAAATCCGGAGACACTTATCCCCTGGACTCTCTGATTACGCCTTTGTAATCATTCTTCCTGTTATTATCTATTTTATGTTTGTTTGTGTTCTTTCTATATATAATATAATGTTAGGGTTAAAATGTATTTCGCCTCTAACTTGATATGAACAAAAATATATTTTGTATATTACCACATATTCTGTCAAAATAATATCGTCATTTTTCACAAAATT
>OOCH01002310.1_pt1 | contig 12226 bp, 6 predicted proteins | sample 1671641 | NCBI WGS metagenome assembly OOCH01 (sample SAMN06348177, study PRJEB24527) | human gut metagenome | biome: human gut; feature: ankylosing spondylitis patient; material: feces | host: Homo sapiens | place: China | collected 2015-10
TTTCTTGTGGGGTTTTCAGATACACCCTAAAAACGAAATGAAAGACTGTCCTGATACTCCGAGGGTGTTTTCCCGGTGATTTTTTTGAAGGTGCCGGAAAAATATGCAATATCGCGGTAGCCGCAGGCCTCCGCAACCTCGTAGACTTTCAGCTTTCCCTCGCGCAGCAACGCCATAGCCTTCTGGATGCGGCAGCGCGTAAGATACGCGCCGAGCGTCATATCCGTTTCCTTTTTGAACAGGTGGCTCAGATGTCCTTCGCTCAGTCCCAGCTGCGCTGCCGCCTGCCCGACGGACAGATCGCCGCTGCCGCAGTTTTGCTCAAGGTACACCATTGCCTCGCGCACATAGCGGCTCTTGGGGCCGGGCTTCACGCCGGGAAGCGGCTCTGGCTGCGGTGCGGTTTGTGCGGCGATGCGCTTTTGCAGCGCCAGAACGGCGTTTTCCAGATCGCCGTCATGAAAAGGCTTCAGCAGAAAGTCCACCGCGCCCAGACGGATGGCCGTCTGCGCGTAGGCGAACGAATCGTAGGCGGTCAGAATGATGACATACGCGCGGCTGCCTGCTTCGCGCAGCCGCCGCACCATCTCCAGCCCGTCCATCTTCGGCATTTTGAGATCCGTGATGATAAGCGTCGGCTGGCAGTCCTCCGCGACGGCAAGGGCCTGTTCGCCGTTGGCGGCTTCGCCGACCACGATGCAGTCCAGCGCCGCCCAGTCTACTGCCATGACGATACCCTTGCGGATCATTTCCTCATCCTCTACAACCATTACCCGCATCATACGCCGGGCCCTCCCTTCGCGGGCAGGCGCGCAAGAATACAGGCGCCGCCGCCCTCCGGATTTTCAAGACACAGACCGAACGCGTCGCCGTAATGCTTGCGCAGGATCGTGTCTACATTTAATAGTCCCAGATGTCCCGTCTGCGTTTCCGGCGGTTTGTAAGGCCCCAGAAGGTCCGGCGGGAAGCCGCAGCCGTTGTCCCGGACGCGGATCTCGAGCACGTCCTGCTCCGCAAGCACGGCCGTGACGGAGAGTTCACCGTGTTCTACACCGGAAAGGCCGTGCAGAATGGCATTCTCTGCCAGCGGCTGCAGGAGCATTTTCGGAACCATGCACGAAAGAAGCGCCTCCGGCACGGCTTCCGTGTATGAGAAGCTTTCCGACAGGCGGATGCGCTGAATCTCGACGTACCGGCTCAAAATCTCCAACTCCCGCCGCAGGGGGACAAATTCGTCCGGCGTGATGCAGAAGCGAAGGATATCGGCAAGATTCGTTGACATCAGCGCCACCTGCGGCACTTGATTGATTTTGCTGATCCACTTCATGGTGTCGAGCGTGTTGCACAGAAAATGCGGGTTTAGCTGCGCCTGCAGCATGCGGATCTGCGCGCGGTTAAGTGCGCGCTGGTTTTCCAACAGTGCCTGCTGGTTGTGCCGGAGGGCGACGACCATGGTGTTGAACTGCTGTGCCAATTCGCCCAATTCGTCATGCCGGCCGGCGGGAACGGGAACCTGCACGTCCAGATTATTTTTCCCGACCTGCCGGATGGCGTGATGCAGTCTGCCGATCGGTTGGAAGACCTGCCGGCTTAGCTGCAGGCTGAGTACGACGCTTAAAATGATGCAGGCCAGCGCGCACAGCACGCTCACCGAGTACAAAAGCCGGAGTGTTCCGGCGCTGAGCGGCTGCGGCTGCTGCAGGACGAGATACAGACCGGTTTCGGTATGCTGCCGCACGGTATAGGAAACGTCGGCAGACAGACCGGTGAGCGCCTTGCCGGACAAAAGCTGCCCGCGCAGCGCGTCGGCGAGGCTCTGGGTCTGTGCCGGCTGCGTACAGTAGACCGGACGCCAGCGCGCGTCGAGCAGAAGAAGTTCGTTCTGCGCACCAGCTGTGCCGCCGAGCAGTGTCCGCAGCTGCGTTTCCAGCATGCCGATGGTGAGATATCCGACCGGCGCGCCGTAGCGGTCGGTCAGGAGCATCGCAGCGTGCAGAAGCGGCTCGTCTGTGTCGGCCGGATCTTCTGCCGCGCTGCACACCAGAACACCGGTTCCGGCGCAGGCCGCCTCGTATAAAAGGCCCCAATTGGTCGGCAGCGACCGGATTTCGGGCGCTGTCTGTGTCGAATAGCGCCAGCGGCCGCTGATATCGTAAAGGTCAAAGCGTGCAAAGCTGCGCACGGACTCTGTAGCGTCGAACAGCTGGCTGTAGACCGCCGTGTCCTCCGCTTCTGCGTCAAACAGCGCCTGTGCAACGAGTGGATTGTGCTGCAGGGATGCGGCTGTCTGCAAAAAGCCGCTGTGCAGCGTATCAAGCGCCTCGCAGGAGGCGGACAGCTGCTGTTGGGCCGCCTGCTGGGCGTTCGACGTCATGCGCAGGCGGAAAATCTGCAGCAGCAGACCGGAGCACAACAGCATCGGCACCAGAGACACGGCCAGAAACGCCGCGTTCAGCCGCTGACGGAAGGAGGAAAAGTGAAGCCGCTTCATTGTTCCGCCTCCGTCCCGAGATAAAAGGCCCAACTCATCAGAATTGCTTCGCGGTGCTCGCTTGCCCAGCTTACGTCATACGCGACCTGACGAATGGCGGATAGTTCCGGCAGTTTGCTGGCAGGACTCACGTCGCTGCGCACCGGGCGGCGGTAAAAATCAGACTGCAGCAGCTGCTGCACGTCGTAGCTGACGGCAAAATCGAGAAACAGCTTTGCGTTGTCGGGGTGCGGCGCGCCCTTCAGCGCGGCGCAGCCGTCCGGTACGCAGCTTGTGCCGTCTGCGGGGTAGACCATGGCGATCCCGTCTCCGGCGGCGATGCGCTTGCGTGCAGTTTCCTCCAGCGTGACGCCGGCGAGCGCCTCGCCGTTTGCAACGGCGGAGATGATCTCGCCGGAGCCGGACAGGAGCTTCCCGTCCAGGTTTTCCGCGAATGCCCGCAGCACCTCGTCCGCGTCGCCGCCCAGCGCGCAGAGCATCGTCACGAGCGCGGTATAGCTCGAGCCGGAGACGGATGGATCGGCAAAGGCGATCTGCCCGCGCAGCGCAGGGTCGAGAAGATCGGCCCAGCAGCTGAGCTGTCCGGAGGACAGCAGCTTCGGATTGTAGACCAGCACGACCGGAAGCGAGGAAAACGGCGTCCAGCTGCTGTCCTGCGCACGGTACTGCGGCAAAATCTGCTCCGCGCCGCGGCAGACGTAGGGCTCAAACAACGCCCGGCAGGCTTCGAGACTCTCGACGCCGCCGCCGAACATCACGTCGGCCCGTGGTGCGTCCTGCTCCTTTTGCAGCTGCTCAAGCAGTTCGTTTGTGCCGCCCTGTACGACCTCGACCCAGATTCCGGTGCGCGATTCAAATTCCTTGACGATCGGCCACCAGACCTCTTTTTTGTGCGAGGTGTACAGAACGAGACGCTCCGATTCATCCGGCGCGTAGGCGGCTGTATCCTGTGCGGCGGGCGCGCAGCCGGTCAGAAGAGCGAATGCTATACATAATATCAGAATGCGTATGTGTTTCATAGTTTCCGTGTCCTGTAGCAGCGAGAACAAAACTCTCTGTTATTTTGCCCTGATTATAACACATCTCCGGCTCGGTTTTCATTGAATTTTTAAAATTATCGCAGAGAATCACAAATAATCGCAGATTTGTCCACTATTCTTTTGTGCAGAAACACCGTAAAATGAGAGCATACGATGCAGAACTCCCGTTAGCTGCTGCACGAATTCAAATTTTATCAGGAGGAATATCAGAATGAAGAAGATGCTTGCGCTTCTGCTGGCTGCTGTGATGGTTCTGTCCATGGCTGCCTGCGCCGCCGCTCCGGCGACGACCCCGGCTGACACGACCGCTCCCGCAGAAGATACCCAGACGACCGAAACCACTGAAACCAACGAAACCACCGAGGCTCCCGCAGAGGAAACGCCCGCTGCCGAGCCCGAAAATCTGACTGCGACCCAGCAGATCATCAAGGAAGCCGAAGGCATGACCCTTGAAGAGCTGGCGAAGAAGGCCATTGAAGAGTCCAACGGCAAGATGTTCTACGGCGTCGGCAACTCCAGCCGCGGCAAGAGCGCCCTGCCTCTGTTCATTGAGTATCTGCAGTCCATCGATTCCAGCTACAACATGGAGTTCGAGTGGCAGCAGCCCAAGAACAACAAGATCTTCGATCAGCTGACCGCTGACTCCCTGAAGGGCACCGGCACGTTCGCCATGACCCTCATTCAGGACGGCAACCAGATCGAGAGCAAGATGGTTCAGACCGGCATCCTCGACACCTTCATCCCGAAGGACTGGGCCGATGCCAACGGCACCACCGCCGACGCCTACACCGGCTTCCTGCCGCTGCAGACGCTCAACAAGGTCTTTATGTACAACTGCGTGGGCGACAAGACCTACGATAACTGCTGGGACTTCGTCGCCGAGGGCGAGCATGGCCTGTTCATGGACATCGACTCCGAGATCGTCGGCAAGAACTTCCTGTACATGCTGACCCGCGACGACTACGCAGCGTGGCTGAAGGAGTCCTTTGAGGCTCTGTCCGCTGACGAGCAGGCATACTTCCAGCCCACTATCGCAGAGATGGAATCCGAAGCTGCCGACCTCGGCCTCGGCGCTGACGGCGCTTACGCGCTGGCATGGATCAAGCTGTGGGTCGAAAGCTACAACGCCCAGACCGACGACGGCCCCATCTGCAACACCCTTGTCGACGCTTCCGCGAAGGATCAGTTCGGCCTTCTCGTTTACTCGAAGCTCCGCTCCGTCGAGGAGTCCAGCTCCGTCTCCGTCAACAACATCAAGGTCGCCGCGTATGAGGACGGCTATCAGGGTATCGGCGGCTATGGCTACTGCCATTACCTGTTCGTCACCGACAACTCCCCGCTGCCCTGGACGGCCTGCGCCTTCATCGCCTACATGACCTGCACCGCCGACGGCTTCTCTGCCTGGGGCAAGGACATGGGCGGCTACTCCTCCAACCCGACCGTGGCAGAGGAGACTGAGGCCAACTTCCATCACTCCATCGGCGGCATGGCCGAGGACGGCACCATTGTTGAATTCGCAGCAAAGAACGACCGCGGCTATGAATGGTGGACGACCAACGGCAAGCTCGTGCTCGAGGATCCGGAATACTGCGCAGACGTTGCATTCACCGTCGGCAGCTGGATCGAAATGCTGAGCAAATACTCCGCAGGCTGATCTGTCAACCAGCACCTTACCGGCGCCCCTGGATGCGCATCCAGGGGCGCCTTTGCAAAAACATACCCCATCATCCGCCCTTCAAACCTGAGAAAAGAGGAGGAAGCCATGAGCCGACCCACTACCCTCCGCGCAAGCAGATCCACGATTGTGCTCAATAAGGTCAAGACCTTCTTTTCCAAGCCGCACAACGTCATTCTGCTGCTGCTTGGCATTGTCCTGACCTTCACCACGGTCGCGCCGATCGTCGCCATCGTGGAAGATACCTTCAAAATTCACGCCGGCACCATTGACGCCCATCTGACCGGGCAGGCGTCCGGCTATACGACCGTCAACTACACCGACCTTTTCACCAGCCGCATGGCAAAGACGAATCTGTGGACGCCGCTTCTCAACACGGTGCTCCTCGCTGTCGGCACGTGCGTGGTGTCCATTCTCTACGGCGGGCTGTTCGCGTTTTTGATTACGCGCACCGACCTTGCGTGGAGAAAATATCTGAGCTCCATCTTTATTTTCCCGTACATCATGCCGCAGTGGACGCTGGCCGTCGTGTGGCAGAACCTGTTTAACTCCAACGCCGTCACCGGCACGTCCAACGGCCTGCTGGCAGCCCTGTTCGGCGTCAACATGCCGATTTGGTGGTGCAAGGGCCTGTTCCCGAGCCTGATGGTTCTGGGCCTTCACTACGCGCCGTTCGCCTATATCCTCATCGGCGGCATTTTCCGCAACATGGACGCCAATCTTGAAGAGGCCGCGACCATTCTCGACACGCCCAAGTGGAAGACCATGTTCCGCATTACGCTTCCGATGGTCAAGCCCGCGATTTTGTCCACCATTCTGCTGGTCTTCGGCAGCGCGATGGGCTCTTACCCGGTGCCGCATTATCTGGGCCTGAGCACGCTGTCGACCAAGTATGTCTCGATGAACTCCAAGTATACGGGTGAAGCGAGCATTCTTGCCATCATCATGATGGTCTTCGGCGTGGCGATCATGCTGCTGAACCAGCTCTCGCTCAGAAGCCGCAAGAATTACACGACTGTCACCGGCAAGTCCGGCCAGATCTCCAAGATCACGCTCGGCAAAACCGGCCGCGTCGTCATCGCCTTGATCCTTGTGATTCTCACGTTCTTCACGAGCATCTTCCCCATCATTTCCTTCGCGTTTGAGACGTTCCTGCCGAATCCGGGCGACTATTCGTTCCTGTACACGGGCGACGCGTCGAACCTCACGACCAAGTGGTGGGTCACGGCGGAGAACGTCACCGAAAACGGCATGTACGGCCAGAAGGGCATTTTGTATAACGAGACGATCTGGCGTGCGTTCAAGGGCACGATCCTTGTCTCCGTGGCCTGTGCGCTGCTGGCCGGCTCCATCGGCACGATGATCGGCTACGCCGTCTCGAAAAACCGCCGCAGCCGCTGGGCGAACTATGTGAACTCCGTCGCTTTCCTGCCGTATCTCATGCCGTCCATCGCTGTGGGCGTCGCATTCTTCATCCTGTTCTCGACGGAAAAGCTGAACCTGTTCAATACCTACACGCTGCTCATTATCGTCGGCACGGTCAAATACATCCCGTTTGCCAGCCGCAGCAGCCTCAATTCCATGCTCCAGCTGTCGGGCGAGATCGAAGAAGCGGCCATCATTCAGGATATCCCATGGATCAAGCGCATGACCCACATCATCATCCCCATCCAGAAATCCTCGATCATTTCCGGTTTCCTGCTGCCGTTCATGACGTGCCTGCGTGAGCTGTCGCTGTTCATGCTGCTGTGCGTGCAGGGCTTCATCCTCTCGACGACGCTGGACTACTTCGACGAGATGGGCCTCTACGCGTTCTCCAGCGGCATCAACCTGATCCTCATCATCACCATTCTGGTGTGCAACACCCTTGTCAACAAAGTCACCGGCGCAAGCCTGGATAAAGGAATCGGAGGTTAAAATCATGCCTGAAATCAGATTAGAGCATATCACCAAGCGCTGGGGCAAGTTCTATGGTGTGGACGACCTGAATCTGGTCATTGAAAATAACGCGTTCGTCACCCTGCTGGGCCCCTCCGGCTGCGGCAAGACCACCACCCTGCGGATGATCGCGGGACTGGAGACCCCCACTAGCGGACGCATCACCATCGGCGACACGGTGGTATTCGACAGTGAGCTGGGCATCAACATCCCCGCCAACAAGCGGAAGGTGGGCTTCCTCTTCCAGAACTATGCCCTGTGGCCCAACATGACCGTCTACCAGAATATTTCCTTCGGCCTGTCAAACATCAAGGAGGAAATGCCGAAGATCAGCTTTGAGGCGAAAAACGCCGCCCGTCTGGCACAGATCCTCAAAAATCCTCAGGATGTGGTAAAGACTCTTGAGGAATGCCGGGATAAAAACGGCAAGCTGGACGAAACGAAGGCCATCATCAAGCTGATCGATACCTACACCATCTCCCAGTACACTGCCCAAAAGCTGTTCGGCTATCATTTGGAGCAGGGTAAGGACGTGTCCGCCGAGGTAAAGGCTCTGGAAGAAAAGGTGGAGGCCGCTCGAAAGGCTCAGCCCTTCAACGAGAACTTTGAGCTTCTCAAGGACGGCGAGGTGGAAACTGCTGTGCGCAAGCTGACCAAAGAAGAGATCGACCTGTCCGTGCGCCGGGTGTCCCGCATCGTCAAAATCAGTATGTTCATGGACCGCTATCCCGCGGAGCTGTCCGGCGGTCAGCAGCAGCGTGTGGCCATCGCCCGGACGCTGGCTCCCGAGCCCAGCGTGCTGTTCATGGACGAGCCGCTTTCCAATCTGGATGCCAAACTGCGTCTGGAAATGCGCTATGAATTGCAGCGGCTCCATGTGGAGACCGGCTCCACCTTCGTATACGTCACCCACGACCAAATGGAGGCCATGACGCTGGCAACGCAGATCTGCCTGATGAACAACGGTGTCCTTCAGCAGTATGCCGCGCCGCTGGAAGTTTACAATCACCCTGCCAATCTTTTTGCGGCAGACTTCGTGGGCAACCCCTCCATCAACTTTGTGGAGGCCAAGGGCTGGCAGGGGCCTGAGGGCAGCATTGAGCTGACGCTGCTGGACGGACACAAGGCAGTTTTCACCCCCGAGCAGCCATTGCAGCTGCCCCAGTGGTTCTACCGGCGGGACGAGGAGCTGGAAGCCCAGGCGCAGGCTCTGAAGGCCCGTGCGGGAGAGAGCGGCTACGTGGAAAAGAGCAACAAGGACGAGACCTTCCGCTACCACATCGCCAGAGTCAACGACGAGGACGACGGCATCCACGAGGAGCCGATGCTCACCAACGAGGATCTGGTGCTGGGCATCCGCCCGGAGTTCCTGTCCATCACCGGCGGTGGAAATGTGGAGTGCGAGATTTACGGTGCCATGCCCACCGGCATGGAATCCACCGTCAAGGTGCGCATCGGAGAGTATTTGCTCACCGGCGTGGTCTTCGGCAGCACCCTGTTTACCATCGGAAGCAAACACCTGCTGGATATCACCGGCAGCAGCGTGATGCTCTTTGACCGGTCAAGCGGTCGGCGCATCACCTCCGGCACCCTGAAGCTGCTGTGATCCGGGGACTGTTATTCGATCTGGACGGCGTTCTGGTGAACACGACCCCCCTCCACGCCCGGGCGTGGCAGGAGCTTGCCGAAGAATTGGGGATTCCCTTCACTCCGGCAGACTACGAGGCCTTTCTGGGCATCAGCCGGGCACAGTGCCTGGAAATTCTGCTGAAAAAGGGAAACCGCTCCCTTTCGGAATCCGAAAAAGAGAGGCTGTGCACCCGGAAAAATGACCGCTACCGGGAGCTGATCGGCACTTTGACCCCGGCGGCGCTGCTGCCGGGCGTGTCGGAATTCTTACGCGTTGCCCGGGCCGAGGGATACCGGACAGCTCTTGGCAGTGTCAGCAAAAATGCGGAGTTTGTCCTGAAAAAGCTGGAAATTACGGCGTTTTTTGACGCCGTCATCGACGGCAGGAAAATTGTAAACGGCAAGCCCAACCCGGAGGTGTTCCTCAAAGGAGCGGAGGCTCTGGGACTCCCACCTGAGCAGTGCCTGGTTTTCGAGGACTCAGCCGCAGGTATCGAGGCCGCCCACCGGGGCGGAATGAAAGCCATCGGCATCGGAACGGCCCGGCTGCTCCCGTCGGCAGAGCTGACCATCCCAGGCTTCTCCGGCGTAATGCCGGACGCACTTCTGGCGCAGTTGCTATAACACTTTTATCAGATTGATACCGTGTATCGGGGAACCTCTGAACAGTTTTGTTTCGGCTGGACAGCGAGTCTTTCGTCCCAGCTGTGCCGCTCAAAAAATGGGAAAAATATCCGTATTTTCATACTGACTTTCATTCGTGAGGATGGAAATTTTAAAAGGGGTAAGGCGGGAGATGTTCGCATCTCCCGCCTCACGCAAAAAACATCGCCCCGGGCAAACATTTTGCGGCCCAGCAGTTGCTTTCTGGAAAAAATGGTGCTAAAATCAAACCATATCAAGAGAACGGCACGTGCCGTTCTATGTCTCCACCCTGTGGAGACATGATAATGTTTGAAAATTGGAGGAAACAGTCATGAAAAAACGGCTTTTGGCGTGTCTTCTGACATTGGTGATGCTGCTGGCCCTGCTGCCCGCCACGGCCTTGGCGGCTGACCCGACGACCAGCAGTTCTTGCGGCGAAAACCTCACATGGACGCTGACAAAGAACGAAGATGGCACGACCTACACCCTGACCATCTCCGGCACAGGTGAGATGGAAGATTATACTGTCGGCGGTGCACCTTGGCATGTAGCGCTTGGAGCGGCAGCCAACCGGAAGCAGATCACAGAAATTGTGCTTCCAAACGGTCTGACCCACATCGGCAACAATGCGTTTTTGCAGGCGGCTGTCACCAAAGTCGAAATTCCGAACACGGTCGTCTCCATTGGAACGAATGCGTTCTGGAAGTGTAATACCATCGAGACGACGCTTCCGGCCAGTGTGCGAGAGCTTGGTGCGACTGCTTTTTATGGTACATTTGTTGTCAATGTTGACGCAAACAACCCGTATCTTTGCAGCGAAGAAAATGGAAAAGTCCTCTACAGCAAGGACAAGACCACACTCTATCAGGTATCGCAGGACTGCGCTGGTGATTTTACCATTCCGAGCACAGTCACAACTATCAATGACTTTGCGATGAATGGCTGTGCTAATGTCACCGGCGAATTAGTGATTCCGGATAGTGTGCAGACCATTGGGCGGTCTGCATTTGAGGGAACCGGTTTCACTTCGCTGAACCTTGGCAACAGTGTAAAAGAGATTGGTGTATCTGCTTTTTATAAATGTGCCGCAATGACGGGTGATCTTGTTATTCCCACGTCTGTAATGACGATTGGCGCGAACGCATTTATAGGCACTGGCTTTGACGGGAAACTGGACTTCCAAGCACAGATCGAGGAGTTCCCGGCTGCTATATTCCAAGGGCTAAACTTTACTTCTGTTTCTTTTTCCGGCAGCGTGAAGAGCATCGGCGACCGCGCATTTGAGAATTGCAAGCAGTTGGCAACCGTGACTTTTGGACAAGGTTTGGAAACCGTCGGTCAATATGCTTTTTACAACTCTGGCCTCAGCGGAGCACTGACGTTCCCGGATTCTCTGAAAAAAATCGATACTTATGCGTTTGCAAAATGCCCGCATATCACTGAGATCACGCTTCCTGAAGGAAATGCAACGATTGAATACGGAGCGTTCACCGGAGATACTGGTGTCCAGAAGATTAAAATTCCTCTTTCTGAGATTCAGTTTGACAAACTGAATAATGGAGGATATTGGATCTTTACACAGTATACTGAGAACAAGCTGGAAACGATTGTGGTAGGTACAGCCCCCAATGAAGAAAGCATGAGCTTGTTTTCTAATTCCTTAGGCGGCCTGAAGACAATCGTGATCGGTACTGGCGTTTCCGAAATCAATAACTACGCATTTGGAAGTGCCAACTCGCTTGAAAGTGCACTGTACCCGAGTAATCTTACTATTTACAATGCATATCGGGGCAATCAAAATCTCATAAATGCGGGTACAAAATATACAGTGGCGGCGAATGGGAACATGGGACAGAATACTGAACAAGCCATGCTGACATTCGAAACCCCGGAAGGCAAGACCTGCCCGACTGTCACCTATCTCAGCACCAATGAGAGCGCCGTTACGGTCGACGAGAGCGGCAAGATCAAAGCAATCGGCTCGGTCGGACAGAAGGCCACAATCAAGGCCCAGTATGACGGCACGACATTTGCGAAGGTCGATGTGACGATCAGCGTGATGATCGACGGGGCTTTCTATTCGATCAACCCTGTCATCGCGGACCAGACCTACACGGGTCTGCCGCTGACGCCTGCTGTTGAGGTCACGAAAAACGGACAGACCATCACTGAGGGCTTCACGGTCGAATATGTGAACAACATCAACGTCGGCACAGCGACAGCCACTGTCAAGGTCGGCGACGCAGTCGTCGGTACGGCTACGTTCCAAATCGTCGCGCCGCCTCCCGCGCCCGTCATCCCCGTTACCCCGTCCGCCCCGGCACAGCTTCCGTTCAATCCCGACGCGGGTAAGACCACGTTTACGGACGTTGCGGGCAACGCCTGGTACACTTCCGCGGTCAACTACGCGGTCGACAAGGGCCTGATGAATGGCACCGGCGAGGGCAAATTCTCCCCCGAAGCTGCCACGACGCGCGGCATGATCGTCACGATTCTCGCCCGCCTCGACGGCAAGAACACGTCCGGCACGCCGTGGTATCAGGCCGGTCAGCGCTGGGCGATGGAGTACGAAATCTCCGACGGCACGAATATGACCGGCGCGATCACGCGCGAGCAGCTTGTGACGATGCTCTTCCGCTATGCCGTGAAAAACGGCCTCGAAGCGGTCACGCTCTCTGAGAATCTGACGCAGTTTACGGACGCTTCCGACATCAGTGCGTGGGCCGTCTCTGCGATGCAGTGGGCCGTCGGCCAGGGCCTGATCCAGGGCTCGAACGGCCAGCTCCGCCCGCAGGCGAACGCCTCCCG
>OOCH01002320.1_pt1 | contig 12170 bp, 9 predicted proteins | sample 1671641 | NCBI WGS metagenome assembly OOCH01 (sample SAMN06348177, study PRJEB24527) | human gut metagenome | biome: human gut; feature: ankylosing spondylitis patient; material: feces | host: Homo sapiens | place: China | collected 2015-10
TTATATTTTTACAGGGGAACCGGGATCCGGCAAGAAGCTTCTTGCAACCACATATGCGATGACACTGCAGTGTGAAGCCGGTGGAACAGAGCCATGTCAGAAATGTGACTCCTGTAAGAAGGCGCTGGGCAAGAATCATCCGGACATCATTATGGTCAATCATGAGAAACCTGGTACAATCTCTATTGATGAGATCCGGGAACAGGTGATCCACGATGTTGCGATTAAGCCATACAGCAGTCCGCACAAGATTTACATTATTCCTGATGCGGAGATGATGACGGTACAGGCACAGAATGCTCTTCTCAAAACAATAGAAGAACCACCGGAATATGCAGTGATCATGCTGCTGACCAGCAATGTGGATGCACTTCTGCCGACGATCCAGTCCAGATGTGTGCGTCTGGATCTGAAGGTGGTTGATGACAGCCTTGTTAAGAAATACCTGATGGAACGGCTTCATGTGCCGGATTATCAGGCAGAGATAGATGCTTCCTTTGCACAGGGAAGTATTGGCAGAGCCAAAGAAGCTGCTACATCAGAAGAGTTTTCCAGAATGACGGAGAAAGCCCTGAAGATTCTCAAGTATGTAAATACGATGGAAGTATATGAACTGTCCGATGAGATCAAGGCACTTTCTGATGAAAAGCAGAATATCAGTGATTATCTGGATATTTTCCAGTTCTGGTTCAGGGATGTTCTTATGTTTAAGGCAACTCAGGAGGTTGACAACCTGGTATTTAAACAAGAAATCAATTATATAAAGGAACAGGCGAGCCAGCGTTCCTATGAGAACCTGGAAAAGATTCTGGAAGCACTGGAAAAAACAAAAGTAAGGCTTCGTGCAAACGTTAATTTTGAACTTGCACTTGAACTTCTGTTCCTGACAATCAGGGAGAGATAGAATGACAAAAATTGTTGGTATAAGATTCAGAAATGTCGGAAAGATTTATTATTTTGATCCGAAAAACTATAAAATGAAGATCGGTGATCATGTGATCGTAGAGACTGCCCGCGGTGTGGAGTTCGGACGAGTTGTACTCGGACCGAAAGAAGTGGGTGAGGATGAGGTGGTCCATCCGCTGAAAGAAGTCCTTCGCGTTGCCACACAGGCAGATGAGGACAGGGAGAAACAGAACCGCCTGAAAGAAAAAGAGGCATTTAAAATCTGCCAGAAAAAAATCCGCGAACATGGTCTGGAAATGAAACTGATCGATGCGGAGTATACATTTGATAATAATAAAGTGTTATTTTACTTTACCGCAGATGGAAGAATTGATTTCCGTGAGCTGGTAAAGGATCTGGCATCTGTATTCAAGACCAGGATCGAGCTCCGGCAGATCGGTGTCCGTGATGAGACCAAGATGGTCGGCGGTATCGGTATCTGTGGCAGGGAACTGTGTTGCCATAAGCATCTTTCGGAATTTGTTCCGGTATCGATCAAGATGGCAAAGGAACAGAATCTGTCTCTGAATCCGACAAAGATATCCGGTGTGTGCGGCAGACTGATGTGCTGCCTGAAGCATGAACAGGACACATATGAATATTTGAATGAAAAACTTCCAAATGTTGGCGATTTTGTCCGTACAACAGATGGAAACAAAGGTGAAGTCTTATCTGTAAGCGTTCTTCGCCAGAAGGTAAGGATTGTTGTTACGGATAAGGATGACAATAAAGAGGTTATGGAATATCCGGTCAGTGAATTAAAATTCAAGCCGAAGAAACGCAGAAGTACAGAGCGTATCAGCGACGAAGAATATAAGGCATTGGAAGCACTGGAAGATAAGGGAGGGAAATCCAAGTTTGATGATTGATCTTCTCCCTGATGAACGAATCGATGATCTGCAATGCAAGGGACATCAGATCATACAGAATCCGAATATGTTCTGCTTTGGTATGGATGCGGTGCTGCTTGCAAATTTTGTAAAGCACAGACGGGATGGCATGTACATGGATCTGGGAACAGGAACCGGTGTGATACCGATCCTGCTGGCGGCAAAAGAGCCGTCTGACGGCACCTGCCAATTTATCGGTCTGGAGATTCAGGATGCCTGTGCAGAGATGGCTGGAAGAAGTGTCCGATTAAATGATCTGGAACAGAAGGTTCGAATCGATCATGGAGATATCAGAGAGGTCTCCTGTAATTACAGGAAGGCCTTTTTTGATATTGTGACATCGAATCCTCCATATATCAGCGGAAATCATGGACTGACGAATCCGGATGAACCGAAGAATATTGCCAGACATGAAATCTGCGTGACGCTTTCGGATGTGATCGAAGCAGCAGCATATCTGCTGAAGCCGGGCGGCAGTTTTTATATGATACACAAACCATTCCGGCTGGCGGAGATTTTTGAAGGGCTGCTTGCAAATGGATTGGAACCGAAGCGGATGCAGCTCATTCATCCATATATTGATAAAGAACCGAATATGGTGATCGTAGAGGGCGTAAAGGGCGGTAATTCCAGAATCAAGATCGAGCCGCCGTTGATCGTCTATAAAGAACCGGGCGTTTACACGGAACAGCTTCTTGCCACGTATGAAGGAGAAGCAAAGAAATAAAACAGACAGAACAGGAGAATCTACATGGCGGGTATATTATATCTGGTCGCTACACCAATCGGGAATCTCGAGGATATGACATTCCGGGCGGTGCGTACACTGTCCGAAGTGGATCTGATCGCAGCAGAGGATACGAGAAACAGTATCAAGCTGTTAAACCATTTTGAGATTAAAACGCCAATGACCAGTTACCATGAATTTAATAAATATGATAAGGCGAAGGTTCTGGTGGACAAGCTTCTTGCAGGAACAAATATTGCTGTTATAACCGATGCAGGAACGCCGGGTATCTCGGATCCGGGCGAGGAGCTGGTACGGCAGGCACTTGCAGCAGGAGTAACCGTAACAGCTGTACCGGGGGCATGCGCCTGTATCACGGCGCTGATCTCATCGGGATTGCCGACCAGACGGTTTACATTTGAAGCATTTCTGCCACAGGACAAGAAAGAAAAGGCAGAGGTTCTTGCAGAATTAAAGGATGAGACCAGAACGATGGTGATCTATGAAGCACCACACCGGCTGCAGAAGACACTTGCGGAATTATTTGATACACTTGGTGACCGCAGGATCACACTTTGCCGGGAACTTACGAAGCGGCATGAAACAATCGAACAGTTTCTGTTGTCGGAAGCGATCGCCTATTATGCAGAGCATGAGCCGAGAGGTGAATATGTGATGGTGATCGAGGGCATGGATGTGGCTGCGGCAAAAGCAGAAAAGCAGCAGGAATTTCTTTCGATGACGATAGAAGAACATGTTGCCATGTATGAGAAACAGGGCATGACGAAGAAGGATGCGATCAAACAGGCGGCAGCAGACCGTGGCGTTCCAAAGCGTGAAGTATATAATGTGGTTATGCGATAGAAATAAATAGTTGTAAAGTTCATGCCGGAATGAATCATGTGAGATAAAAATGGTGATTTGCAGGCAATTATAAACAGATGAAAGGTGAAAGGGGTATAAGCATATGACGTGGTTGGAGATATCAGGAACAGTTGGCAGGGTGGCAGCCTGCCTTGGATTTTTTATTGCAGGTATGGTGATCTTCTATCTGCTGACAAAGGTGATCTACCGGATACCGGAGAAACAGCAGTTAGAGCGGCTGCATGAACCGGGAAAGTTCAGAAATGCAGGGATCATTATATTTGGTGGTCTGGCAGCAGTTTTATTTACCGGATTTTTCGGAATGGGGTTACAGGGGATTATTTATTTCCTGTTTCTGGCGGTTCTTACGGTAGTGACCTTTATAGATATGGATACCATGGAGATCCCGTTTATACTGAATGTCATTATTTTCGTGATGGGTGTGGTATCTCTGATCCTTCAGTTCGTGTCCGATGCAGCTCCGGGATCTGAGTTCCTTGCAATGGATGGGGTTACGATCGTATCCAGACTGATCGGTATGATCTGTATCAGTCTTCCGTTATATCTGATCGTTCTTATTATTCCGGAAGGCTTTGGCGGCGGAGATATCAAGCTGATGTTTGCTGCCGGCTTCTTGCTTGGCTGGAAGGCAACAGTAGTTGGTTTCTTTATCGGACTGATCCTTGGCGGAATCTATGGCGTGATCTGTCTGGTTCGCAGAAGCCATGGTAAAAACGATCATTTTGCATTTGGCCCTTTCTTAAGCGTAGGTCTGGCTATTACATTATTCTGTGGAAATAATCTCATGAACCGGTATATTGATTTCTTGAAAGCAGCAATGAACCCGGAGATGTAAAGAGATAAATCCCGAGCTGATATTATTTATAGAAAAAACTGCTTGTGTATTCGGATGAGATTGAGTATACTAAAGGGTATGGATGTTTAACGCGTTAAAGCGTTTGAGCGAAAAAGTTGTAATATACGGAGGAATATAGGTATGCCAATTATAGATTATCTGGAAAGAAATGCCAGAGAATTTGGGGATGATGTAGCGCTGGTTGAGATTAATCCGGATGTCACAGAGACGAGAAGAGTGACATGGAGAGAATATGAGCTGATCGAGGCGAATCCAACCTGTCAGTATAGACGGGAGATCACATGGAATGTATTTAACGAGAAAGCCAATCGTTTTGCAAATCTTCTGGTTTCCAGGGGAATCCAGAAAGGAGATAAGATCGGTATCCTGATGATGAACTGTCTGGAATGGCTTCCAATCTATTTTGGAGCATTAAAGACAGGAGCTTTGGCAGTGCCGCTTAATTTCCGTTATGATGCAGAGGAGATCAAATACTGCGTAGAGCTTGCGGATGTGGATGTACTTGTATTTGGACCTGAATTTATCGGGCGAGTTGAGACAGTTGTAGATGAGATCGCAGAGAAGCGTATTCTGTTATATGCCGGTGGCAACTGCCCAACATTTGCAGAGGACTACGACAAGCTGACAGCAAACTGTTCCAGTACCTTTGAAAAGAGAGATATTAAAGACAGTGACGATGCAGCGATCTATTTCTCATCAGGAACAACAGGTTTTCCAAAGGCAATCTTACATAACCATGAGAGCTTGATGCATGCAGCTACAGTTGAGCAGAAGCACCATGGACAGACAAAGGATGATGTATTCTTATGTATTCCGCCTTTATATCATACAGGTGCAAAGATGCATTGGTTCGGAAGCCTGATCACAGGCGGAAAAGCAGTTCTGTTAAAGGGTGTTAATGCAAAGACGATTCTTCAAACTGTATCCGATGAACAGTGTACCATTGTATGGCTGTTAGTACCATGGGCACAGGATCTGCTGCTGGCATTAGAATCAGGTGAAGTAAAATTATCAGATTATAAGCTGGATCAATGGAGACTGATGCATATCGGAGCACAGCCGGTTCCACAGAGCCTGATCAAACGTTGGAAAGAATATTTTCCACATCACCAGTATGATACAAACTATGGTCTGTCAGAGTCTATCGGACCGGGTGCGGTACATCTGGGCGTAGAGAATATCGATAAAGTTGGTGCGATCGGCGTGCCGGGATATGGTTGGCAGGTGCGTATCGTAGATGAAGATGGTAAAGATGTGAAGCAGGGAGATGTTGGAGAACTGCTATTAAAGGGACCTGGCGTTATGACCTGTTATTATAAGAATCCGGAAGCAACGGCTGAGACATTAAAGGATGGATGGCTGTATACCGGAGATATGGCAGAGCAGGATGCAGATGGCTTCATCTATCTGGTTGACCGTAAGAAGGATGTTATCATCAGCGGTGGTGAGAATATTTATCCGGTACAGATCGAGAATTTCCTGAGTAAATATCCAAAGGTCAAAGACGTAGCAGTTATAGGACTTGCAGATCCACGACTTGGTGAGATCACGGCAGCGATCATCGAGACAAAGGACGGTGTGGAATGTACCGAAGATGAGATCAATGAATTCTGCAAGGAGCTTCCAAGATACAAGAGACCAAGAAGAATTATTTTTGAGGATGTACCGAGAAATGCAACCGGTAAGATCGAGAAGCCGCTCCTTCGTAAGAAGCATAAGAGCGATAACCTTGTTGCAGCCGAGAATAATGCATAAAGAGATCACAGATCGTGGTATTATACAGATAAAGAATGCAGAATCTGATATGTATTCTTTACAAATCCAGATGTGTGTGCTTAAATATATAGTCGGAATTACAAAATACAACAGGAAGGTAAGATGATCATGAAGACACCATTTGTAACAAAAGCACAGGTTGATGAGATGATTAAGAAATACCCAACACCATTTCATCTTTATGACGAAAAAGGAATCAGAGAAAATGCAAGAAAGTTATATCAGGCATTTTCATGGAATAAGGGATTTAAGGAGTTCTTTGCGGTAAAGGCAACCCCAAATCCTACTATTCTTCGTATTTTAAAGGAAGAAGGATGCGGTACAGACTGCTCATCACTGACAGAGCTTATGATGTCAGATAAACTGGGATTTACCGGAGACGAGATCATGTTTTCATCCAATGATACGCCGGCAGAGGAATTCATCCTTGCAAAGAAGCTTGGTGCAACGATCAATCTGGATGATTTCACACATATTGACTTCCTTGAAAAGACAGCAGGAATTCCCGAGAAGATCTGCTGCAGATATAATCCGGGTGGAACATTCTCTATTTCCACAACGATCATGGACAACCCCGGAGATGCCAAGTATGGCATGACCAAGGATCAGATCATTGAGGCGTATCGTATCCTGAAGGACAAAGGTGTAAAGAGATTTGGAATGCATGCATTTCTTGCAAGCAATACAGTGACGAATGACTACTATCCGGTTCTTGCAAGAACCTTATTTGAGGTAGCGGTTGAGATTAAGGAAAAGACAGGCGTAAAGCTTGACTTTATCAATCTGTCAGGCGGCGTAGGTGTTCCGTATACACCGGATAAAGAGCCGAATGATATCCTTGCGATCGGCGAAGGCGTAAGAAAGGTATACGAGGAGATCCTGGTTCCTGCAGGAATGGGTGACGTAGCCCTTTACACAGAGCTTGGACGATTCATGTTGGCTCCTTATGGCCATTTGATCACAACAGCGATTCATGAGAAACATACACATAAGGAATATATCGGTGTAGATGCATGTGCAGTTAATCTGATGCGGCCTGCCATGTATGGTGCATATCACCATATTACAGTTCTTGGTAAAGAGAATGAACCATGCGACCACAAATACGATGTAACAGGTTCGCTGTGTGAGAATAATGATAAATTTGCGATTGATCGTATGCTTCCAAAGATCGATATGGGAGATGTTCTGGTAATTCATGATACAGGTGCACATGGCTTTGCAATGGGATATAACTATAACGGCAAACTGAAATCCGCAGAGGTTCTCCTCTGTGAAGACGGCAGTACCAAACTGATCCGCAGGGCAGAGACACCGGATGATTATTTTGCTACATTAGACGGCTTCTGGAATGTGGATCTGAACGAAAAATAAGTTCACCTGAGACGGTTGAGAATCGTTGTGCCGGGTTACAGAAAAAAGCAAAAAAACAGCCATTTTGGAGAAATATTTGTTCCCAAAATGGCTGTTTTAGTTTATACTGAATTTTAGTCAGGCTTTTTCAGGTTCCGGGTAATCAATACCAAATGTGTCAACAGTTACGGAAGTCATTTTCTGTTCTTTTACAGGACGATCACCGTAAGTTGTTCGGGTTGTTGCAATCTTATTTACAACATCCATTCCTTCGATTACTTTGCCAAATGCAGCGTATGCACCGTCTAAATGAGGAGCGGCCTTGTGCATGATAAAAAACTGGGAACCTGCAGAATCCGGTCGCATGGAACGAGCCATGGAGAGAACACCTTCAGTGTGCTTCAGGTCGTTCTTGAAGCCATTCTGTGAGAATTCACCTTTAATGCTATAGTTTGGTCCGCCCATTCCGGTTCCTTCCGGGCATCCGCCCTGAATCATGAAACCATTGATGATACGGTGAAAGTTCAAACCATTGTAAAAGCCTTTTTTTACGAGTGAGATAAAGTTATTAACTGTATTAGGAGCAATGTCCGGGTACAGCTCAGCCTTTATAACATCACCGTTTTCCATTGTAATTGTTACTATTGGATTTGCCAAAATAAATCGCATCCTTTCATTTATGATGAGGCTATCATATCATTACAGGCTTTACAAAGTCAATGTTGGATGCATTGTTTTGGGTTGGGGTATATTTTTTATTGGGGAATAAAAAGTTACAAACAGAAAAAGGAGAAACGCAGAGTGAAGAACGGAAAAGGTATTAAGGTAATTATTGTATTGGTCGTCGTTATTGCCCTTGTTGTGATAGGCGGATTAAAGATTAAAAATGTCTATGATGGATTTATGGATGAGTACAAGGGGACGGAGAGCGCATCGGGAACAGATGTAACGATCGAGATTCCGGAAGGAGCATCGTCAAAGAAGGTGGCAGCGATCCTGCATGACGCCGGACTGATCAAGTATGAATATGCATTTGTATTACGAGTGAAAGAATCAGAATACAGAGGACGGATCCAGCCCGGTACATTTACACTGAACACCGGAATGAGTACACTCGAGATGATAGAAGAACTTTGTTATGTAGAACCTGTCAAGGAAGTTGTTGATACACTGACGATACCGGAAGGATACAGTATCGAACAGATCGCAGCAAAATGTGAGGAGCAGGATATTTGCAGCTCGGAGGAATTCCTGAATGAAGTAAAGAACGGAAATCATCAGATCCCGTTCAGTACCGGAGACATGAATACAGATGGTGCGAAGTACGACCTTCAGGGATATCTGTTTCCGGCAACCTATGATATTTATGAAGATACGACTGCGGCAAGTCTGATTGATACGATGCTGGAAAAATTCCGGAGTGTTTATACCTCAGAATACAGTGCCAAGGCAGCAGATCTTGGATATACAGATTATCAGATCCTGATCATGGCATCAATCGTGGAACGTGAAGCAAAGATTGACAGTGAGAGACCAATCATTGCAGGTGTTATCTATAATCGTTTAAAGATCGATATGATGCTTCAGATGTGTCCGACGGTTCTGTACCCTCTGACAGACGGAATGTATGATAAGTCAGAGGTTACTTATGATGATCTGGAGATCGAATCACCATACAACACTTATAAAAATACCGGACTTCCGGTAGGACCGATCTGCAATCCGGGTCAGGCATCGATAGAGGCTGTATTATATCCGGATGAGAACAATTATCTGTATTATCATACCAGTGATGCCGGAGATGGAAGCCATATCTTCTCATCCACATATGATGAACATATTAATACGCAGTAATGTATTGGGCAGATTGCCGATTTCTTTTTAAAAAGACTTGCGATATATGGTGAAATTATATATACTTATAGAGTATGCATGAACAATGGGATAATTTGTTACCTTATATGCACAGCAGAACGTGTGATAGGAGGATTGTTTGATGAGAAAAGTGAATTTCAAAGTAAGAAATATAGGCTCTGAAAAGTATTTGTCTTATGTTTTGGATGATGAGACAGATCTGGATGAAGAGTTGCTTGATTACCTTGATGATAATAAAATTGCAGAACTCATTGATATCATTTATGAAGAAGATGATGAGAATGATTATCTTACATACAATATAACGGACAGAACAACAGTTGGAGCACTCCTTTCAGGCACGGTACATGCAGAGATGATGCTGGGTATAATCAGAGGGGTTGCATCAGGAATTATGAATATGCGTGATCTGGGAATCCCTGTTTCATATGTTATTCTGAATAAGGATTTTACATATGTAAATCCTGTAACGTTTGATGTAAAGATGATCTGTATTCCGGTAGGATCGGATGTGGCAGCAAATGCGGAATTTAAGGCTTTTGTAAAAGGCCTGATTCTGAATGCAACATATGCGGACGATGAAGATTGTAATTATGTTGCTAAGCTTATAAATATGCTGAATGTAGAGAAGTTCACGATCCGTGGTTTTGTAAGTCAGATCACAGAGCTGATGGAGGCTGCCGGATTACAGGTAGAAGAAGAATTTATGGATGTTGGAGATTCCGGCGTGGAGGTTTCTCAGGGTGTGGATATTCCACAGGGTGATACCTCTCTGGATGATCTTCCGGAATTTAAGGATATATCATTTGACGATGATGACGATGATGGCCTTGAGATGTACGAGGAAGAACCGACAGAAGAGAATACGATCTTCAAAGATCTGGATTTGAATGCAGATGTTGACAGCGCACTGAATTCTGTAAATATGGATCTGTTCGATGAGAGTAATCTGGAAGAGCTTACACTGGATGAAGATGCAGAGTTAGAAGAAACGGCTCATGATGAGGCAGAACCGGAAACAGAAGAAGCAGAGGCAGAAGATATTAAGCTTGCGACAGAGATTCCGATAGAGACACCGGAGGAAGCAGAAGAGTCAGAAGGTATGACAGAGATGCTGACGGGTGCTGATCTGGCGGACATCGGTGAAGAAAAGCCACATGCATTTAATATCAAGGAGATTGCACATACTGCTGAGGGTGTGACAGAGATTTCTGCTGAAAGTAAGATGGAAGAAAAACCGGTATTGATCGATACTCAGGATCTGGATAATCTGATCGAGAAACCACCGGTTATGAAGAACATAAGAATCAACCGTGCAAAGATCATTCAGAAGGCTTCTGTTGAGATGGAGGATGATGAGGTTATTGATAATCCAACGGAGCAGATCCGGGGAGCGGGTGACGTAGATGAGGCGGATGCAGTAGAGCCTGAAACCCTTACAACACCGGTTCCTGTTGAAGAAAAGGAAGAGCCTGAAACAGGAGCGACCGGAACAACGGTTGAACTTACAGGTGGCATGAGTGTTGTACAGGATCAGACACCGGAGGAAGAGAAGAAACCTGCACCGGGTGTGCCGAAGGCAATGCCATATATTATCCGTGTAAACACAAAGGAACGTGTTATGGTAAATAAGGCAGTATTTAAGCTTGGTAAGGCAAACCGTGGTGTTGATTTCACAATTGACGGAAACGGTGCGATCAGCAGAGTACATGCGATCATTTATCAGAGAGATGACGGTTGTTACCTGAAGGATAACAAAGCGACAAATGCTACACTGGTAGATGGCGTGAAGCTGGAAGAAGGTCAGGAAGTTAAGCTTAAGAATGATGCGACGATCACAATCGGCGGAGAAGATTTCATTTTCAAATTAAGCTAATATATATTATCACCCGGATCGGGTGAACACGAGCAGGTAGGAATACCTGCTTTTGGTGTATACATGGAAAATAATTATCCGGACAGTATTGGAATTTCCGGATCATGAATGGAGAGAGGGACATGAAGAAGAACAAAGTATTACTTACAAAAACGGGGGATACATATAACTGCAGATATGTGCTGGATCAGACTGATATTATTGATGAAAAGGTAGATAAGGGTGTGAGTGGAAAATTTCCACAGATCATACCGTACAGACTGGAAGAGAAAGATAATCAGAGAGAATTTATTTATGAGATTGGCAACAAGGTACAGTTGACCGAATTCCTCAAGAAAGAGATCAACAAGAAGCAGATGCTGACATTACTGTATAACCTTTTAAGCGGTCTGGAAGCATTTGGAATGAACATGATCTCATTAAGCTATGTTGCCAAGGATATCCAGTATGTGTTTGTTGCTCCTGAGAGCCTGAATGTTTATTTTATTGTTGCAGGTGTCGATAAGGAGATCACGGATCTGAATGAGGTTCGCAATTTTGTAAAAGATGTTATCTGTAATGCACATTATTTTGAGATGGATCGGGATAATTATGTAGCAAGACTGATCACATTTACGAATAAACTTGGAACATTCTCAGTTGGTGATATGAAAGAATTTGTCAATCAGCTTCTGATTGATATGGGAATCCACATAGAGGAAGAAAAGAAAAAAACAGAGAAAAAAGAAGAAAAAACTGCAAACGACAAGGTAAGCCGTATTGGTGTTATGCAGAATAATGCAAAGATGGTACAGCCTGGTGCTTCTGTCGGAGGATCGGTGCCACCAATGCCAAAACGTCAGGTACCACCGATGCCGAATGGACAGCCAATGCCGGGACGGCCAATGCCAATGCAGATGGGACCGGATGGCAAGCCAATGAACGGACAGCCGATGCCGGGACGGCCAATGCCAATGCAGATGGGACCGGATGGCAAGCCAATGAACG
>OOCH01002323.1_pt1 | contig 12142 bp, 9 predicted proteins | sample 1671641 | NCBI WGS metagenome assembly OOCH01 (sample SAMN06348177, study PRJEB24527) | human gut metagenome | biome: human gut; feature: ankylosing spondylitis patient; material: feces | host: Homo sapiens | place: China | collected 2015-10
CACCAGCGGCCTTGTGATCATTGCCAAGACCCCGGAGGCCGAGGAGCTGTTCCTTTCCGCCATCAAGAACCGTGAGGTGCAAAAGACCTACCTCTGCGTCACCTTTGGCCGTCCCATGCCGCCGGACGCCACCTTGGGCGGCTATCTGCTGAAGGACGCCGACCGCGGCATCGTGAAGATCGTGGAGGACAAGCAGCCCGGTGCCAAGGAGGTGGAGACGCGGTACGAGACCATCGCCGTCTCCGGCCGTCTGGCTCTGCTGAAGGTGCAGCTGATCACCGGCCGCACCCACCAGATCCGCGCCCACATGGCCAGCATCGGCTGCCCCATCCTTGGCGACAGCAAGTACGGCAACAACAGCGCCAACCGGGAGCTGAAGCTGAAGTATCAGGCGCTGTGCGCATGGGAGCTGACCATGCCCCGCTTTACCCAGCCGGACTTTGCCTTTCTCAGCGGCAAGACTTTCCACGCCCCGAAGCCGTGGTATTACCAGCAGGTGCTGGACGGCACTTTGAAGTAAGACGATTTTCAGCAGCCGCCGTCCTCCACTTCGACCCCTCTCGTGAAAATACAATGCCGGGCAGACCGCAGTCTGCCCGGCATTATTCTATAAATAAGATTCTTTCCGCTGAATATGGCCAGAGCAAGGCGGAGGCCATTAAAATCGTTCTCTACGCAGAAAAATCAGACCCGCACCATATCCGGGGTGATCTCGGCCAGCGTATGGGCACCGCACATCTGCATGGTGTCGGCCAGTTCCCCGGCCAGCTTGTCGATGTAGCACTTCACGCCCTCTGCGCCGCCGCCGTAAACTGCGGTCACGAAGGGGCGGCAGATCAGAACGCCGTCTGCGCCCAGTGCCAGCGCCTTGAACACATCCACACCGGTGCGGATGCCGCCGTCCACCAGTACCTTCACGCCGGTGCCCTTGAGGGCTGCGGCGATCTCCGGCAGCACCTCGGCGGTGGCAGGGCACTGATCCAGCACGCGGCCGCCGTGGTTGGACACCACGATGGCGGCGGCACCGGCCTGCTTTGCCTTCAGTGCGCCCTTAACGGTCATCACGCCCTTGACGATGAAGGGACGCTCGGCCAGCTGCACGATCTCGGCCAGTTCCTCCACGCTCTTGCTGCCGGCGGGCGGGGTCATGTTCTTCAGGAAAGGCAGACCCGCGGCGTCCACATCCATGGCCACGGCAAAGCAGCCGCTGGCCTTGGCCTGTGCCATTTTCTCGCGGATGGTGTCGATGTTCCACGGCTTGATGGTGGGCACGCCACAGCCGCCCGCAGCGCCGATGGCGCGGGTAGCCATCTCCATCACGGTGGGGTTGGTGCCGTCGCCTGTAAAGGCTGCAATGCCGTTTTCTGCACAGGCGCGCACCAGTACATCGTTATAGGTCATATCGGTGTAGGTATCGGAGTAGTGCAGGTTCACTGCACCCACAGGGCCCGCAAAGAAGGGATAGCGGAAGCTTTTGCCGAACAGCTCCAGCGTGGTGTCCGGTGCACCGCCGGGGCACAGGGTGTCCATGTTCACCCGGATATCTGCCCACTTATTATAATTGCGGATGGCGGTATCGCCCACGCCCTTGGCACCCGGACCGGGGATCTGGTTTTTACAGGCCACGCCGTTGCACACCGGGCAGGCCTTGCAGTATTGACCAATGCAGGTACGGGCATTGGCAAGCACTTCAGGATAAGTCATAAAAGCATCCTCCTTATATTTCCCGCCGCTGCGGCACAAAACGACCCACCGCAGTGCTCTTTGCCCTCAATATAGACCTATTTTAAAGGTGCGTCAAGGGCTTTTTGTGCTTTCCATCCATGCGGCAGAACACTTTCTCGCGTTTTTTCGTCATTTTTAAAAAAGTCTGATTTTTTTCAAAAAAATCCTTGACAAAAAGCCTGCTTTCAGGTATTATAGTGGAGCGCCAAGGGCACCCGCCCAAAGGCAGAACAGAAGATGTGGAAAGATGGCTGAGTTGGTCTAAGGCGCACGACTGGAAATCGTGTAACGTGTCAAAAGCGTTCTGGGGTTCGAATCCCCATCTTTCCGCCAGAAACCTGAAACAGAAATGTTTCAGGTTTTTTGTTTTGTCCGCAGTTTGCGGCGCTTGACATTTGCGTATAGTTCCGTTATGCTGAAGCAAATACGTTTTACCGGAAGGAGAGGTTTCCCATGGCATCTTCCCACAAAAAGCGCACCGGTCTGCGGGCGGCGCTGATCGTTCTGCTGTGTCTGGTTTTGGTGTGCGCGGTGGCTGCGGCAGTGCTGTACAGCTTCGTCAGCCGCAGGGTCAAGGCATTCCAGAGCGGTGCCAGCTTTGCGCTGGACTACACCATCACCTCCACCGAGGCCGAGCCCCCTGCTCTTTACGCCCTGCTGGACAAGTTCGGCGGCACCACCGGCAGCCTGACCGGCCAGTACACCCCCCGGGCGGTGCAGCTGGCGCTGTACCCGGCGGGCACCAGCACCGTCAACGATGCCCCTCTGACCCGGATGTACATCAGCGAGGAAGAGACCCTTTACGACGCCGGGCAGCTGTACAACAAGCTGCGCAGCACGGTTGTAGCCGAGTATCCGCTGGCAAGCCTGCTGCTGCCGGGCTGGTCGCTGGGCAGCTACATCTCCCAAGACCAGCTGGCCACCCTGCTGGGGGTAGACCCCGCCGCCACCGGCTTGCAGCAGGTGAACGACTTCCAGCTGGACTTGAAACAGCTCAAAACCGTGCAGCCCGCCAACGCCAAGAAGGGTTACCTCTACCTTCAGCTGCCGAATCTCGCCGCCGGGGAGGACGCGCCGCAGCTGATTCTGGGCATCGAAAAGCAGGGTCTGCTCAAGACCCTGTCCCCCAAGGTGCACATCCTGCTGGACGTGCCCGCCCATCACATCCATGCAGAACTTTCCGGCACGGTGACTGCCTCCCAGACCGTAGTAACCGCTCCCACCTCCCGGATGCAGGACTCTGACGTGGAAAGCCTTGTGCAGCTGCGCAAGACCATCGAGAGCATCGTGCAGTTCGTGCAGACCGCTGCCCAGAGCGATGATGCTGCCTCCCCTGCTGCATAAAAAGCTTCTATAAAAGCAAAAAATCGGACAGACTGCGGTCTGTCCGATTTTTTGCTTTTTATGATTTCTTACTTCTTTACGGTCTTTTTGCAGGGTGCACGCTTTGCCTTGGGCTTTGCGGCGGCAGGGGCAGTCTTGGCTTCCGCTGCGGGCGCTGCCTTGGCAGCCGGTTCAGCCTTAGTAACAGGCTCGGCCTTGGTTGCCACGGCGGGAGCTGCCTTCACCTCTACTGCGGGAGCAGCAGGCTCAGCCTTTGCCTTAGCAGCCTTCTTTGCAGCGGGCTTTTCTGCCTTGACCGGCTCTGCAGCCTTTGCGGCGGGAGCAGCGGGCTTCTCCTCCACCTTCTTGGTGGTGCGGGGCTTGCGGGCTGCGGGCTTCTTGGCGGGAGCGGCTTCCTTGGCCGGTGCGGCCTTCGTCTCGGCAGCGGGTGCTACTTGTTCAACCTTGGCGGCACGCTTTACGCGGTCCTTTACCTCAGAGATGACCCACAGCTGGTCACCACCGCCGGGCACCTCCTGCCAGATCTGCAGCACAGCGCCCACCTCGGCACCGATGCCCACGGTGTCCACGCACTTGCCGCCTGCCCAAGAAGAGCGCAGACGCACGGTGCCCTCCGGAGTGTGCTCCACCTTCCACATCTGGGACGTGCCGCCCACGTCCTCCCACAGGTGCAGCCATGTGCCGTTGGCAGTGCCGGTCATGGTCAGATCCAGCAACTTGCCGGAGGCACGGTTGCGGATGCGGTACACACCATCACCCTCGCGGACAAAGCTCCACTCCTGCTCGGGCTTGTGGTCATACTTGCCCAGACGGACAGTGCCGCCATCCTTGCTGCCCTCCACTGCCTGAATAACATTGCCGGTGTGAGCGGCAATGGTATAAAAGCGGTCGGCCTCGATCACAGTTTGTGCTACGGATTTCATGTACAAATCCCTCCCAATCATAAAATGCACAGATTTTTCCAATTCCTTCTTATAAAGAATACCACATATCGTGATTTTTCACAAGCAATTCGACAATTCTTTAGCACTTTATATAGAAACCATCCTGTTTTCGCCTGCTTTTTCGCCCCTTCGCAGGGGCGAAAGGCCGTTTTTATTCCCTCGACATTTTGTCGCAACTGCGTTATACTGTTTTCATCAGGACTATCTGCCGCTCTGAAAGGGGCGGTTTTCTCGTTTTTTGAAGGAGGATATTTGCCCATGACCCAGCAGGACCGCACTGCGGTGCAGTATCACAAAATGACTGAGACCCCTATCCCCCGGCTGATCCTCAGTCTGGCCGCGCCCACGATTTTAAGTATGCTGATCACCAGCATCTACAATCTGGCCGATACCTTTTTTGTAGGGCGCATCTCCACCAGCGCTTCCGGCGCGGTGGGTGTCGTTTCCAGCCTGATGGCTATCATACAGGCGCTGGGCTTTATGCTGGGGCACGGCTCCGGCACCATCATCAGCCGCCGCTTGGGCAGTCAGGATACCCACGCCGCCACCCGCTTTGCTTCCACCAGCTTTTTTACGGCGCTGGCCTTTGGCGTAGTGCTGGCGGTGGTCGGCCTTGCCACCCTGCCGGACTTTATGATGCTGCTGGGCAGCACCGAAACCATTCTGCCCCATGCCTGTGCCTACGCCCGGCCCATCCTGCTTGCCGCACCGCTGATGATCTCCAGTCTGGTGATGAACAACATCCTGCGGTATGAGGGCAAGGCGAACCTTGCCATGGTCGGGCTGGTCACCGGCGGACTGCTGAACATTGCACTGGACCCGCTGTTCATGTTCGCTTTAGGGCTGGGCACTGCCGGTGCCGGTATCGCCACTGCCCTCAGCCAGACCATCAGCTTTGGCATTCTGCTGTATATGTTTTTGCGAGGCAAAACGGTCAGCCAGTTCCGGCTTTCCGCCGTCACCCGGGAGCCGCGCGAGTTTTTGCAGATCCTTGCAGGCGGCGCGCCCAGCTTTGGCCGTCAGGGGCTGAACAGCATCGGCGGGATGCTGCTGAACATTGCCGCCCGCAGCTACGGCGATGCCGCCGTGGCGGGCATGAGCATCGTGTCCCGCATTTTTATGTTCATCCTCTCGGTAGCCATCGGCGTGGGACAGGGCTTGCAGCCGGTGGCGTCCTTCAACTACGGCGCCCGCAAATACCACCGAGTGCGGCAGGCCGCCGTCTTTACCCTGCAAGCCGCCTTTGCGCTGCTGGTGGTGCTGATCGCGGTGTGCTGGTGGAACGATGAAAACCTGATCCGCCTGTTCCGGGACGACCCGGAGGTCACTGCCGTGGCGCTGCCCGCCTTCCGCTACCAGTGCTTTGCCATCCTTCTGCAGCCGGTGATCGTAGTGACCAACATGACCTTCCAGAGCGTGGGCAAGGCCGGGCGTGCCACCTTTCTGGCCTGCTGCCGGCAGGGCGTGTGCTTTATCCCGTTGATTCTTGTACTTCCCCGGGTGCTGGGGCTTGTGGGCGTGGAGCTCTGCCAGCCCATTGCGGATACGCTCACCTGCTTCATTTCTCTGCCCTTTTTGCTGGCCTTTCTGCGGCAGCTGGAGCAGATGGACAAGGCAGAAGCGTCCCATGCCCCGGCACAGCTGTAATGTAATTGTAACCGTTTTTAGCCGCATTTTTCTGCAAGTTCTGCAATGAAAAATGCGGCTGTTTCGTATTCTGAATGAACGGAAAAATTTTCCTCCCTGTTTTTTGCAAAGGAGTGTTTTTTATGAAGCGTGTTGTCTTGCGTATCGGCTGCGGGGCAGTCTGCACTGCCCTTGCCCTTACTTTAGGCTGCGGCTGTACCCTGCTGCCGCCCGCCACCGGCGTGCCGGGCGCTGCAAGCTCTGCCGTTTCCGTGCCTACGGACGACAGCGGCAAACCCCTGTACGACCCCGCCGTGCTAAACGATAGCCGTTTGCGGGTGCTGTACTGCGACGGTCGTTCCGGAAGCAGCACCACCATCCTGTGCGGCAGCACCCCGTTGCACCAGTCTACCCGCAGTGAGAACGTCTCGCTGGTGGAGGACAGTGCCACCGGCACCGCAGACTACTGGCTGCGCAGCTGGTCCGACCCTACCGGCCGGGGCGGACGCCGCACCGCCTTGTACGACAAGACCGGCACCGAAGTAATGTCCTTTGAGGGCGAGCAGAGCGCCACCCTGCAAAACGACCTGCTGGTGCTGCAGGAGAGCCGCCTGATCGATGGTGGATACGTCCCAGAGTCAGGTTATGGCACCTGTCAGGTCATCGACCTTGCCACCGGTGCAGCGCTGCCGGTACCGGAGGGCGCATACAGCTGCACCCTATGCGGCGATAAGCTGGTGTTCAGCTGCTACGCCCGCCCGGAGGGACTGGACGATTACGACTGGGATACCGACTACCAGCAGAACAGCTGGGTGGTGGTGCAGGAGAAGGACGGCACCCCCGTCTACCGCGCCGAGGCCGCCTCGGCGTACCGCCTTTTCTACGACAGTGACACCCTGAGCGACTGGGTGGAGCTGGACGTTGCCACCGGAGAGGAAACCACCGACCAGATCCTGTACAACACCCAGACCGGTGAGCAGTACACGGGCTTTTTGCAGGTCTACCCGGGTGGTCTTGCCAGCTTTTCCACCAGTGATGGCCGGTACGAACTGCGGGACATGACCACAGAGGACCGCGGACTGATCTCCACCTTTGACGAGCAGCCCAGCCAGTATTTCCCGGGCTATGTGGTAACATGGCACAGCGGCGAGGATCACGGCTACGAACTCTATGATCTGGAGACAGGCGCAAAGACCCCGCTGTACGATGTGGACGCCGCCGACAACACCGTAGCCGTCTACGCGCTGGACGGCAGCCTGCGGGTGTACAGCAAGGACAACGGCAAGCTGCTGACCGACACCACCGTAGAGCCGGTAGAGCACCAGCAGCGGGTACGGATGAGCAACTGCGGCAGCGGCTATGTCTGGCTGGAATTGCAGGATAACGACCGCTACGAGACCACCGCCACCCGGCTGTACGGCCCGCAGGGGCTTGTCAGCGACCTGACCGCCCTGCAAGGCAAATACAGTTACGTCAACTACCTGACCACCGACCCTGACGGCAGACCCATGTTCTACGGCAGCCGCGCCGCTGTGGGCAGCTCCTACGGCAGCGTATGCGATGTGCTGGATACAGACGGCAAGGTGGTGCTGCAGGGACTTTCCAGCTGCACCGGGTACTATTCCAACAGTCTGAATGCCCTGCCCGACCATGTGTTTGCCGCACAGCGGGGCTTCTATGTGGGCTGGATGGACACGAGTGGCAACTGGCTGTACTGCCAGAGTATTTTCTCGTCTGCCGCTGCGGACGATGTACCGAGTTACGGCTATTGATCTAGGAGGGTTTTCTTATGAAAAACGCTAAAATTTCCCGCCGCAGTTTTCTGCTGGGGCTGGCTGCCTGCTCCGTCGCCGGGGTGCTGACCGCCTGCAAGGGCACGGATGCGCCCTCCGGCAGCACCGCTTCCTCTGCCGCAGAGCCGCCCGCATCCTCTGCAGCGTCCTCGGCTGTGCAGCAGCCGGAGCCGTTCCTGACCGAAGCGGAGTTTCCCCCGCTGGACGGCAGCACCGCCTGCATCCCGCTGATGGCGCAGATGCTGGCCGATACCACCGGCATGGACTTGGAGGAAGCCCGCAGCAACATCACCGTGAGCACCACCGCCTACGCATGGGAGAACTTTGGTCTGTACGACACCACCACCCGGATGCTGGTGGTGTACGAAGCGCCAGACTATGTAAAGGAAGAGCTGCAGGAAGCCAATGTGGAGCTGGAGCAGAAGCCCATCGGGGTGGACGCGCTGGTGTTCATCGTCAACGAGGACAACCCCGTGCAGGCGCTTAGCCAGCAGCAGCTGCGGGACATCTACGCCGGGAAGATCACCAACTGGAAGGATGTAGGCGGCAAGGATCAGGAAATCGTTGCCTTCCAGCGCGGCGAGGACTCTGGCAGTCAGACCCTGTTCAAAAAGCTGCTCATTCAGGGCAGAGAGTTGATGACTCCGCCCTCTGAGCTGGCTCCCGCCGCCATGAGCGAGCTGGTGGACAGCATTGCCGATTACAACAACAGCGCCAACGCCATCGGTTTCTCCGTGTATTACTACATCGACCAGATGTACTCCAAGCCCGGGCTGCGGCTGCTGGCGGTAGACGGTGTGACCCCCAGCAACGACACCCTTGCCGACGGCAGCTACCCCCTGTGCAACGATTTTTACGCCGTCATCCACCCGGATGCCGCCGCCGACAGTCCGGAGCGTCGCCTGTACGACTGGCTGGACACCGACGCCGGGCAGGACTGCATCAAAAAGTCCGGCTATGTGGCCGTCGGCCCGCAGACCACCGTCACCATCGTGGATTGAAATTGACAGACCTTCTCTCGTCTGCTACAATAAAGGCAGGATTTTGTCGATCTTTATGCAGCAGAATGCTGAAAGGAAGGTCTTACTATGGAACATCCCTCTCACCCGGTAGAAAGCCACTGGCGTACCTCCCTGCGCAACCGCATTATTCAGGCTTCCAGTCTGCTGGAAGTGCTGTTATCCGGGCTGGTGCTGATTGGTCTGCTGCTCAGCGTTGTGCCTCTGATTCGCTGGATGCCCGGCCTGCTGTTCGATGGCAACGAGGCAGAGATCCGCACCTTTCTGGAGCGCAGCTTGGACATTGTGATCGGCATTGAGTTCATCAAGATGCTGGCCAAGCACAGCCCCGGCAGCAGCCTTGAAGTGCTGCTGTACGCCATTGCGCGCCATCTGGTGGTGGGACACGATTCCGCCGTGGAGAACCTGCTCAGCGTGGGCGCCATCGCACTGATCTTCATCGTGCGCAAGTTCTTCTTTGTCCCGGCCTTTGGCGCACACCTGCCGGACGGTCATCCTGCGCCGGATCTTACCCCCGCCCAGAGCGGCATCCCCGCCGACTGGTTCCGTCGGCGGAATTCCGAAGCAAAGCCTGAGGAAGAGACCGAGACAAAGGAATAAGCCTATACAAAAACCACCCCGCAGCGGCCGGTGAACGGCTGCTGCGGGGTGGTTTACTATTTTCTGTTACTTTTTGCCGTGACGGCCAAAGCGGTACTCCTTGCCCTCGCGGATGCGCTGGATGTTGGAGCGGTGCATGTAAATGACCATCGCACCCATGATCACCGAGCCAATGGTGCACACGGTAAGGTCGGCGGCAGAGTAGCCCCGGAACACTCCGTACAGGATGGTGAGCACCGGGTAGAGTGCTGCCATGGTCACACTGCCCAGCGACACCATGCCGGTGGGCAGCAGGCAGGCCAGAAAGATGACTGCCAGAAAGGGGATCAGCACCGGCTGGATGGCCAGAATGGTGCCGCCCGCCACCAGCACGCCCTTGCCGCCCTTGAAGCCGAAATACAGGGGCTTCAAATGGCCGATAATGGCAAAGATCGCAGCCAGATACACCGCCAGATAGGGCGAGAGCGTGGTGCTCTCCGGCATCTGGGTGAACAGCCAGCGGCCGATGCACACGGCCAGCACGCCCTTGAGCACATCACCAAAAGCGGTAAGTGCCGCTGCCTTTTTACCGAAAGTGCGCAGCATATTGGTCATGCCTGCAGCGCCGCTGCCGTACTTGCGTACGTCATCATGGTACAAAAACTTGCTGACGAGGATACCGGTGTCGATGCTGCCCAGCAGATACGCCTGCACAGCGGACACCACAGCGATGAGAACAGATTTCATCATCTGAGCCTCCCTGACGTGTTATACGTCCTTGGCACCCACCTCACCGGAGCCGCGCTCCCGCACGACCAGACGGATGGGCGTATGCTCCAGACCAAAGTTTTCGCGGATCTGATTGATGAGATACCGCTGATAGCTGAAGTGGAACAGGTGCTTTGCGTTCACGAAGGCCACGAACGTGGGGGGACGGGTGGAGGCCTGCGTCAGGTAGTAGATCTTCAGGCGGCGGCCCTTGTCGCTGGGGGGCTGCATCCGGGCAGTAGCGCGGGCAAGCATCTCGTTCAGCACGCCGGTGGGCACGCGGGCGCCGTTCTCGGCGTCCACATCCCGGATCAGCTGCATCAGTTTGTTCACGTTGTAACCGGTCTGGGCAGAGATGAAGATAATGGGTGCATAGCCCATAAAGCTGAAGCACTCGGCATAGCCCCGGCGCTGCAGCTCCATGGTGTTGGTCTCCTTGCCTTCCACGGCATCCCACTTGTTTACCACGATGATGCAGGCCTTGCCCTGCTCGTGGGCGTAGCCTGCCACCTTGCTGTCCTGCTCGGTAAAGCCGACGGTGGCATCCACAAGGATCAGCGCCACGCGGCTGCGCTCCACAGCAGCCAGTGCACGCACCACCATGTAGCGCTCCAAGCCATCGCTGATGTTGCTGCGCTTGCGCAGACCGGCGGTATCGGTAAAGATGAACTTGCCGTAGGCGTTGTCCACCGGGGTGTCGATGGCATCACGGGTGGTGCCGGCCTCGTTGGCAACGATCATGCGGTTCTCGCCCAGAATGCGGTTGGTCAGGCTGGACTTGCCCACGTTGGGGCGGCCGATGATGGCAACGGGGATGCGGTCCTCCTCCACCACGGTCTCGCTGAAGTCCAGATGGGCGCACACAGCATCCAGCAGATCACCGGTGCCGTGGCCGTGCACGGACGAAATGGGCATCACCTCATCAAAGCCGAGGTTGTAGAACTCGTACATCTCCATGGGGGCATCGCCCACCTTGTCGCACTTGTTCACGGCCAGGATGATGGGCTTGTGGCTGCGGCGCAGCATGTGGGCTACGTCCTCGTCCGCTGCGGTCAGGCCGTCGCGCACGTCCACCACCATGATGATGCAGTCGGCGGTATCAATGGCGATCTCGGCCTGCTCGCGCATGTGGGCCAGAATGCCCTCGGTGGCCTTGGGCTCGATGCCGCCGGTGTCCACCAGCAGGAAATCGTGGCCGTTCCACTCGCAGTTGGCAAAAATGCGGTCGCGGGTAATGCCCGGGGTATCCTCCACAATGGCAAGGCGCTGGCCGCACAGCTTATTGAACAGGGTGGATTTGCCCACGTTGGGGCGCCCCACCACTGCTACGATCGGTTTGCTCATGGGGTCTCCTCCTTTCTTAAAAGGGGTAAAATACAATAAAAATGGCGTTATCAGCTGCCGCTCTTTCTTCTGCGGGCAATGTGCAGGCCGCTGCGCAGCAAGGCGCGGGCTTCGTCGCCGCCGGAAGTCGGCAGCACCTCCACCTTCACGCCCAGGCGCTGGGCCAGCTGATCGGTGGTGATATCGTCCAGAAAGGTATCCTTTTCTTCACGCAGCATCACGGCGGGCACGCCCAGCGTGCCGCTGGTCAGCCTGCCCTCGCACTGGGCAATGATGTCGGTGGCCGTTACAAGGCCCGCCACGCCCACGTTGCCGCCGAAGAAGTTGTTTTTGATGGTGTGCACCGTCACCTCGATCATGGGGTACTGGCGGTGCAGCTCGTTCATCATCTGGTTGATGAGGGGCGACGCCATCTCGCCGGTGACCACGTCCAGCTTTTTGGAGCCGAAGATGCGGTGCGGTTTTTCCAGCTCGTCCAGGAATTCCTTGGCATACAGGCGCATCATGCCCACACCGTTTTCCAGCTGGTCAAAGTCTTCATAGAACTCCTCCGGCGGGATGGGCCGCCCGGCCTTGAGGTACCATTCATCGCTGGGATAAATGATGCGCTTGCCGTGGCGGCGCTTGCACTCGTTGCCGAATTCTTCCATGATGTCGATGACTTCGGCGCTGGTGGCGGCGTCGTAGGGCGTCTGCGGGAACAGATTTTTGCGGTAGTCCGTCACGCCGCAGGGCACCGCCGCGATGCTCTGCACCATAGGGGTCAGCTCCAGCAGATCGCTCAGGGTGCGGCGCAGCTCGTCGCCGTCGTTGATGCCGCGGCACAGCACCAGCTGGCAGTTGACCGCGATGCCGCCCTCCACCAGCCGCGGCAGGTACTTGAGCACCTCGCCGCCGCGCTTGTTGGCCAGCATCCGCACACGCAGCTGAGGGTTCGTGGTGTGCACCGAGATGTTGATGGGCGAGATGTGCATCTTGATGATGCGGTCGATCTCGTGGT
>OOCH01002330.1_pt1 | contig 12100 bp, 9 predicted proteins | sample 1671641 | NCBI WGS metagenome assembly OOCH01 (sample SAMN06348177, study PRJEB24527) | human gut metagenome | biome: human gut; feature: ankylosing spondylitis patient; material: feces | host: Homo sapiens | place: China | collected 2015-10
TCGGGGGAAGAACATGGCAAATCAAACGTCCGGCAAGGACGGAAAAGGACGCGAGCTCGTCTGCAGCTTCTGCGGGCGGACGCAAAATGAGGTAGAGCAGCTGATCATTGGCCCCGGCGTCAATATCTGCAAGGACTGCCTGGATATGTGCAACAATGCCCTGTACAAGGACGGCGAGCGCCCGGCCCCGCCGCGCGCCGGTATGCCGCGGAACCGCCGCCGCACAGCCGCGCAGCCCGGTGCGGACTATGACTATGACCCGCTCGAGAGCATCAATATCCTGACCCCCGCCGAGATCAAGGCGGGGCTGGATCAGTATGTTATCGGGCAGGATGCCGCCAAAAAGGTGCTGGCTGTCTCTGTCTACAACCACTACAAGCGCATTCTCTCCCGCGAGAGCAGCGACGTGGAGCTGCAGAAGTCCAACGTGCTGATGCTCGGCCCGTCCGGCACCGGCAAGACGCTGCTGGCCCAGACGCTGGCAAGGATGCTCAATGTGCCGTTCGCCATCGCGGACGCCACGACGATCACCGAGGCAGGCTACGTCGGCGAGGATGTCGAGAACATCCTGCTCAAGCTCATTCAGGCGGCGGATTTTGACGTCGCCCGCGCCGAGATCGGCATTATCTACGTCGATGAGATCGACAAGATCACCCGCAAGAGCGAGAACCCCTCCATCACCCGTGACGTCGGCGGTGAGGGTGTACAGCAGGCGCTGCTGAAGATCGTGGAGGGCACGGTCAGCAACGTGCCGCCCAACGGCGGACGCAAGCACCCGCAGCAGGAGTTCATCCAGATCAACACGAAGAATATCCTGTTCATCTGCGGCGGCGCGTTCGATGGGCTGGAAAAGCTCATTCAGAAGCGCACCGACAACGCCTCCCTCGGCTTTGGCAGCCAGCTGCGCACAACGCTGGACAAGGATGAGACGCGCCAGAAGCTGCTGAAGAAGGTCGAGCCTGACGACCTCGTCAAGTTCGGTCTCATCCCCGAGCTGATCGGCCGTCTGCCCGTTGTGACGGTGCTTGACCCGCTGGACGAGGAAGCTCTTGTCCGAGTTCTGACCGAGCCGAAGAACAGCATTGTGCGCCAGTACAAGGAGCTGTTCCACCTCGACAATGCCGAGCTCGTCTTTACCGAGGACGCGCTGCACGCCATCGCCAAGAAAACGGTGGAGCGCAAGAGCGGTGCCCGCGGTCTGCGCAGCGTCGTCGAAGAACTGCTGATTCCGATCATGTACGACATCCCGTCGGACGCCACCATCACAAAGGTGACCATCGATGCGGATACGGTGGCAGGGGGCGAGCCACACATCGAGCACGGCATGATGCGCCCGCGCTACAAAAATATGGCGTCCCAGCAATAATTTGCAAACACACCGGTGCAGGAATGCGCCGGTGTGTTTTTGTTCACAAAAATTTTATATAGAAAACACTTGATTTTTTGAAGTAAAGTGAGTATTATATATTTAGCACTCAGAGAGATTGAGTGCTAAACTAAAAATCAAAAGAGAAATCTTTTATAGGGAGGAACTTCCACTATGAAAATCAAACCTCTTGCAGACCGCGTTGTCATTAAGCTGGTCGAAGAAGAAGAAACCACCAAGGGCGGCCTGATCCTGTCCGGCTCCGCCAAGGAGAAGCCCCAGGTTGCCGAGGTCATCGCAGTCGGCCCCGGCGGCAATGTGGATGGTAAGGACGTTGAGATGATCGTCAAGGTCGGCGACAAGGTCCTGACCAGCAAGTACTCCGGCACCGAGGTCAAGGTTGACGGCGAGGAATGCACCATCGTCCGCCAGAGCGACATCCTCGCAATCGTCGAGTAAATTTGATTTCACCGATTTCTTTCAGATAAAAGGAGAGATTCATTATGGCTAAACAGATCAAGCAGGGCGAGGACGCCCGCAAGGCGCTTTGCGCAGGTATCGACCAGCTGGCCAACACCGTTAAGGTCACCCTGGGCCCCAAGGGCCGCAATGTGGTGCTGAGCAAGAAGTTCGGCAGCCCGCTCATCACCAATGACGGTGTCACCATCGCCAAGGAGATCGAGCTGAAGGACGAGTTCGAGAACATGGGCGCCCAGCTCGTTCGCGAGGTCGCCACCAAGACGAACGACGCCGCCGGTGACGGTACGACCACCGCTACCGTTCTGGCACAGGCCTTCGTCAATGAGGGCATGAAGAACGTCACCGCCGGTGCAAACCCGATGGACATCAAGCGCGGCATGCAGAAGGCCGTCGCCGCTGCTGTCGACGCTGTCAAGCAGCACAGCCAGAAGGTCAACGGCAGCAAGGACATTGCCCGTGTCGGCACTGTCTCTGCAGGCGATGCCGAGATCGGTCAGCTGATTGCTGACGCAATGGAGAAGGTCACCGCTGACGGTGTTATCACCATCGAGGAGAACAAGACCACTGCCGAGACCTACACCGAGGTCGTCGAGGGCATGCAGTTTGACCGCGGCTATGTGACCCCCTACATGGTCACCGATACCGAGAAGATGGAGACCGTCTACGACGACTGCTCTGTCCTGATCACCGACAAGAAGATCAGCGTATTCCAGGATGTGGTTCCTCTGCTCGAGCAGGTCATCCAGTCCGGCCGCAAGCTGCTGATCATTGCAGAGGATGTCGAGGGCGACGCTCTGTCCAACCTCATCATCAACCGTCTGCGTGGCGGCCTGAACGTTGTCGCTGTCAAGGCACCCGGCTTTGGTGATCGCCGCAAGGAGATGCTGCAGGATATCGCCACCCTGACCGGCGGCACGGTTATCAGCAGCGACTTGGGCTATGAGCTGAAGGACGCCACCATGCAGCTGCTCGGCCAGGCCCGCCAGGTCAAGGTCACCAAGGAGAACACCACCATCGTCGGCGGTGCCGGTGACAAGCAGGCTATCGCAGACCGTGTTGCCCAGATCCGCAGCCAGATCGCCGTTGCGACCTCTGACTTTGACCGCGAGAAGCTGCAGGAGCGCCTGGCCAAGATGGCCGGCGGCGTTGCCGTCATCAAGGTCGGTGCCGCTACCGAGGTCGAGATGAAGGACAAGAAGCTGCGCATCGAGGATGCCCTGAACGCGACCAAGGCCGCTGTTGAGGAAGGCATCGTCGCTGGCGGCGGTACGGCCACCATCAACGCCATCCCCGCTGTCGACAAGCTGGCGGCGGCACGGCCACCATCAACGCCATCCCCGCTGTCGACAAGCTGGTCGGCGAGCTGGAGGGCGACGAGCGCACCGGTGCGAAGATCGTCCGCAAAGCGCTGGAGGCTCCTCTGCGCCAGATCGCTGCCAACGCTGGCCTCGAGGGCAGCGTCGTTATCGACAACATCCTGAAGGCCAACAAGCCCAACTACGGCTTTGATGCCCAGAAGGAGGAGTACGTCGAGGATATGATCGAGGCCGGTATCGTCGACCCGACCAAGGTCACTCGTTCCGCTCTGGAGAACGCCGCCAGCGTCGCCGCGATGGTCCTGACCACCGAGAGCCTGGTCGCTGACCTGCCGGAACCCCCGGCTCCGGCTGCTCCGGCCCCTGACATGGGCGGCATGTACTAATTGGGTACACCCCACAAGCAACCATAAGGTCGAAGTCTCCGCAAAAAGAGGCTTCGGCCTTTTTGTATAAACCGGCAAAGTGTGCTATAATAGACAGAAATAACGCAGCGGGGGAGCCGCCATGAAAAAATACGCAAAATATCCGGCACTGGCCGTTACGCTGGCGATTATGGCAGTGATCTTTGTCTTGTCCTCGCAGCCGGCGGAGCTGTCCACCAAGGTCAGCCGCGCCGTTACCGAGACCGTGCAGGCCGGCAGGATAAAAGCCATCACGCCGCTGTGGTTCAGCACCACAAACCTGAACGCCAACGTCCGCAAGTGGGCGCACATCTATATCTACTGTGCCCTCGGCGTCAGCATGGCCGTGACCGTGCAGCTGTGGCTGCACCGCGTTACGCTGCGGCAAAAGGCACTGCTGGCATCGGCGCTGTGTATGCTGTATGCGGCCGGTGATGAGTTCCACCAGTATTTTGTGCCGGGCCGTGCCGCGCAGTTGAGCGACGTTGCGATTGACGCCATGGGCTTTCTGCCCTGCGTGGCGGCGGTGTATCTGGTGCTTTGGGCTGTCAGGAGGCTGCGCAATTAACCGGACTCAACCCAAAATGATATGGGTAATAGAGGTATTTTAGGTTGACCTGCTGCCCATACTTCCACCGGGGGGATGTGCCTTGTCTCTGCGTCGGTTGTATGGGCTTTGCGCTGTGCTGGTGCTGCTGGCGGGCGTCGTGCTCTGCCGCACCTACTGGGTGGGGCAGCAGACGGCCTATGCCGCCAGTGCGGGCGGGCAGAGCGTCCAGACGCTGACCCTGCCGCGCGCCCGGGGCGATTTCTATGACCGCACGGGCCGCAGGCTGACCGGCCTTTCCCCGCAATATTACGCACTCTGCCTGCCCGGAGACGCCGGGTACACGGAGCTGTTTCCGTATGTCCCGTATGCGGAGCAGAGCCTTTTGTATGAGCGCCGCAACCTTGCAAGCCCCTTTTTGATACAGGTGGACCGCGACCTGACCGCGCAGGGCATCACGACCTGCACCGTGCCGCAGCATTTCGGCGGCAATACCGCCGCGCACCTGCTGGGCTATCTGGACAGCGAGGGCCGCGGCGTGTCCGGCCTGGAAAAAGCCTACGATGACCTGTTGGCCGCCTCCGGAGACGCGCGCACTGTGACCTGCTTTATGACCGCGCAGGGACGCCTGCTGACGGACACAAGCCCGCTTGTGGCGGTGGAAACACCCGGCACGGGGCAGGGCGTGCGGCTGACGCTGGACGCCGACCTGCAGCGCGCCTGTGAGGGGCTGGCCACGATGTGTCTGCCGCGCGGCTGCATCGTTGTGATGGACACGGCCACCGGCGAGGTGCTTGCCTCGGTCAGTATGCCGTCGTTTGACCCGCAGAATGTCGCCGCCAGCATTGCCGCCAACGATACCTCGCTGCTCAACCGGCCTCTCCGCGCATTCAGTGCCGGGTCGGTGTTCAAGGTCGTGCTGGCTGCAGCCGCCTACGAGAGCGGCCTTGACTGGTACACCCACGACTGCACGGGTGAGGTCGAGGTTGCCGGGCAGACCTACCGCTGTGCACTGGGCCGCGCCCACGGCGTGGTCAACCTGCGCGGCGCGCTGGAACAAAGCTGCAACACCTATTTCATCGAGCTGGGCCGCCTGCTGGGGGCACAGCGCATCCGCAAAATGGCAGAGACACTCGGCTTCGGCACGGCCACACAGCTTGCGCCCGGCCTGCAAGGCGCATCGGGCACACTGTCCGATGCCGCCGCGCTTGAAAACCCAGGCGAGCTGGCGACGTTCAGCTTTGGTCAGGGGGCGCTGACCGTGACGCCGCTGCAAATTACAGCCATGATGAACACCGTCGCAAACGGCGGCGTGTACAGGACATCGGCCTTTGTACAGGGAATTGTTGACGCCGACGGCACGCTGACCGGGCAGACCCGGGCGGCTGACACCCGCACGGCCTTTGATGCGGCCACGGCACGGGTGCTGCGCAGTATGCTGGCCTCCGTCGTGTCGGAGGGGATCGGCAGCGAGGCACAGCCCAAAACCGGCACGGCAGGCGGCAAGACCGGCACAGCGCAGACCGGCCAGTACGACGAGAACGGCGAGGAACTGCTCAACTACTGGTTCAGCGGCTTTTACCCGGCGGACGACCCGCGGTATACCATTACCGTTTTGCAGGACGGCATTTTAAAGCCCGAAACCTCCAGTGCCGCGATATTTGCAAAGGTTACCGAAATTCTGGCTGTGTGGGAGAACTCCTAAGCCTTCCCCCTCGGGGGAAGGTGGCCCCGCAGGGCCGGATGAGGGCAGACCTTGCCGCCGCAGCACTTTACCGGACAGCAACGGCATATCCGCCCCTCATCAGTCAGTGGTCGGGGCCACTGACAGCTTCCCCCGAGGAGGAAGCCAATCTCTCCGTCAACCAATTTCCTCCAAGGTATTGCACTTTTGTGGCAAAAAAGCTACAATAATTAGTATCTGTAGACTGCAAGTAACCGATGCTGAAAGGGACAAACCGATGCAGCATATTTTTATCATAAACCCAACGGCGGGCAAGGTGGACGCCAGCGTGGCGCTCATCCCGCAGATCCACGCCGCTGCCAGCCGCGCAGGGCTTCATCCTACCATTGAGGTGACCCGCCGCGCCGGGCAGGCCCGCGACCTGGCCGCCCAATACGCCGCCGGCGGGGAAGAAGTATACCTCTACGCCTGCGGCGGCGACGGCACGCTGAACGAAATATTGCAGGGTACCATCGGCCGCCCGAACGCCGCCATTGGCTGCGTGCCCTGCGGCAGCGGCAACGACTATGTGCGCAACTTCGGCACGCAGGCGCAGTTCCTGGACCTTGACGCACAGCTGGCCGCACAACCGTTCGCAGCGGACGTCATCCGCACGCCCCAGGGCTGCGGCATCGACATCTATGCCGCGGGCATCGACGCCCAGGTCGCCAACGGCATCCCCAAATGGCGGCGCGTGCCCTTCTGCGGCGGCACAACGGCCTACACGCTGTCGATTCTCGAGGCCGTGTGCAGCACCTTCAGGCACCGTCTGCGCATCACCGCCGATGACCGCCAATTGGAGGACACCTTCATGATGCTGGCGGTCTGCAACGGCCAGCAGTACGGCGGCGGCTACTGCGCCGCGCCCCACGCCAGCATGACCGACGGTCTGCTGGATGTGGTGCTGCTGCGGCCTGTGCCGCGTTTAAAGCTGCCGGGGCTGCTGGGCAGCTACAAAAAAGGGGAGCACCTTTCGGAGGGTGACACCGTCACCGAAAAATTCGCCCCGTACATGACGTTTTTCCGTACAGGCAGCATTGACATAGAGGTGCTGGACGGCAACCCGCTCATCACAACGCTGGACGGTGAGTGCTCGCCCCAGCTGCGGATGCACGCGGAGATCGCGCACAGTGCGGCGCGCATCCTGCTGCCGCCGGAGCTTGCCGCAAACGCAAACAAGACGCCTGTTCTGCAGGCTATGGGAGAGTAAGAATGTCTGAAAAAGTAAAGATCAAGATCGCCCGCAATGTGGTGCATCTGCCGGCCATCGCCCTGCGCGGGCTGGTGGTTTTCCCCAACAATGTGGTCCATTTTGAGGTGGGCCGCACCAAGTCCATTGCCGCCATCGAGGCCGCCATGCACGCCAACAGCAGCGTCTTTCTCGTCGCCCAGCGCGAGATGGATGAGGAAGAACCGGCCCTTCGCGACCTGTATGCCTACGGTGTCATTGCCGAAATCAAGCAGGTGCTGCGCGTCTCCGACGACCTCGTGAAGGTCCTCGTCGAGGGCAAGACCCGTGCCCGTCTGCTGGAGCTGGACGCCGGCGAAAAGTATCTGCAGGCCACGGTACGCCCCGTGGCTGTGCGCGGCATCCCTGCCGACAAGCGCAACCAGGTCGAGGCTCTCGTCCGCAGCCTGAAGGACTGCTTTGAGGAGTACCTGTCCTACAGCCCGCAAATTTCCAAGGATGTCGTCTATAACATCGTTTCCTCCGATTCACCGCTGTATTTGAGCGAGTACATGCCCGCCAACCTCTTGTTCAAGTATGAGGATAAGCAGGTTATCCTGAACGAATCGACCCTGCTGGGCCGCCTCGAAAAGCTGCTGACCCTGCTGCGGCAGGAATGCCAGATCATGGACATCGAGCGCGACCTGGACGACAAGGTCAACGCCCGCATGGACAAGGGCCAGCGCGAATACTACCTGCGTGAGCAGATGAATGTCATCAGCGAGGAGCTCGGCGACGCCGAGGACACCCGCGCCGAGGCCGATACATACCGCGGGAAAGTCAAGGCACTGAACCTTGATGAAGAATCCACCGAAAAGCTGCTGAAAGAGTGTGACCGTCTGGCCCGTATGCAGGGCAGCAGCGCCGAGAGCGGTGTTATCCGCAGCTATCTGGATGCCTGCCTGGCCCTGCCGTGGCACACTGCCACCGAGGACGACCTTGACCAGGCCCACGCCCGCAAGGTGCTGGACCGTGAGCACTACGGCCTGCAGAAGGTCAAGGAACGCATTCTCGAGCTGCTGGCTGTGCGCAAGCTGAATCAGGACGTCAAGGGGCAGATCATCTGCCTTGTCGGCCCTCCGGGCGTCGGCAAAACGAGCATTGCGCACTCCATTGCCGAGTGCATGGACCGCAAATTTGCCCGCATGAGTCTGGGCGGCGTCCACGATGAAGCCGAGATCCGCGGCCACCGCCGCACCTACATCGGCGCGATGCCGGGCCGCATCATCAGCGCCATCACGACGGCCAAGTCCACGAACCCGGTCATTCTGCTCGACGAGATCGACAAGCTGGCGGGCGACTACAAGGGAGACCCGTCCAGCGCACTGCTCGAGGTGCTGGACCCCGAGCAGAACCGCACCTTTAAGGATAACTACCTCGATATTCCGTTTGATTTGAGCGAGGTGCTCTTTATCACGACGGCGAACGATGCCTCCACGATCCCTGGCCCGCTCTATGACCGCATGGATGTCATCGAGCTGCCCAGCTACACCCGCACCGAAAAATTCAACATCGCCAAGCGCCATCTGCTGCCCAAGCAGCTGAAAAACAACGGCCTGGAGGGGCGCGTGACCCTGACGGGCAGCGCACTGTATGCCATCATCGACGGCTACACCCGCGAGGCCGGCGTGCGCAATCTGGAACGCACCATCACGTCGGTGCTGCGCAAATGTGCGCAGAAGATCGCGGCAGGGGAGGCCGAGAAGATCAGCGTTTCCGCAGCGATGGTCAAGGAGCTGCTCGGCCCCGAGAAGGTCAAGCCGACGTTTATCTCCCGCAAGGACGCCGTGGGCATTGCCAACGGTCTGGCGTGGACGAGTGTCGGCGGCGAGATGCTGCCTGTTGAGGTCGCCGTCATCCCGAACGGCACCGGCAAAATCGAGATCACCGGCAGTCTCGGTGATGTCATGAAGGAGAGTGCCCAGCTCGCCGTGACCTACGCCAAGGTCCACGCCGAGGAATACGGCATCACGCCCGACAAGTTCAAGAACATCGACCTGCACATCCATGCCCCCGAGGGCGCTGTGCCGAAGGACGGCCCCTCCGCGGGTGTCACACTGACGACGGCGCTGATTTCGGCGCTGTCCGGTATCCCGGTCAACCACGACCTGGCCATGACCGGAGAAATCACGCTGCACGGCAACGTGCTGCCCATCGGCGGTCTGAAGGAAAAGAGTATGGCGGCCTTCCGTGAGGGCATCTCGACGGTGCTCATCCCCAGGGATAACGCCAGCGACCTGTATGAGGTGGACGCCGAGGTCAAGGAGAAGGTGCGCTTCATCCCCGTGGGCACGCTGTCCGAGGTGCTGAAGCACGCCCTTGTGCGCCCGGGCCGCACCCCCGCCCGCGCTGTCCGTGGTGTGCCGCAGGCAACCGCTCTCATCGCCAACGACAAGCCCGCCGAGGGACATAAGGAGCCCGCCGCGGTGATGTAATTCGCCTTGAACGCCACTCTGTAGTGACGGAGGCCCGCACCCGCCCGCGGGTCGATGACGAGCATCGACCCCTACAGCAACCCCCGTAGGGGCGGATTCCATATCCGCCCGCACTACGCCGTGCCGCGCATGTGTGGGGGGCGGCGTCCTCGACGCCCCGCAATACACAGCACACCCAAAACATAAAGGAACACCCATGAACTACAACAACAGCGAATTCCTCGCGTCCTACGGTCTGTCCCGCCAGCTGCCGGACAGTGACCGCCCTGAAATCGTATTTTCGGGCCGCTCCAACGTCGGCAAGTCGAGCCTCATCAATAAGCTCTGCAACCGCAAGAAGCTGGCCCGCGTCAGCGCCACGCCGGGCAAAACGGCAACCATCAACTTCTACCGCGTTGATACGGCCTACTTTGTTGACCTGCCCGGCTACGGCTACGCCAAGGTCTCCAACGCCGAGCGCGAGCGGTGGGACGATTTGATCAACAGCTATTTTGAGGCGGATCGTGCCGTCTGCCTGCTTGTCCAGCTGCTGGACAGCCGCCACGCGCCCAGCGCTGACGATGTGCAGATGCTTGAGTACCTGCACTACCACCGCATTCCGTTTGTGGCCGCGCTGACCAAGGGCGACAAGCTGAAAAAGAGCGAGATGGCCGCCCGCAAAGAAGAATTTGAAAAGATCTGCGCTCCCTACGGCTGCCAGGGCGTTGTGCTGACCAGCGCCGAGAACGGGCTGGGCATGGACGAGCTGCGCGCGCTGCTTGAGGCCAGCATGACCCCCGAGACAGAGGACTGACCGATGGCCTACAACGAGTTTGCCTATTTCTACGACGAGTTCAACGGCGAGGCTGACTATGACGCGCTTTACGGCTATATTACCGACGAGCTGAAGGCCCACGGCATCACAGACGGCATCCTGGCCGACCTGGGCTGCGGCACCGGCGATCTGACCCTGATGCTGACCCAGGCAGGGTATGATGTCATCGGCATTGACCGCTCCGAGGAGATGCTCAGTGTCCTGCGCGAAAAGGCCGACGAGCTGGGCCTGACGGGCCGCTTGCTGCTGCTGAAGCAGGACCTGCTGGACCTGGACCTGTACGGCACGATCCGCGCCGCGGTGTCTACGTTTGACACCTACAGCCACATTGGCCCGCAGGAAAATTTTGAGAAGGCCATCCGCAAGGCTGCCTACTTTATGGAGCGGGGCGGCGTGTTCATTTTTGACTTGAACACGCCCTATAAGCACCGGCACATTCTGGCAGGCCAGACCTTTGACATCGAGGCCGAGGACGCCGACTGCCACTGGTCGAACCGCTACGACGAGACGGCGCAGCGGGTGGATATTACCATCAACATTGACTACCACGAGACGGGGGAGCACTTCCACGAGGCGTTCAGCGAGTACAGCTACGCGCTGGACACCGTGTGCGCCCTGTTGGAAAAGTACGGCTTCGCCGTGGCCAAAGTCGCCGACGGCGAGAGCTTTGGCCCGGTGCGCGGCGACAGCCCGCGCTGGATCATCACGGCTGTCAAGCAATACACACAAGAGGAAAAAGCTAATGGAACAGAATCATAACATGCTGCGCGGTATCTCCGAAAACGGCGGTATCGTGTTTTACGGTGTTGACTCTACGGAAATCGTCCGCGAGATGGAACGCCTGCACAAGACCAGTGCCGTCACCACCGCTGCCCTGGGCCGCCTGCTGACGGCAGCCTCGATGATGGGCATTATGCTCAAAAGCACCCAGGACTCGGTGACGCTGCAGATCAAGGGCGGCGGCCCCGCAGGCCGCCTGCTGGCCGTTTCCGACGGCACCGGCAACGTCAAGGGCTACGTCGAACACCCCGTTGTGGAACTCCCCCCGCGGGCTGACGGCCATCTGAACGTCGGCGCAGCCGTTGGCAAGGACGGCACGCTGGACGTCATCCGTGACTTGGGTATGCGCGAGCCGTACATCGGCCAGGTGCCGCTGACCTCCGGTGAGATCGCCGAGGACATCACGACCTATTTTGCTATCAGTGAGCAGGTGCCCACTGTCTGCGCACTGGGCGTGCTCGTCGATAAGGACCTGAGCGTCCGCTGCGCGGGCGGCTTTGTCGTGCAGCTGCTGCCCGGCGCAACCGAGGAGGAAATCGAGCACCTCGAGAAGAACATCAAGGCCATGCCCAGCGTGACGACAATGCTCGAGGAGGGCAAGAGCGTCCGTGATATGCTGGAGCTGGCCTTGGCCGGCTTTGCACCCGATATTCTCGACAGCTACCATGTGACCTACAAGTGCGACTGCGGCCTTGAGCGCGTTGAAAAGATGATCCGCTCCCTTGGCAAAAAGGAGGTCGAGCGCATGCGCGACGAGGACCCCGTTGCCGAGGTGAACTGCCAGTTCTGCAACAAGAATTATAAGGTGGATCTGAATGAACTGCTCAAAAACTGGCCTTCCACCGCCGAAAATGAGTCGGGCGAAAACGCATAAAAATTTATGCAAAAAAATGTAAAAAACGCTTGACTTTTCCGCTCATATAGTTTATAATAACAAACGTCGCCCGGAGAGAGCGACTGAGCAAAAACTCTCCAATATGCGGCCGTAGCTCATCTGGTAGAGCGCC
>OOCH01002341.1_pt1 | contig 12065 bp, 8 predicted proteins | sample 1671641 | NCBI WGS metagenome assembly OOCH01 (sample SAMN06348177, study PRJEB24527) | human gut metagenome | biome: human gut; feature: ankylosing spondylitis patient; material: feces | host: Homo sapiens | place: China | collected 2015-10
ATACTGTAGGAATTATGCCTTAAAGATTTACGATACTCGACGAAACCGTCGAAACGCGCCGTCCGTGGCGCGGTTCTCCTTGAGCTCCCATCCGTGGGAGCTCATTTCTGTGTATAGTGTGCATAATTCAACAGTATCTAGGCAGCTCCGCTATTCGCTCACGAGAGAGAGCGTGCCACAGCCGGTCTCACGTGATAAAGCCCCTTGCACTGTGGCAGAATGCAGGCTGATAGGCGTGCAGTGCAGAAACAGTATGAAAAAGAAAAATTATGATGACAAAGAACTGCCGCTATGCTACAATCAAATTAAAGCATTATATTTCTGTAAGCGGCACCACATGACAGTTTTTTACAGGTGCACACCACTTTGAAGAGGGCAGACCACTTCGCATCATTCTACAAAGGACATGGAAGTTTTCAATGCTTTAATTACCCATTAACAGCAGGAAAATTGAAATGCCGTATGTAGACAGAATACAGAAAGTGCAGTCAGAAGCCAGATAATGTAGTCATAAGACAGATGAACTGTATACAGTGTGATAATCATAATGTAAACATATAGAAAACATAAAGAAGGACAGCACATGTATACCTTGTAAACTGTACCACTGTACCCTCATTGGCACCAAATTTTTCCTGCTCACACAAGAGAACAGGAGGAGAAGGATTGAGCGCAAAAGACTCAATGGCAAAGGAATACTTTGCTGACAATGCCAGGTTTGCTGACCTGTGCAACAATATACTGTATGGAGGAAGAGAGGTCATCCTGCCGGAAAACCTTAAGGAAAGAGACACAACGGAGGTGCTGACTGCACTAGGACTTGATAAAAAGACCATAGCGGTGCAGAAGCTTAGGGACATCTTCAAAAATGCCAGCATTAAATATACCGGCAAATCATACGTTGTCCTGATAGGAGTAGAAAATCAGTCGGATATACACTATTCCATTCCGGTAAAAAACATGTTTTATGATGTCATGGCATATGGCAATCAGGTAAAGGAAACAGCCAAAAAGCACCGCAGGGAAAAGGATATCGCAACTTCTGATGAATTTCTCTCGGGATTTACGAAAGAGGATAAGCTGATACCGGTGATTACGATTACAGTATATCTCGGAACAAAGGAATGGGATGGTCCAAGAAAGCTGTCAGATATGTTTGGTGATGTGGATGAAGGGCTTCTGCCATTCATACCGGATTACAGAATTAATCTGCTGGCACCGAGGGAGATAACAGACTTTACCGGATTCAGGACATCAATCAGGCAGCTTTTCGAGGTACTGCAGAATGCGTATGATAAAGAAAAGATGCAGGAAGTGCTTCAGAATGATGAAAAGTTTAGCAATGTAGACAGAGAGACGGTTGAGGCAATCAACCTGTTTGCAGGAACAGATATAGACATAGATGAGAAAGAAGAGGTGATTGATATGTGTAAGGCGTGGGAAGAGCAGAAAAATGAAGGCCGAGAAGAAGGCCGAGAATTAGGAGAAAGACAAAAGATAATTTCTCTGATTGTAAAAAAGCTGCAAAAGGACAAGAGTGTGGCAGAAATAGCAGATGACCTGGAAGAAAAAGAGGAGGTTATCGCTCCAATTTACGAAGCGGCATTGTCTATGAAGCCGGATTATGATGTTGAGAAAATCTATGAGCTTCTTGAGAAAAATAAGAAACTGGCATAGTAGCTGTAGTTGAAAAAAAATCGATAGGAGGCAGTCTTTGAGCGAAAGCGAGGAGACTGCTTCCTCTTTGTCTGAGGGGACTGGCAGTAGGATGGGGCTTCATCCCATAAGCCATGGCTAGTGCACACTCTCTCACGTGAGCTACGCTACGCAGCCAAGATACTGTAGGAATTATGCCTTAAAGATTTACGATACTCGACGAAACCGTCGAAACGCGCCGTCCGTGGCGCGGTTCTCCTTGAGCTCCCATCCGTGGGAGCTCATTTCTGTGTATAGTGTGCATAATTCAACAGTATCTAGGCAGCTCCGCTATTCGCTCACGAGAGAGCGCGTGCACAAGCCGGGCACATGGAATGAAGCCCCTCACACTGTGCCAAAATATAGCCTGAAATATAATTTTTTTGAAAAAATATGATTTAAATGCAATAAATTGATTAAAATTTGGTTAAAATTGCTAAAAAAGGCGAAAAAAATTATACAGCAATGATACTATTGTACTAGAAAATAACTTGCATTATGCTTTGATTTATGGTACAATGAGCGCATACAAACCAAAGAGATGCTGATAGGGCACAGCTCTTTGCACAAAAAACCATGTTATAATGAAAAGGAGAAAAGAACTATGGTAAAGAATGTATTTAAAAAGTTAGGAAAGAAACAGAAGAACAACAAAGGTTTCTCTCTCGTAGAGCTTATTGTTGTAATCGCCATCATGGCAGTGCTTGTAGGTGTACTTGCTCCACAGCTTATCAAGTATGTTGAGAAGTCTAGAGAGGCTACAGATATCCAAACATGTGATAATATTGCTACAGCTTTAAAGACATATTATGCAGACGAAGAGGTTTCGGCTTCGGCTACTGCTGCTACGGTTACTGTTACATTGACTACGACAGAGCTAGGAACAGGTGCTGATACGGCTGTTAAAGATGCCGGATTAACAAAAGCGAAAATTAAAGGCACAAAGTGGACTAGTGATAAAATAACAATTGTATATGATAAGAAAGATGGAACTATTGAATATACTGGAGATTCTCCATATTATCATTCAGATAAGGATCAATTCAAAAAGGGCCCTAAATCAGGGAAATAAAATAAAAAGATATATAGTAATTTAATTTTTTAAGGACCACCAACCATGACCACAGAACTGATACCCATCTACATCTTAATATTTGCATTCGGTATAGTTATAGGCAGCTTCCTAAATGTCTGTATCTACCGCATACCGCAACATGAGACAGTGGTGACCGAAAGGTCCCACTGCATGAGATGCGGGTATCAGCTCGCGTGGTACGATATGGTGCCGGTTTTCAGCTGGCTGTTTCTTCGTGGCAGATGCCGCAAGTGCAAAGAACCGATATCACCTCAATACCCTATTATTGAGGCGTTAAACGGTATATTATACATAGTAGTTTTTGCAGTAAATGGACTTGAGCTTACGAGTATCATCTACTGCTTTCTTACATCTGCACTCATAGTTCTGAGTGTGATAGACTGGAGAACATATGAAATTCCATTAGGAATCAATATATTTATACTGGTGCTTGGAATCCTGCATGTGTTTTTAGACCATGATAACTGGTCTGAATATGTGATAGGATTCTTTTGTGTCAGTTTATTCCTTGAACTCCTTCTTCTTGTAAGTGGAGGAAGAGCCATAGGTGGCGGAGACGTCAAGCTTATGGCATGCGCAGGCCTTGCGATAGGCTGGCAGAATATTACATTAGCATTTTTCCTGGGATGCATCATAGGTTCCGTGATACATCTGATTCGTATGAAAGTAACAAAAGCAGGCAACAGGCTTGCAATGGGACCATACTTGGCAGCCGGAATTTTTATTTCGATGCTATGGGGTGAGAAAATGATAACGGCATATTTGGCACTCGCAGGCTTTTGAAAAGTGTGTTATAATAAAGCGTGCTTGACACAAGCGCAGGCAATATGACTTACGGTGAGATAAAAGCAGAGTAAAGCACAGATATACCGAAATTTATATAGAAAGTTTGTAACTATTCAGTACAGTTACGAAAGTTTTACAGACGTATACAGTGTAAAACAAAGATAAACATGGAGGATTAGGTTATGGCAAACAGGGTACTCGGCATTGAAATAGGGGAGAACCTTACCAGAGTAGTTGAGATTGATTACAAAGCGAAAAATCCCAAGATTTACAATATGTTCGGCTTTCCGACACCACCGGGGATGATTGATGATGGAGTGGTACAGCCGGATGGAATGTTTCGTTCTATCTTATACAGCAAGCTAAAGGAAAAGAAGATTGCCACCAAAAAAGCTGTTTTTGTGTTAAATTCAGCACGTATAGCAAGCAGGGATATTGAGCTTCCACTTGTTAAGGAAAAGCAGCTTAGGGAAATGATTGCAATGAATGCATCGGATTATTTTCCGGTGGATTTGAGCCAGTACAAGCTGGTACATCAGATTATAGAAAAGATTGACAGACCGGAAGAAAAGAAATTACGTCTTTCGGTTATTGCTGTGCCTAATGACCTTATTTTGTCATATGGTGCTCTTGCAGCTTATTGCAGACTGCAGCTTGTAGCTCTTGACTATAGTGGAAATGCCATCAAGCAGCTCATGAGAAGAGAGATTCCCGGAGATGTGAAGGTGACTGTCAAGGTGGATGAGGTTTCTACCACACTGACTGTAATGGATGGAAGCATGGTAAAGCTGCAGCGCAATGTCAACTATGGACTTGCTGATGCTATAGAGGAAATTCAGGATAGTGAGCTTTTTGGAGAGTATCTGTCATTTACCGATGCAGTTGATGTGGCACGCAGAAAGACATGCCTTGCAATAAAGCCTGATGGTACAGTGCCAGATGAGCCTGCAGGCGGTGGCATGGATCCTATGGGGCATGAGATTGATTCAGAGCGCTTTAAGAAGCTTCGCCTGAATGTGTCATACGCACTTTCCAATCTGATAAGCAGTCTCGGACGAGTGATAGACTACTATCAGTCGAGAAACTCAGATACTCCTATCGAGAGAATTTTCCTCATTGGCTTAGGTGCTGATTTCAGCGGACTCTCAAAGCTTTTGACCAATGAACTGAATATTAAGGTAGTTCCGCTCCAGCAGTTTGACGGTATGCATGTAGCAAAGAACATAAACCTCGCAGAGGCAAAGCTGGCAGAGTATTTCAATTGTGTTGGATGCTCACTGAATCCGCTTGACATATTAGACAGTAAGAAAAACAAGGGAATCGGTGCTCCACTTATGGCAGGAGCAGCTACAGGTGCTATGCCACTTGGCGGTGCACAGGCAGGTACGCAGGGTAATCCGCCTGTTGGCCCTGATGGGAAGCCTCTTCCCGTACCGGCAGGGGAGAAAGCCGAAAAGCCTGTTTCTTTTGCGGTGCAGCTTCTCATTTTTGGATTGTGTGTGGTAGTTGCAGTTGGTATTACGGCATATAGCATTTTTTCAAATCTTGTTTTAACTTCAGACAATATGACGCTTAAAGCACGTGTTTCTGATTTATCATATGCACAGAATATATATGATGTGTACAACCAGACCAAGAAGGACTATGACTGGACCAAGCTTCTTGAGAGTGCCTCATCCAACAAGAATGATGAGATAACGGGCTTCGTGGATGAGCTGGAGCAGAAGCTTCCGTCAGAGGCCAAGCTTGTGAATATGTCTGTTACGACAGATGGTGTTTCGATGACCATCAAGACAGGCAGCAAGGATATAGCGGCTGATGTGATTGCACAGCTTCGTACATTTGAGAGTATCATGGTATCCAATGTGTCAACCATCACAGAGGAGGTTGATGAGACCGGTGCTTCAAAGGTTCAGTTCACAGTAGATTGCACATATGTAAAGGCTGATGACAGTGCTGCTTCTGAATCGGCGGATGGCACAGGCAGTGAGCCAGATGATACATCAAAAGATGCGTCATCACAGGCACAGACGGATAGTAATTCATCATCAGATACAGACAGTACAAATCAGTAGGGGGTGTTAGGATGTCGACAAGAGATAAAAAGTTACTTATTATATTAGCGGGTGTTGCCATTTTAGCACTGACATTTTTTTTGATTTTTATGCCGCAGTCCAATAAGAGGGATTCACTCAAGAGCGAAAATATGAATCTGAAATCACAGTACAATCAGCTTTCAGCCCTTGCGGCAAAGGCGGATGACTACACAAAGAAGACAAAGGATATGTCTGATGCCATGCAACAGGTATATGACAATTTTCCTTCATATTTACAGATTGAAAACGGCATTATGGATGCGGTTGCTATCGAGAAATCTACCAATACAAATATTACAGAGCTTACAGTCGGTTCACCGACAGCTATTGATGTGAATAATCCGACCGGCGATGCAGGTACAGATTCTTCGTCAGGAAGCAGTTCAGACAGCAGTACCACGGATAGCAGTAATGCAGACAATTCGCAGAGCTCTCAGACCGCTGATGGCAACAGCTCACAGTCACAGACAGGCGACGGCGGTGCAGCTGATGGCAGTGCATCATCAAGCTCTGCAAAGTCTACGGTTACAGGCTATCAGCTTTATGATGTCAGCACAGTTATGGCATTCAAGACAGAGTATCATGGGCTTAAGGCTATGCTTGGAGAGGTGATTGGTTCATCGCAGAAGAAGACCATCAGCACACTCAATGTGAGCTTTGATGATTCGACAGGCAAGCTGACAGGTGAGATGCTTGTGGATTCATATTTCCTGTATGGACTTGATAAGCCATATGAGGCACCATACATACCTGCAGTACCACATGGTACAAATAATCTGTTTGGTACAACAAACTAACGGATTATTATAATATTAGATTATTAGATTAGCGGGTTATTGAGACAGTAAGTGATAAATATTAAATGTTAGATTATTGAGTTATGAGATAACAAAATACAAGAGGGGAGGAAGCAGATTTGAGAAAGCTAAAAAACGATGATCGAGGAGTAACACTTGTGGAGATTATTGTGTCGATTGCTATTCTCGCAATAATCGTGCTTCCTTTTTTGAATGCATTTGTCACAGCTACAAAGACCAATGTAAAGGCAAAAAACGAGATGAATGCTACACATCTGGCGACAAACATTATGGAGGGCATTGAGAAGAACTCCATGAAGACACTGGCGTATCAGTTCAACTATCCGTCGGAGGGCTTTGACGTGGCGGACGGCTTTAATATATCAGATGGAAGCAGTGCATGTGAGCTTCTTAAGAAATCAGATAAGTTTGATAATGTAAAGAGGCTTGAGGATATCAGTGCTGAGATTGTAAACAAGGATGATGTCATTACTAGCTGTATTCACAAGACTGATGCATCAGCCAAAATAATCGATACATCGCTTTGGGATTTCAGGGAGTCGGATGCGCACAAGTATTATTTTTATATGTCAGGCGTGCAGTCAGGCACAAAGAAATACAATGCTCTTGTGACAGTGGATGCAAAATCGGACGCAGAGTCGGACAATAAGGTTAAAAAGTACAACATGGACGAGGTAGCGGATATGTCGGCCATGGATGCAAATTTTGACTGCATGAGTGCAGACAAGTATTCTGCTACAAATATTATATCTGCATTTAACAATATGAATCTAGGCTTCAGTGTACAGCAGAGTGATATAAAGAGAACTATCACAATTGATATAGAAAAGAGTGGAGCTGCGAGCAATAAGGCTACCAAGGTGACGGTGTCGTATTCGTATTCTATCAATAAGAATGGAGTAAGAAAGACTTTTCCGGATCCGAATAGTGCACTGAAGGATGATTATACCATGGTGATTTACGACAATTCTTCAGATACTGTAAACCATAATCTGAGAAATGTCTATCTGTTTTACAATCCATGGTACACATCTACAGGAGCACTTTACAATACCTGCAACGATGTCATTATAATCAATAATAAGGACAAGCTGGACTGCACGGTAAATATTGTAAAGCAAAAGACTATATCGGATCAGTCAGAGTTGAGCACGAAGGAGAGTACATATAAGGCATATGTGAAGGTAAGTGAGCCGGGAAATCGTACAGGTCATGCTTATACTCATATAGCCACCAATCTGAATGTAAATATGGGAGCACCGGATAATCCACTACAGCCGGGGCAGGCTATATATGGCTTTAATAACAATGTAATTCAGAATGATGTAAAGGCAATTGTCGATATAAAGAATCTGACAAAAAGCAATGCATCTGAAAGGCTGTATGATGTGAAGGTGGCTGTATACGAGAGCAAGGCTTCACTGGATGATATATTTAATGATAAAGACCCGGTTGTTACAATGACCGGAAGCATGGGGTATTAATTATGAAGCGTAACGATAACCGTGGTGCTTCCTTTGTGATGGTTGTAGTTGCAATGGCTATAGTGGCTGTTTTAGCTGTGACTGTGCTGTGGATAGCACTTATGAACCTCCAGATGAAGGTGACGGATGAAAAAAATACAGATAACTTTTACTCGGCAGAGGGTGTGCTGGATCAGATATGTACAGGTCTGCAGGGAGATATTTCCAAGGCTTACTCAGCAGGATATACCAAGGTTATGGAGAATTACTCTGACAGCAGCATAAATGAGGCCGGCAGACAGAGCAACTTTGCGCAGGAGTATCTGAAGAGCTTAAAGACCAGCCTGGAGTATGACAGCACAGGTATGACGTTTAATATGGGAAAGCTCATACAATATGTAGACCCGAAGCTTCTCGAGAATAAAGACAATCAGCCACGTGCTATTATCAAATCGACCAATGCCGATGTAAACGGCAATGGACAGCTCAAGGTGTACCAAAATCGTGTCGTGCTGAACGGACTAAGGGTAGAGTATACCGATGAAAAGGGATTTAAATCAATAATAGAGACAGACATTTCTCTGGGAGTTCCATCCATGAGCTTTACAGCATCGGGAGGAGTTCCGGAGCTTTTTACATATTCTCTTGTAGGAAATGAAGGACTGAAAATTACATCAGGACTTACTAAAGTAAATCTATCCGGCAATCTCTATGCCGGCTGCGAAAATGCGGCAGACACAGGAACTTCTACTACGAGTGTTGTTATTCCAAACAATGCCACACTTGATGTAAAGGATACCAGCTATATGATTGCAGAGGGCGATATAGAGGTGGGAGACTTTGCCGGAAAAGATACGGCTACAATAAAAAATAACATGGCTGGTGTACACAATAACAGTAAACTTTCTGTTGATGCACAGTGTCAGCTGTGGACAGGCAACATAAATGTAAATGGTGCAACAGTCAATCTGGATGGCATGACATATGTGGCGGATGACATGACATTAAAGGGTACAGGCTCAAATGTCACACTTGGCAAGAATAATAAGAATAACAATGCAAAGTACGTCGGCTTTGGCAACGGAGGTGCTGACAAGGAAAATCCTGTCGCAGGCGATAGCTCTGCTATTATCATAAACGGCAGGGAGGCATCTCTTGATATGTCAAATATCAGGGAGCTTATGTTAGCAGGAACTGCATATATCAATACACAGGCTATTGTAAATTCAAGTGGTGTGGGTACACAAAACAGCAATGTGGCTATGGGTGAGTCAATCTCTGTAAAGGGTGACCAGATAGCATACCTTGTGCCGCCTGAGTGCATAGGCACAAGTGGAAATGGTGCGGATGCCAAATCGCTTTACAACAAGAATCCACTTTCCTATAAGGAGTACAAGGATATTACTGCAACCGGACATGATCAGACAAAGTATACTGAAATAAATGCCAATGTGGTCAGCACAAAGACAGGTAAGGCTCTCTCGGCATATATGCCGGAGTCAAAGACAATCGACAACTGTATAAAGAAGGTCTTTGTTCCTTCTACTGATAATAATGATGATGGACTTGTATACTATTATGTCAATCTGCCAACGAATAAGGCTGCTGAGTATTACAGAGACTATTTTGGCGCAGACAGTGACAAGCTCAATAGATACACTAAGTTCTATACTGACAGCATAAAGGTAAATGAGGCAGCAAGCATCTATACTGCCGGCAATTACAGCATCTACGATGGCAGCAATTTAAGCCTTTTGAAGGGCATAGCTGATGGTGTGGACATGGATGCACAGTCGGATGCTTTACAGCGCACATATACTGCACTAAACTCAAAGCTTTTGACAAATTATGCGGATTTACCGACAAATGCAGCAAGTGTTTCGCTTTTTACAAATATAGTTAACAATACCAATTTGCAGAAGATAGTGCCAAATTCCGGTAACAAACATATATTTGAGACTGAGTATCAGGGGAAAAAATACCAGGCAATTGTCAAAAACGGTAACTACACCTATGATGCAAATGACAAATCACACAATGTGGATATAATTGTTGCTACAGGAAATGTGACACTTGATGCTGACTTTACAGGTACTATAATTGCAAAGGGCAGGATAATCGTAAACAAAGAGCAGTGCGAGATTGATAATGGTACACAGGAGGTATTTAAGGCATTGCTTCTTGAAAAGGTAAGTGATGCAGACGATGCACTGCACCTGTATGATGTGTTCATGGATGGTGCCAACTATCTGGGTAATGTTTCTGCTTTTTCAAACAAGAAAGAGGCGGATACAAAAATAGATTATGCTACACTCATTACATACCAGAACTGGACAAAGGAGTAGAAAATAAGCGGTTTCCAAGACACAAAACAGCTGCGAAATATTTATATTTGACATATTTTGACGATATATACAAGGGAGGAATCCAATATGTTTGTAAAAGTAAAAAAGAATAATGGTGGTTTCTCTCTGGTGGAGCTTATAGTAGTGATAGCGATATCTGTCGTACTGATAGGCGCGGCAACCATATCCATTCGCTCGGTCATGGGTGTTGAGGTGAAGCAATGTGCCAGAAATATTGAATCGATAATTAACAAAACAAGAGTTACCTCTATGGGAAAGGACAGCGCAGTTCTTAAGATATACAAGGCATCAGATGGTGCCTACTATTATAAGATGACTATAAATGGTACGGAATCTGATCCGAGTAAAATCGGAAAGAGCAGGATTGAAGTATACTATTCCATGAATGATGATTATAGTGGCAAGACACAATTGAACGTCTCTGACAGTATAGAGCTTCAGTTCGACAGAAGCTCAGGTGCACAAAAGCCGGATACTAACGGCAAGTACTGCAGCCGTATCTGGGTTCAAAAAAACAGCACCGATTTACATAGTTAAAAGCAAAATATTTTATTTTGACGCAAGGCTGTTATAAGGTTTTATGATGAAATCGGAGAGGAAGATGAACCATGAAGATTTTAAAGCGCATGAATAAATCAAATAATAGAAAAAACAGTGGCTTTACACTTGTTGAGCTTGTCATTGTCATGGCGATAATGGGAATACTCGGACTGGCTGTTACAGGCTTTATCGGTACGAGTACGAAGCAGTATAAGTATGCTACAAAGGACGTAGACCTGCAGTATGAGGCGCAGCTGACCATGAATCAGATAGGAAATCTGATAATTGATGCGCAAAAGGGTGTCAAGTATGAGCCTGCTACGGTGGCAGCCCCGGTTGAAGTGGCATCAGTAAACCCTGAGGCAGGTTATATTGCAACTGCATCAGCGGAAGAAGCGTCATCCGAAGAAGCATCATCTGAGCAATCATCATCCGATAGCAAACTGATAATCTGCAACAATGATTGTACATACAATATCATATACAGACCGTCAGAGCACAAAATCTATCTGCGAAAGGATACACTGGATCCTGCAACTGGTGCGGTGAAGGCTGATGGTCAGGGCAAGGAGTCACTTATGGCAGAAAATGTCACAGGCTTTACACCTGATTTAAGCGAGGCAGAAAGCAAGAACTCTGTCGGACTTGTTGTTGACTTTAAGGCAGGAGACAAGAAGTATACTTCAAAGCAGAACTTCACTATGCGCAATAAGGTACCGACCGGAGCAGACGTGGAGTATGTGGCACCGGTAGAGCCGATTTCTGTACATATATACTATGGTGGCAGAGATGTTTCAGGTCAGAGCATTTCATATGTCAGAAGAGATAATATCAATGTCCTTGAATTTACATCTAAAATATTGGGTGGAAATAATCCGAGCCAAGAGGTTATATGGTCATACACCGGCAGGGCTGCTGATTGGAATGGTACAACGTTTAATTCTTCTGGAAATACAGCAAAATTATCTATCGCAGAGAATGAAACATCAAAGCAGTTTGTGGTTAAGGTGACTTCAAAAGAAGATACTTCCAAATATACATCGGTAACGATAAATGTGGTTGATACACGTAATTGGCTGACTAATCAAGAAATGCAAAATGTGTTGGTGCCAGGGGCAACATTGAAAACATGGCTTGAACCAGAAAATGTCAAAAATAGCGGAATAGACTACGATCCTGACGATTTTGAATGGCATATGGAATCC
>OOCH01002343.1_pt1 | contig 12057 bp, 10 predicted proteins | sample 1671641 | NCBI WGS metagenome assembly OOCH01 (sample SAMN06348177, study PRJEB24527) | human gut metagenome | biome: human gut; feature: ankylosing spondylitis patient; material: feces | host: Homo sapiens | place: China | collected 2015-10
GACTCAGCGCGTAGGCGTCCTCCGCAAAAAAGGTAGGACCGCCCATGCTCATGTTTTCCGGCACGGGCAGCAGCACGCAGCGGGAAAAGCCCATGTATTTGTTGGCGGTCAGCCGTTGGGAAATCAGACTTTCGTTATCCAGCATGTGGGTGTGGATGTCGATTTTTTGGCAAAACTGCATCATAGCGCCTATCCTTTCTATGGAATTACAAGTCCAGGAAGCAGGCAATGCTGTGGTCTGCGCCAACGCTGCGCATAGGGGGCGTTTCGGTGCGGCAGCGTTCGGTGGCATAGCGACAGCGGTTGCTGAAGGGGCAGCCCGCGGGACGGTTCATAACGCTGGGTACCTCGCCCAGCATCTCTATGCGCTCACGATCCTTGTCCACCTTGGGGTCAGCGATGGGAACGGCAGAGCGCAGCGCACGGGTATAGGGGTGCAGCGGGTGGCTGTACAGCTCCTCGCAGGGGGCGATCTCCATAATTTTGCCGAGGTACATGACGATGATACGGTCGCTGATATGCTTGACCACCGACAAGTCATGGGCAATGAACAGGTAGGTAATGCCCAGCTCCGCCTGCAAGTCCTCCAACAGGTTGATGACCTGCGCCTGAATCGAAACGTCCAGCGCGGAGACCGGCTCATCGCAGAGGATGACGTCCGGGCGTGAGGCAATGGCACGGGCAATGCCAAGACGCTGGCGCTGACCGCCGGAGAATTCACGCGGGACACGGTGTTTGAACGAGGGGTCCAGACCTACCATGGTCAGCAGCTCGTCCACACGGGCGTTGTACTCCTCGCGGGAGTTGCACAGCTTGCCGACTTTCAGCGGTTCGCCCACAATAGACCCGGCGTTTTGGCGCGGATCCAGCGAAGCAAAGGGGTCCTGGAATATCATGGCGATTTTGGCGTGTACGCGGCGCAGCTCGGCAGCGTTGGCGCGGCAAAGATCCTTGCCATCGTACAGGATCTGCCCGCCCGTAGGCTTATAGGCTCGCATAATGCAGCGTGCCAGTGTTGATTTTCCGCAACCGGATTCACCTACGATGCCCAGCGTTTCGCCGCGGTATACCGGGAAGGAAACATCATCCAGTGCCTTTACATCGGCCACCTTGCGCTTCATCAGCCCCTTGTACACGGGGAAGTACATCTTCAAACCCTCGACCTGCAGAATCGGCTCGGTGCTGACTGTCTTTTGGGCAACCGCCTTACCGCTTCGCACAAGGTGCTTCTGCTTTTCGTCCAGCTCGGCGCTGCTCAGCAGGCAGCGCACCTTATGCCCCGGCTCGTACTCGGTAAGCGGCGCGGCACAACGGGTGCAGCGATCCTCGCGGTAACGGCAGCGGTCATAGAACTGGCAGTAAGGTTTGCGGTTGACCGGGCTGGGGGGATTGCCCTCAATGGGGGTCAGACGGCGGTCTTTGCTGTCGTCCAAACGCGGGATAGCGTCCAGCAGACCGCGGGTATAGGGGTGGATGGGGTTTTCAAACAGGGTGAACTTGTCGCCGGATTCCACGATATTACCGCCGTACATAACATAGATGCGGTCAGCATAGCGGGCCACCAACCCCAGATTGTGGGTAACGATGATGATGGAGAAACCTTTGTCGCGGGCAAGCTCCTGCAGCAGATCGCTTTCATCCTCGTGCTGGCCGGCGGCATCGGCAACCTCATCGACCGTGTGCTGAACGGTGAGGTCGTGGACTACATCAACCCGCTGTTCATCGACTTTGCAGTCTTCAACTTTGCCGACATCCTCGTCTGCGTCGGTGTAGCGCTCTGGGTGCTGGTCATCCTGCTGGAAGAAGTGGAAGATAAGCCCTCGAAGGAGCGGTAAGCCATGGAACAGCGTGAATTTATCGTGGAAGCGGAGGCCACAGGCCAGCGCATCGACCGCTTCCTCAGCGGGGAGGACACCGGCCTTTCCCGCAGTGCGCTGCAAGGCCTCGTGGCTGACGGTCATGTGCTCTGCAACGGAAAAAGCATCGCCAAGAGCCTCAAACTCAAGGCGGGGGACACCATCCTGTTGGAAATTCCTGACGCAAAGCCTATCGAGGCTGTGCCGCAGGACATCCCGCTGGACATCGTGTACGAGGACGACCACCTTCTGGTGGTGAACAAGCCCAAGGGCATGGTCGTCCACCCGGCCCCGGGCAACCCGGACGGCACGCTGGTGAACGCCCTGCTCTGGCACTGCAAGGGCAGCCTCTCGGGCATCGGCGGTGAGATACGCCCCGGCATCGTCCACCGCATCGACAAGGACACCAGCGGCCTGCTGGTGGTGGCAAAGGACGATGCGACCCACATCGGCCTTTCGCAGCAGATGGCGGTGCACAGCGTGGAGCGTGCCTACAACACCATCGTCTACGGCGGCTTTGCCCAGGACGAAGGCTTTGTGGAAAGCAACCTCGGCCGTAGCAAGACTGACCGCAAAAAAATGGCGGTCTACCCGGCCAGTGAGCCCCACACCAAGTACGCTTATACGGGCTATAAGGTGCTGGAACGACTGAACAACTTCACCATGCTGGAATGCCGCCTGAAGACCGGCCGCACGCACCAGATCCGCGTGCACATGGCGTCCATCCAGCACCCGGTAGCGGGGGACCCGGTCTATGGCCCCCACAACTGCATCACCAGCCTGCACGGCCAGTGTCTGCACGCCAAAACGCTGGGCTTTGTGCACCCCATCACCGGCGAACAGCTCCGCTTTGATTCGGAACTGCCGGATTACTTTACCCATTTTCTTGCAACGCTCAGGAGGGGAAATGTATGAATCAGTCTCTGGAATCCACGCTGGTCCTGTGTGATCTGGACAATCTTCTGCTGGGTGCAGACGGCAACCTGACCCAGGTGGTGCGGGATGTGCTGCAGCTGTTTTCCAGCCGCGGCGGCCGCTTCACAGTCTTTTCCCAGCGTTCGCCCCGGGCGGTGCGGTCCATTCTGGGCAGCGTGCGGCTGGCCGCGCCTGCGCTGGTCTGCGGCGGCACCATGGCCTACCACTATGCCGACGGCACCCGCCAGCCGCTGTGCAGCTTTGCCGGGCAGGACGCTGACCTGTTTGCGCAGCTGCCCTCTGCGGCGGGCGTGGGCATCGCTCTGCAAATGACCGACGGCACCACCCGCGTGCTGCGCATGAGCAACGCGCTGGAACGCCACCTGCAGCAGGAGTGGACGCCCTATCTGCTGGCGAATGCGGCAGACATCAAGGGCGAGAACGTGCTGCGGGTGCTGCTGTATCAGGACAGCAAGGCAGTGCCCATGGTCTCGCTGCTGGGCAAGGCGCTGGGCGACCACACGGCTGTGCTGCTGGGGGAGCGCGCTGCGCCGGACACCCTGCTGCTGACCCCGAAGACCGTCTCCGGCAAAGAAATGCTGGACGCTGTCTGCGGCCCGGCGGGCGTAGAGCCGGAGAACGTGCTGGTGCTGGCCGGCGGCATGCCGATGCTGGAACTGGTGCGCGCGGCCAGCCGGAGCGCGGCTGCAGCCGATGCCCCGGCAGAGCTGCGCCTTGCCGCCCAGAAGGTCACTTTGACCGATGCATCTGCCGGTGCGGCGGTGGAAGTGCTGTACCGTATGGTGCGGGATGCCGAAAAATCCGTGTAAAGTTTGTGCAAGGCCTCTGCAAATTCTTCCGCAGAGGTCTTTCTTTTTAAAGGAAAGTCGGGTACAATGAAAGAACAACTTCGGCCCGAAGCCGCCCGGCGGGAAAGAGCGTTCGTTCTGCTCTTGCTGGCGGCAGCCATTGTATGTGCGGTGCTGGCATTTCGGTTCGCGGTCCCGCTGAAGGGCACAGAGGAACAGTCATTGCCGGACGGGCAGACGCTTTCTGCCTACACCCGGGTGGACCTGAACACCGCAGACCTGGATGCTTTGTGCACCCTGCCCGGCGTGGGCGAGAGCCGTGCCCGGGCCATTGTGGCATACCGGCAGCAGTATGGGCCGTTCGCGCAGGTGGCAGATGCGGCAGACGTTCCGGGCCTGACCGAAGACATCGTGGCCTCCTGGGCAGGCCAGGCAACTGTGCGCTGAACTGCGGCAACGCTTGCCCGCAGAGCGGAAAAAAGGGGAATGAACATGAGCGACGATACCATTTTTATCAACCGCGAGCTGAGCTGGCTGGACTTCAACCGGCGGGTCCTTGCGCTGGGCAAGGATAAAAACGTGCCGCTGGCCGAGCGGGTCAAGTTCCTTGCCATTTATGGCTCCAATCTGGACGAGTTCTTCATGGTGCGCGTGGGCTCTCTGCAGGAGCGCGCGAACCTGGAGCAGGAAAAGGGCAAAAAGGAAAAGCGCGAGAACAAGACCAACATGACGGCCGCCGAGCAGCTTGCCGCCATCATGCCCAAAACCGCCCAGCTGCAGGAGGACTGCGACAAATATTACGCAAAAGCGTTGGAAGCACTGGCCGAAAATGGCTACCGCAAGGTGGATCTTGACCATCTGACCAAAGAGGACGAGCATGTCTGGAAGAAGTATTTCCAGACCGAGCTGTTCCCGATCCTCAGCCCGCAGATCGTGGACAACCGCCACCCGTTCCCGTTCCTGCGCAATAAGGAAATTTACCTCGGCGTGCTGCTCAAGGAAAAGCACCCTGCCGGGCAGAGCCTGGGCATCATCCCCATTTCCAGCCAGATGGAACGCATCCACTTCATTAAAAAGGACGGCGAAACGCTGTTTGCCCTAACCGAAGAACTGGTGCTGCACTTTGCGGCCAGCATCTTCGGCAAGGAGACCATTCTGGAAAAGTGCCTGTTCCGCGTCACCCGCAATGCGGATATCGACGTGAAAGAAGGCATGATGGATCATGACATCGACTACCGCGAGATCATGACCGAGCTGCTCAAGCGCCGCCGCAAGCTGGCTGCTGTGCGCCTGCAGATCACGCCTGCGCCCGCGCCGGAGGTAGAACGGCTGCTGTGCAACCGGCTGCTGCTGACCCACAAGCGGGTGTTCGAGCAGAAAAGCCCGCTGGACCTGAGCTTTTTCTACAAGCTCACCGGCCGCATCGAAGCCGAGGGCCGCCCGGAACTGTTCTACCCGGCGGCCCGGCCCATGCTGCCCCCGCCGGACTACGACCTTGCCGCCGAGGTGCAGAAGCACGATGTACTGCTCAGCTACCCGTACCAGTCCATCCGGCCTTTCATCGCCATGCTGAAAAAGGCCGCCCATGACCCGGACGTCATCTCCATCAAGATGACCCTCTACCGCATGGCGCGGGAGTCCCAGATCGTGCAGGCGCTGACGGAAGCGGCCGAAAACGGCAAGGAAGTCGTGGCCCTGGTGGAGCTGCGCGCCCGCTTTGACGAGCAGAACAACATCGACTGGTCCAAGCAGCTGGAAAGCGCAGGCTGCACGGTCATCTACGGTTTTGAGGATTACAAGGTCCACTCCAAGCTCACCCTCATCACCAAAAAGGGGAAGGACGGCTACTCCTACATCACCCAGATCGGCACCGGCAACTACAACGAGAAGACCAGCGAGCTCTACACCGATCATTCCTTCATCACGGCAGATCAGGGCATCGGCGAGGAAGCCTCCAATGTGTTCCAGAACCTTGCCGTGCAGCAGCTGACCGAGACAAGCGACAAGATGCTGGTGGCCCCGCTGCGGTTCAAGAGCGTGCTGCTGGAAGAAATGGACCACGTCATCTCGGCCGCCCGCATGGGCCGCCCGGCGGCAATGATCCTGAAAAACAATTCCATCAGCGACCGCGACATCATCCTCAAGCTGCAGGAAGCCAGCTGCGCCGGGGTGCGCATCGACATGATCGTGCGCGGCATCTGCTGCGTGCGCGCCGGTGTGCCCGGCAAGACCGAGAACCTGCACATCCGCAGCCTCGTGGGCCGCTACCTTGAGCACGGCCGCATCTACAGCTTCTTCGACGGCGTGCACACCCGCATCTACATCGCATCCGGCGACTTCCTCACCCGCAACACCGAGTGCCGTGTAGAGGTGGGCGTCCGGGTGGAAGACCCGGCATTGGTGCAAAAACTCACCGACATCCTGCAGCTGCAGCTGCGGGATAACGTCAACGCCCGTGAGATGCGCCCGGACGGCAGCTACCAGAAGGTGAAGCCCGCCGAGGGCGAGGAACTGGTCAACGGCCAGATGGGCATGTACGACCTGCTGAAGGATGACTGGACCCAGCCCGAACCCTGGAAGCCGACGACGCTGGCCCCAGAACCGGAGGCTCCCGCCCCGGGACCTGCCGCCGCGCCTGTTGGAACCGAAGCTGCACCCGCTGCAGAAGAACAGCTCAAACCGGAAAAGGCAGCGGCCCCGGCTATGAATGCTGCCGCGCCGCAGAACGAACCGGAAAAGACTTCTGCACCGGTTGCGGAACCGGCCTCGGAAAGCCCGGATCATTTTGACCAGCTGGAGCAGATGGTGAACAATAAGCCGCGACCGGCGCAGCCTGCACCCAAGGCGGAAGCGCCCGCCCCGCGGCCGGTGAAGCCGGTGGCAGAAACACACGCGCCAAAGAATCCGTTGAAACGCATCCTCGATTTCTTCAAGTTCCGTAAATAAAACTTTACAAGGCCCGGCAGAGCAAGCGCTCTGCCGGGTCTTTTTGCGTGCCCGCCTGCATACAGTGGACTACAGCGGAAAGGGGAAAGCGTATGCGGGCAAAGCGAAGCGGACGAGCCGGGCGGCTCACAAAATGGAGAAAACATGGGCCGGGAGCCGGGCTCTTTGGGGCAGCGGTCTCGCTGCTGCTGCTCTGCATCGCGGCCGTGCTGCCGGTGCGGGCGCAGACAAAGCGGGAGACACTCTGCTTCCCGCTGAAAACAACGCAATACCGCGTTTCGGATGCTTACGGCTGGCGGGACGACCCCTTCACGGGAGAGACGGCGTTCCACAAAGGCATCGACCTTGCCTGTGCAGAGGGCACCGCCGTCCTTGCGGCAGAGGGTGGTGTGGTGACCCGGGCCAGCCGCAGCGCCAGCTACGGCAACTGCCTGTATCTGCTGCACCCGGACGGCCGGGAGACACGGTACGCCCACCTGCAGTATTGTTACGTCCGGGCCGGGGAGGTGGTGCAGGCGGGACAGGTGCTTGGCACTGCCGGGCAGACCGGCCGCGCCACCGGGGCGCACCTGCACTTTGAGCTGTGGGAGCAGGGTACCGCCCAAGCCCCGGCGGAAGCGCTGGGCCTTGCCGATGAAGCGTCGTGATACCCGGCGGGCCGGGCCGCTGGTCTTCCGCGACCCGGTGCTGCTGTGCGGGGCGCTGTATGTTCTGCTCTACTTTGACGCCAGCGGCTTTCTGCGGCTGGGCCTGCTGGCGGCTTTTCTGCACGAGTGGGGGCATATTCTGCTCTACTGCGCGTTTTTCCACCGCTTCCCGGTCATTGAGGTGACCATGACCGGCTTTTGCATGCGCCTTTCCGGGGACAGTTTGTCCCCCGGGCGGCGGTTTTGGCTGGCGGCGGCCGGCCCGGCAGTTAATTTTGCGCTGGCGGGCCTTTGGGCGCTGCGGCTGGGCCGGAACATGACCATCCGGGGCAGCGCCTTTTTTGCAGCCAACCTGCTGACGGGTGGCTTCAACCTGCTGCCCATCCCGCCGCTGGACGGCGCGCAGATGGCCGCCTGCCTGTATGCTGTGTGGAACTCGCACAAAAATTTGGCGGGAAACGATTGAAAAAACATCCGGTTTCGGGTACAATAAAAAGACGTGTAAATCAGGATTGTTTATTTGGAGGACTCAATGTTTGATCCCAAACTGAAAGAAGCGCTGGGACGGGTGCAGAAGCCCGGCCGCTACACTGGCGGCGAACCCGGCAGTGTATATAAAGACAAAGAAAAGATGGACGTCCGCTTTGCATTCTGCTTCCCGGACACCTACGAGGTGGGTATGTCCTTCCTCGGCGAGAAAATTTTGTACGAGCTGCTCAACAGCCACGAGAACTGGTGGTGCGAGCGTGCCTTCATGCCGTGGCTCGATATGAAGGCTGAGATGGAGCGCCTGCACCTGCCACTCTATACCATGGAGAGCAAAGACCCGCTCACTGCCTTTGATGCGGTGGGCTTCACCCTGCAATACGAGCTGTCCTATACGAACATTCTGGCTATGCTGGACTTGGCAGGCATCCCGTTCTATTCCAAAGACCGCGACGAGAGCTGGCCGCTGATCGTGGCGGGCGGTCCCTGCGCCTGCAATGCGGAACCCATTGCGGATTTCTTCGATGTGGTCCAGCTGGGTGAGGGTGAAAACCAGCTGCCCGGCATCTGTGCTGAGATCGAGAAGGCCAAAAAGGAAGGCGGCGTCTCCAAAAAGGAACTGCTGCTGCGCATCGCCAAAATTCCCGGCATCTACATCCCGGCGTTCTATGATGTGGAGTATTACGAGGACGGCAGGGTCAAGTCCATCACGCCCAACGAGCCGGGCATCCCGGCCCGCATCACCAAGGCCATCATCAAGGACCTGAACGAGTTTGCCCCGCCGACGAACTTCGTGGTGCCCATGGTGGGTGCCATTCAGGACCGCGCCAGCATCGAGGTGCTGCGCGGCTGCGTGCGCGGCTGCCGGTTCTGTCAGGCGGGCTTTTTGTACCGTCCCATGCGCCAGCGCGACGCCACCCTGCTGAACAAGGCCGCGCAGGACCTGTGCGCCAATACCGGCTACGAGGAACTCAGCCTTTCCAGCCTGTCCACCTCGGACCACGGCCAGCTGGAAGAACTGCTGGACGACCTGAACGAGTGGGCACCCAAAGAGCATGTCAGCCTGTCGCTGCCGTCTCTGCGTGTGGATAACTTCTCCCAGAGTCTGATCGAGAAGACCACCAGGGTGCGCAAAAGCGGCTTGACCTTTGCCGCCGAAGCCGGCACCCAGCGCCTGCGGGATGTCATCAACAAAAACGTCACCTGGGACGAGATCGAAAAGACCTGCACCATCGCGTTCAACGCGGGCTACACTTCGGTCAAGCTCTACTTCATGATGGGCCTGCCCACCGAGACCATGGAGGACATTGAGGGCATCGCCGAGACCGCCCAGAAGGTGGTGGACCTGTACTATTCGCTGCCCAAGCGCGGCAAGGGCAAAGGCGTGCAGGTGACCATCAGCTGCGCCTGTTTTGTGCCCAAGCCTCATACACCCTTTGAGTTCGTGCCCATGGATACCGCTGAGACCCTGCAGGCCAAGCAGAAGCATCTGCTGGAGAGCGTCCACAGCCGCAAGATCAAGGTGAACTACCACGACAGCACCACCAGCTTCCTGGAGGGCGTGTTCGCCAAGGGAGACCGCCGTCTTGCCCCGGTCATTGTGGAAGCCTACAAGCGCGGCTGCTACTTCGACGGCTGGGAAGAATGCTTCAAGTATGATACCTGGCTGCAGACCTTTGCCGATATGGGCATCGACCCGGCATTCTATTGCCAGCGCCCCATCGGTCTGGACGAGGTGACCCCCTGGTCCCACATGGATTACGGCGTCACCCACGAATATCTGGTGCGGGAGTACAACAAGGCTCTTGCCGCCCAGACCACCCAGCCCTGCAACCGTGCCTGCCACGGCTGCGGTGCAAATCATCTGTTAGGAGGTCCCTGCTTTGATTACAGTAAGAATCTCGTTTGAGAAAAAGAATGAGGCCTCCTACATCTCTCTGCTGGACCTGCAGCGGGTGATGCAGCGGGTGCTCAAGCGCAGCGGCCTTCCGGTGTGGCACACGCTGGGCTTTAACCCGCATATCTACATGACCTTTGCCTGCCCGCTTTCTCTGGGGCAGGAGAGTGAGTGCGAGTGCGTGGACGTTAAGACGGAGGCCGAGAACCCGGACTTTGCTCAGTGGAAGGACGCGCTGAACGCCATCATGCCCGCCGGTATCGTCATCACCCATGTGGGTCCGGTGCAGATGAAGGCGGACCTCATCGCCTATGCCTGCTATCGCATCACTTACCCGGCGGCAGCGGCGGCTGTGCTGGACCAGTACAACGCGCTGGAAAGCGCAACGGTGGAAAAGCACGGCAAAAAGGGCAACAAGATCATCGAGCTGAAAGACCACATCCCGCAGGTGGAGTACACGGTGGACGGGGACAGCCTGCGCATTGAATTGTGTATGCCCGCCGCGCAGGAACTGAACCTGAACCCCTCGCTGCTCACCGGCTTTCTGGAAGATCAGTTCGGCCTGCCTTCCGCCAGCGCAAACATCCTGCGCAAGAAGTTCCTGACGGCGGATAAGCAGCTGTTTGCCTGAGCAGGGCACAAAAGACATACGTTTTGACAGAACAGAAAATTTTTGCATTTATTTTGGTCAAAACGCTTGCATTCACGCGGGTTTTGTGATATCCTATTTAGGCGTTAGTGTCCGCTGAGACCACAGCGGGGTTAATGACAATATCATTAAACGGGCGGTCCTCTGACGGCAAAGTGCCGTGCATGAACGTCTAAAAACAAATGGAGGATTCAAAAATGGACGCACTGAAGATTATTTCTGAAGGCAGCATCAAGGCTGAAAAGCCCCAGTTTAACGTTGGCGATACCGTCCGCGTTGATGTTCGTATCAAGGACGGCGACCGTGAGCGCATTCAGGCCTTCGAGGGCACTGTGATCGCTAAGAAGCACGGCGGCGTTGCTGAGACCTTTACCGTTCGCCGCGTGGCTTACGGTGTCGGCATCGAGCGTGTCTTCCCCATCAACAGCCCCTTCGTTGAGAAGGTCACCGTTGTCCGCAAGGGCAAGGTCCGCCGCGCAAAGCTGTTCTACCTGCGTGGCCGTACGGGCAAGGCTGCCAAGGTCAAGAGCGATATTTGATCATCCCCGATTTGAAACGGGAGAAAAGGGACAACCTTGTTGTCCCTTTTTTCTTTATCAAAATTTCAGTAAAATGCGGCTTTTTGCAGCCGGTGCGCTTGCACAGGGGCTGCAGACTGCGGTATAATCGGGTCAGTGATGCAAAACTCAGAGGGTGAGGTGTACCGGATATGGAAAAACAGGAACAGGCAAAGCCCGTGCGCGGGCAGAATCTGCTGGAATGGTACGAGGCGCTGATCTCGGCGGCGCTGGTGCTGGTGCTCATCTTTTCGTTCTTTTTCCGCATCATTCAGGTGGACGGCAGCTCCATGGTGCCAACGCTGGTCAACGGCGATAAGCTCATCGTGTGGGGGGCAGGCTATACGCCGCAGCGCGGTGATGTGGTCATCGTGGACAGCTACACCTCCTACGGCAAGCCGCTGGTCAAGCGGGTCATCGCCAAGGGCGGCGACACCATCAGCATTGATTATGAGGAGGGCACTGTCACCGTCAACGGTGAGGTGCTGCAGGAGGACTACATTGCCGCGCCCACCCATCTGGGTTATGACGTGGAGTTCCCGTATACGGTGCCGGAGGGCACGGTGTTCGTGATGGGCGACAACCGCAACGAATCGCTGGACAGCCGTTCGTCCTACGTCGGCTGCATCGACGAGCGCGATATTCTGGGCAAGGTGCTTTTGTGCTTTATGCCCTTTACAGATTTTGGGGTGGTAAAATGAACGAAATGGATACCCGGTTTGCAAACCAGTACAATATTCAGTGGTTCCCGGGCCACATGACCAAGACTTTGCGCATGATGGAGCAGGAAATCCAGCACGTTGATGCCAGCCTTGTGCTGCTGGACGCGCGCATCCCGCTTTCCAGCCTGAACCCGGAGATCGAGCGCATCACCGACCGCAAGCCCAAGCTCTATGCGCTGAACAAAGCCGATCTTGCCGACCCGGCTGTGACCGAGGAGTGGATCCGCTACTTCCACGCCGCAGATGCCGGCTGCGTGGCTATCAGCGCCAAGCAGAAGGGCGGCGCAAACGCCGTGAAGGTGGCCATTGAAAAGGAGCTTTCCGGTCTGCTGGAGCGCCGTCAGAACCGCGGCATGGGCGGTGCCAAAACGCAGGTGATGCTGTGCGGTATCCCCAACGTGGGCAAATCCACCTTTATCAACACCTTTGCAGGTTCTGCCCGCGCCAAGGCGGCAGACCGCCCCGGTGTGACCAAGGGCAAGCAGTGGGTCAGCACCGAAAAGTTTGACCTGCTGGATATGCCCGGCGTGCTGTGGAAAAAGTTCGATTCCAAGACCATCGCCTCCAATCTGG
>OOCH01002345.1_pt1 | contig 12041 bp, 13 predicted proteins | sample 1671641 | NCBI WGS metagenome assembly OOCH01 (sample SAMN06348177, study PRJEB24527) | human gut metagenome | biome: human gut; feature: ankylosing spondylitis patient; material: feces | host: Homo sapiens | place: China | collected 2015-10
TTCATATGAGGTCGTGAAACCATTCGGAGTTTATGAGGATGGAGAGTATGCCGAGTTCTCTGTGGATGTAGAGATGAACAACGAGTTTATTGGTCGCGTTCTCCAGATGGGTGCAGGACTCGAAGTTATGTCACCGCCAAAGATACGTATGATCTTCGCGACAAGAGTGAAAGATATGGCTTCATACTACCTTGAACATGAAGAGAAACTCCAACGAATGGTACCAAATTCAGAGGAACCAATAGGAACATAGGTTCTTGAAAATATCACAAGAATAGTTATTACATTTGCAGCGTCAAACTTCGAAAACCACCACGAAGTTGACGCTGCAAATCGTTGGTGAAAGTTAGTGAACCGAATGAAGGAATGGTTCTAAAATGAGAGGAACCATTGTTCTGGTAAAAACATTCTTCAAATCCGAAATCAAGTAGTAATTTGTACTCGAAATCAAAAACGAAAGACTATGAAACAGACACCAAACAACAACAAGGCAACCATGAATAACAAGGCAACAGCAAAGCAGACAAAGAAGCAGAGGAAGGCAGAGGCAGATGCTCACAGAAGAACCAACAAACGTTGGGAACGTGTTGAGACATCTGATCGCTATCGCAAGGCAGCTACCGAAGAGCTCTGCAATGTGACAACAAACAAAATTGAGATTGAGGTACTTGACGGCATCCTTCTCAACTTGAACATCAGAAGTAAGATGAAGCCTTCAAAAGTGCAGGACAGAATTCTCCGTCACATCGTAGAGAAACGTCAGGCACAGGCAAGCCACAAGAAGCATGGTCGTTCAGAAGATCTCACCTCAATGCACATCACCCTTGCATGCACAAGCAAGTGCATGAAGGATATCAGAAAGAAAAGATACGCTGCATGAACTTTCAAAAATGAGTGTGATTGGTTCCAAAACGGAAGGAACCAATACTCATGTAAAAAAGCTTGCATGCCCTATACTAACATAGTAACTTTGCATCACAATTCCGAGAGAGTTGGTTTTGTTTATACATTATTTTATTATTACAAACAACAGAGGTGGCGGCCTATTCCGCTAAACAAAAACCAGACGTACGATGAACACATCACTCGCACTCATTGCCGCAAAGGCACTCCCAGCCCTCTCGGGTAGTTCTCTCACCTACAACGCAGAGAAGAACGTGTACCTCACCCTCGGTTACACCAGCGCAGCTGGCAACACCTACTACCGAGCAATCCGTCTCTCTGACCGATTGGCAGTTTACTACCACATCGGACAAGGTTACGCCCACACCTTCCTCAACGGCATCACGCTGTTTGCATGGAACGGACAGAAGGCAAACATCATTGCTCAGAAGTTCTGGGGCGGATGCAACTGGCGATGTTTCAACGAACGAAGCGCCAAGGAAGAGAGCATCCTCATGCTGAAGGACTTCCTGAAGGGACAAGCCAAGGCAATGGGCAGCATGGTGGCAGAGAGTCAGCTCCTTGACTTCTCGCGAGGCAACTCATCAGAAGTGCTTGGGCTAACCATCATGCCCAATCAAAGAGAGAACAAACAAAAATCACAAACCAAGAAAAACAAAACGACATGGCAAGCTTAACAAAAGCGATCAACAAAGATCTGTTCGACAGCATCCTGCCGACATTCGGTAACCAACGAGTTCACATTCCTGTATGGGACGAAGGACAGAAGATGTTCCTCTGCGAAGAGTACGAGAGCGCAAGCGGAAACCGCTACTACAAGGGCGTGAGATTCTGCGACCGCATCGTAGTTGTCGAGAAGGTGGGACACAACTGGACCTACATCGACGGCATCGAGGTTTACGCCTTCAACGGTACACGCCTTGAACTTGTTCAGAAGAGAGACTACGACAAGGTGCATCGCAACGAGGAGTTCATCCGAAAGGAATTAGAAACCATGGTGCGCAACTTCTTTGAAGGAGTACTCAAAGCCCAGAGAAGCTGCATGCCACAGGAAGAACTCGAAGAGAAGGCGAAAGGCATCATCGATGGATGCTACAAGAGTTTCCTCGACAGCGACTACAACACACGTCTCACCCAAATCCTCCCACAAATCGAACAGAAGTAGGACATGCAGAACACACAGATAGACCCACACAACCACGAGCAGCAGCTTGCATACGAGCTTGTTGCCAACACAAACTCCAGCTTCTTCCTCACAGGTCGTGCTGGAACAGGTAAGACAACCTTTCTTCACAACGTACAGAAGTTGGTTGGAAAGCAGTTCATCACCCTTGCCCCAACAGGTGTGGCAGCCATCCTCGCCGGTGGCGACACAATACACTCCTTCTTTGGCTTGCCGATGGAGGTGTGTACGCCAGGAACATGCGGCAAGATGAACGAGGCAAAGATTCTGACGCTTTTACATGCAGACACGATCATCATCGATGAAGTGTCGATGGTAAGATGCGACATCATGGATGCCATCGACTACACCATGCGTAAGGCTCTGCGCAACAACATGCCTTTCGGCGGCAAGCAGATAATCTTCGTAGGCGACATGTTCCAGTTGCCACCGGTGGTGAAGCAAGGTCCTGAGAAGGATATGCTGAAGGATCTGTACCAAACGGATGACTTCTTCTTCTACAAATCAGACGCCATCAAGCGCATGCGACTCGTGAAGATTGAGTTCCGCAAGGTGTACCGTCAGGATGACGAACACTTCCTGCACATTTTGGAGAACGTGCGCCTGAACAAGGTAACACCAGAGAACATCATGCACCTCAACGATCGCGTTCACATTCCGACCGCAGAAGATGGTGCTGTCATCACGCTGGCTTCCATCAATAAGACGGCAGACAAGATCAACCTTCAGCGACTAGAGGAGATTGAGTCGGAGGAGTTCGTCTATGAAGGAACCATTGACGGCAAGTTCGAGGAAAAGAAGTTCCCGGTGGACATGAAGCTTCGCCTCAAGGTTGGTGCTCAGGTGATGTTCACTCGCAACGACCAGCAAAAACGATGGGCAAACGGCACTCTCGGCAAGGTGAGCAAACTCACTAAGGACGAAATCAGCGTGACGCTCAACAACGGCGAGACATACATTGTGCCATGCTGTTCATGGGAGTCGTACAGCTACGACTACAACAAGGAGGAGCGCAAGATGAAGAAGGAACTCATTGGTACATTCACCCAGTACCCTCTGAAACTTGCATGGGCAATCACCGTCCACAAGAGTCAGGGCATGACCTTCGACAAACTCTCGCTCGACCTCAGCCGTGGCATGTTCGCAGCAGGACAGCTCTACGTAGCTCTGAGCCGTGTTCGCAGCCTTGAAGGTCTGTACCTCTCGAAGAACGTCATACCTCAGTATGCTCATACGAGTCGTGAGGTGCTGACTTACGCAAGCGAGTACAACAACGAGCAACAGATTGGCAACGAGATAGAGAGCGGAAAAGCTGTCTATGGCGCACTCCAGCACAACGACTACGACGAAGCGGCACGTCAGTACCTGCTCCTCGTAGCGAAGAAGGCTGAGAACGGCGACATCAAAGAAGCCATGCAGCAAGCAAAACGCTTCCTTGACATACTCGTGTGCGACGAGCATCTCTATGGTTCGATAGAGTCGGTACCAGAGTGTCTGACAAAGGCAAGCCATTGGGCACCGAAATTCCTTGCTTCGTTGCTCTGCCTCTATGCAGAGAAGTACGAGGAAGCATTGGCGTACGCTAACGAGGTACTGGCAACACACCAATGTGCAGAAGCCATGTACATCAAGTCGCGTGCCTTGGCAAAACTCGAACGCTACACAGAAGCTGACGAGACCAACTGCCAGCTTGCGAACGTGTTCGAGATGGCAACACCAGACGCAAAGGTGCTCTTCATGATTGCCATGCTCAACGAGATGCACATTGGCGATCCAGGACTTGACTTGATGCGCAAACTGGTAGAGGCACGTCCAAAGTACGACCTTGGCATCCTTGCCCTTCGCACTTTGATGCAATGCCACAACCTAAAGCTTGACAAGCAGTCGGACAACAACTGCGAGTTGGTGGACCTCTTCAACTCAGACGCTACCGAGGAGGAGTTCCTTGCTCAGCTGAAGGTCTGCCGAGAGAAGGCACCAAAGGCTATCGCTTACTTGATTCGCAGAATCAAAAAGCAAGAATTCAACGAAGAACAGCCTGCAGCATAAAGCAGGTGGCTCTTCCAAACAAACAAAACCAGAAAAAGATGAAGACAAGAACTGCAAAACTGAGAGACATAGAGCAAGTGGGGTTCCCTATTGTGAAAGCTGCATTCAAGGGAAAGGATGGAAATGTGTACGTGGGTGCTATGATGGTTGATAGCGGTTCCGTACATTGCATACTCAACAAGTCGGTACTTTCATTGATCGACGAGTCAAGTGTAATAGACGGCAAGACCATGGACATACACTCAGTACAAGGAAAGGGTGTAAAGTGCCAGGGTGTATCATTCAACTTCAAGATAGGATGCGGAGAGTACGATACATTCTATGTCAACAACACTATCGACTTCAATGCCATGTTTGATGGCGTGTTGATTGGTAACGACGAGCATCCAACAGAACCATGCACATACCGCAACTACTACAACAGTTTGATGGCGAAACTCGACATCCCTAAATTGAAATATCACGGCCTGCGCCATAGCTTTGCCACCCGTTGCATTGAAGCCGGATGCGACTATAAAACTGTCAGCGTATTGTTAGGTCATTCCAACATTTCAACCACGCTCAACCTTTACGTTCATCCTAACATGGAGCAGAAGAAGCATTGCATTACCAAGATGTTCAAATCATTGGGCAAGTAAAAGTGTGTAACTCATCTTTTATATATAGCCCATAAAATTACGGCAAGATAACTAATCGCCAGTACGACCAAAGTAAATATAAGCCAAGAGGTGGAAAGCCAAACGCCTTCATTGTTCTGGAGGTGTTTGGCCATTTTGTCACTATGCCTTTCCAATAGATCTTCTTCGGCCTTAATATGTCGGACTGTGCATTGATGCACTTTTGCCAACTCATCTGTGCTGATTTTGGCACGGAAAACTATATTTTGTTCCGCTTTGACAATAGCACGGCAAATGCCTGAAATAATGTTGTCGGCACTATCCGTAGCTGTTTTGAGCGCAAAAGTAACTTCTTCCATTTTGCGGGTAGCGGCTTCCAATTCTAAACGTACATCCTTTAGTTCTTTAATTTTCTGTTCAAGTTTACTTTCTTCTTGGGCTACTTTGTTTTCATTGCCTACACCTTCTATAAGGCCGTCAATGTCTATCTTGTCAGATTTCCCTTTTCCTATTCCCATATTCATTGATTTTGAGTGAAACAATTATCTGTGTAAACCCCTCCTGCGCTTGCAAAGATGATTAGCCATTTGAGCGCATCGCCTTGCCCATTCGCGTTCATCCTCATCTTTATCCTTTCCCCAACCGCTCATGTCAGAACCTCCGCCGCCACTGGATGCAGCCATGCTCGTTGCACCGTCAAGGTATTCAGCAAAAAGGAGCAAGGCGGTTTTCTGTACATCTTCTATAGTTGCTAAGGGATTGTCATCCGGCACGGAACATTCCTTGCAGATGATTTCGTCCGCTTCTTCCGGTATGGCCACATGGTAATGGTGATATTCATCCGTGGAAATGTCGTAGTGCTTAATAACTAGAGCCGGACGGTTTGTCTGTGGCATTTCAGTCGAAACGGTAGCTGGCCGTATTTTCTGTTCGGTATTTGGGATTAGCGAAGATTTCCGCTCTTCATGAAGCCTTGCCCATGTCGCTTCTATCTTTGAAGGCATGAGATGTCGGCCTTTACCGAGAATGGAGGATTTATAACTGGAGTTGCCCGACAGAATAGAATAGCCTCGTACATTCCCCTTGTCATCCTCTTGCAAGTGTATGCCGTAGCCGTGTGCTTTTAGTCCGGCCTCATAGCCTGACCAACTGAAATTCGGCAAGGAGCGAAGCACGTCCATGCAAGTGCCAGCAATCTCCAGCCTGCGTTTCTCGTAAATATCCTCCGGCTGTACCCATCCCCGCCGTTCATTGATAATGTACGCAGCCGACATTGCCCGTTCCGCTATTAAGTGGTCATCGTTGACTTTTCCATCCATGTCCACACGGTTCACATCTATGTGCAGATGAGGTATGCCACTCTTTGCATCATGATGGAGAGCAACTACATACTGGCTGTTCTTTACGTTGGTGGATTTCGCACTGGTACGTTTAGTCTTTTTCGAGAGGTCAATGGAATCGAATACTTGGATGTACTCGTTTGCCAATCTGACCCAATCGTCCAGCGTCCAGCCTGAGGATTCTTCCTTAGTTGGGGATATTTCCATTCTTATCACATTCCGTTTGAGCGGTCTGCCTTTGTTGATTGTATTGGCAAATTCTTTTTGCTTGAGTACCATACGTTGGTACATGGCTTCAGCCGATATGTCATCGGGCAGAAAGTTCACTTTCACGATCTCGGCCTTGTCCTTGTTGACCGAATAGCGGACGGCGTTTCCGCCGTGGCTGATGGTGGCCGCTTTTGCTATCATTTGGATGGGAATTTATTGGGTGATGTATTCCTGAATTTCATTCCAACGGGCCATAAGGGGAATGGCTGCACGCATCCACTGCTCCACGAAACGGGTGTCTGCGAAGTATTGCGCCCGATGGCTGCCCTGTATGGACTTGACGGCTGCCGCTATTCGCATTAGTGCGCCCCGTGCATCAGAGAGACTGCAAAGGGCTTCCACCTCCTTGTCGGTAAGCCGCCGCCTCGGATGCTGCCCCAAAGCACATTTTCGAATATAGTCGCTCAAAGTCAAACCGCAGGTCTCGGCAAGTTCCACGGCTTTTGCGTATTCTTTTTCGGTCACTCTGGCCTCCAACCGCTTTGTGCGCTTTATATCCTTTTTCTTCGTCCTTGTTTTCTTCCGTTGTTGTCATATCTAATGATTTGTAATAAGGTGATACGATAAAATAAATAAAACTGGTCAGCCCGGTGCGAGCTTGCGAGCGGCTGTAACGGCTTATGTGGCATGGAAGCGCGGAGCGTTTTTGTGCGACATAGGCAATTCTTGTAACAGTCCTGACACGAACTTTGGATATATCATGACTCACAGAGCGGGCGGTTTGTCCGAAGTCTTTATAAACGTCTAAAACAAACGTACTCCGCTACATTCATTCCTCAAAAAAGTGCTTCCAACCGCTTCATAAGAACAAGTCCCAATTCCGCCATAAACCAACGCTTTTCCAAAAGGTCACAAAATGCAGCGTGAAAGGCCGTGTTTCGCATTGTAAAAAGCCATCTTTTGAAAGCCAATACACGGCATTTTGCAACGGTCTCGGTTTCATTAGGTTTTACGCTCCGTTTCCGTCATGAACATTATTGCCCAAAATAAGGGATAGAGACGGCTGTTCACTGTTACAACAGGCGGAGGTATCCGACTTTCCAATTCCATCATTTGGCGTATTGGCAGAGATACCATCTTTATCTATACCATTGTCGCCAATCTCTCCGACACAATGGTGCCGCTCTTTCACGCTCACGTAATACGGATTGAGTATCTTTTGATTGTCCGTATACCATGCCGACACACAATGCACGGTGTGTATGCTTGTGCGGTTGGTCTGTTCGGATGTGACAATCCCCAACTCGGCCATTTTGTCAAGTAACCTCGAAACAGTCTTCTTGTCATAGCCTAAACGGGTAGCCAATTCAACTTCCGAAAGGGCGGCTTGCCCGATATGCAATGTAACGGCAAAGCCTTTCTTTTCGTACTTCGTTTCCTTAATGACCACAGCGTCAATGAGGCATTTCAATACCTTCATGCGGTCGATGCCGTACTTGCTTCCTGCCAGAAAATCAAGCTGGCTGTCGGAAAGCACTATGCAATAATAAACGTCTTTCTTCATTTTCATTTCTATTTATTGTTCAACTAACTCTAACTTTATCATTTTTTGAAGCGTCATCATGGGAGTGTCCGCCATCAGCAGAAAGTCAGCTATATCTAATCCTTTTTCCCTTTGTTCGTCTGTAGCGCACTGCTCCAGTTTTTCACTGAAAACCACCTTAGAGCAAACGGAAGAAAGCAACTGCACTTTCTCCTGCCAAACCATTTTCGCTCCCAAATCAGGACAAAGAATTACGGCATGGTTCTTTAATACGCCAACGGTGTCAGCCTTGAAACAGCCGTGTATTCCTCCAGTTGCCAACCATACAAAATCAGGCATGAAGTGGCTGGCCACTAAAGCGGATTTCTCACTCTCCACAATGGCTACAGCTTTTGTTGGATAACCAGCTAAAAGATGTTCGCCAAACAAGCATTGCTTCATGTTAAAGTGTTCAAGTTCCAATTCCGTATGCACCCAACTCACATAGCTTCTCGGTTCTTTTACCCGATGTCCTGTTGTCGGATTATACAACATTATCTTTCCTGCTCGTACTTTTCCTTGTCGGTCAATCTGCCAGAACACCGTGGAGCCTCCCCATTTCTTGGATGTCCCGACACAGTATAATTTGAACAGCCGGGATGTTTCTTTCTCACCCAATACACCCGAAAGAAAGATGAATAACGGATTCAGTTCGTAGTTGGCAAGCGAGCGATGCATAATGTCACGATCAATGTAATCTGTTGGCTTGGGCTGCATAACTTTTGCTTGTGACTTCCACGACTTCCTTTCTTCCAATGCAACGGGATTATCCTTGAAATAATCCGATGGCTTGTAATGGTATTGGCACGAATGTTCATGGTCACATCTGCCTACATAATCGGGAAAGGCAATCTGCCCTTCCGTATCAACATATTTGACAAAGCATTGCTTCCTTCCGCATTTAGGACAGGTCAGCTTAGAGCCTCGCTTGTATTTTTGGAGCGTAAATCTGTATTCAGTCATAGTTCCTCCTTTTTTATAAATGCAGTTCGTGCAGTTTGCAGTTGTTGCAGTTTTGCAGGTTACCCATGTCTTCTGAACTGCAAACTGCAAATACTGCAAGGTGCAAACCGTGTAGCTCATTGCAGTTTCTCATATTCTCCTCTTTTGATTTTCCTGATAATCTTGCTCGTTGTAAGGTTGACCAACATATACATCACAGACCTTTCGGACAGGCCGACTTCTTTTCCTGCTTGGATGGCTTCGGTGGTAGAAAACAAGGCTGGTACGTTGTCAAGCAATTCTTTCTTTTGCGGTTCTATGCTCTCCATCAACATGAATCTTTGTATGTTTGAATAACAGTCTTCAAAATAGGAACTTAATCTGATGGCCGATTTAATGGAATCTATATCCACGAAATCCTTGTGTACTTCGCCACAAGCCCATCGGAGTATCTGAAATACCAAAGCCAACCGTGCAGCAATCATGGGTATTTTCATTATCCGACTGTCAACCAAGCCGTCATCCTTTATTTGGTTTACCTTATGAATTAGGCCATTGCGCCAGTTGGTAAAATAGGTACCAGCCTCTGGAGAAAAATTCAGTACGTTCTGTAAAGCGTAGTCGTTATTCTCATCCGTTATAAAACAAATCTCGCAAATACGGTTGATTACATCTTCCCACAAGGCAGAATACTTCTCAAACGATGAAGCTGTGAAATCTTCGTCAATCGGCCAGTCTGATATTTCCTGCGACGAGGGATATACGAAAATTATCCTATCCAGCAAGCCATTGTCCTTGTACCCCTTATCGACCAGTTCATGCACACGGGTAGTCTGCATCGTGCCGACTATGTTTATAAAAGGTCGCTCAATGTGAATAGGTATCGGCATACTGCATCTTGACACATCAAGAGGCTTACCGCTAAAAGCCGTCAAGAGCTGTTCTATCAGTTGCCCCTTGCTGTATTGATTCACGGCGTTGAACATTCCCATTATTTCATCCACATACACGGTCACACCTCTTGGATTATCGTTAAGTGCACGAATAAGAGCCTCAGGGGTAAAGTCCGAAATGATTGTTCGCTTCAAAATCGGCTTGGGCGGCAATGACGGCCTTTCATCTTTCTTGCCCTTCTGACTTTCTAGTATGGAATTGTAGTTTTCCATATCTATCTTGAATTGCTTAATGACTTTGGCATCAAGCTTTCGGATGGGGCGAAAAGCAAAGTCAAGCGGTGGTGTTTTACCCATGCCTGGCCGTCGGATCAATATCATGTATAGAATTGGACTGCTAACCCAGCCGCCACGGATGCGGATGTTGACCGCATTGCCGATGGCCGTTGATGCTGCTGCAATAAGGGATGCCATTGTGTACTCAATGGAATAGTTCTCTTGCCGTGCTAATGCCAGAACCATGTCCTGCAACTTGGCAGGAAACACGTCCAAAGGTATCTTGTTCTCTACGATACCCTCGAACTCCATTCTGATGCTGTTGCACAAGTCAAGTGAATCCATTAGAACGGTCTGTTTCGTTTGGCATTAATGAATTGTGCAGCTTCTTCCGCCAGTTCCTTCTGTGATTTCCGTTTGCCGTCATGAAGCCATGCGTCAATCTCCGATTTGAGGAACATGATGCGCTTGCCTCTCTTATGAAATGGAATCTGGTGGCAGCTCGTCCATCCGTAAACGGTCTGTTCCGCCGGATGGCTGGGCAGGTATTCGCACAGTTCTTTCAGGTTCATCCACTGGTCGGCAGGCCGTATTTGCGGGATATTGTTCAGACCGTCAATCTTGGAGTCAAGTTTATTCAACTTGTCCATCATCCATGACATTGCCTTGGGCAAATCTTCAAATGTAATGTTCTTGTCTTCCATATCATTATCAGTTGATTTTGCCGCAAAGTAATGGCAAATCCCAATACTGATTTATTGGTGACAAATATCACATAAAGAAACATCAGCAGGTCATAAGAATCATAAACAATATGCACTGATTATCAGCATCTATAATGACAAATTCCATTATTAGATTTTTTCGCTTATGCCTCTCGGCATAAGCGAATCATCATTGAATCATAAGGTTGTGAAGATAAAAATGCACAGAAACAGAAAGCCACCCACATGAAGATGCAGATGGCCTATGACTTAAATGAAATGATATAAGAGGTTATTCGGTCATTGGCAAATCCAGCTTAATCGTCTTGGTTGCCTCTTCCTTTTTGGCATCAACGACCTTGGCATAAATTTGAGTTGTACGGACATTCGTATGACCAAGCATTTTGCTGACCGTATAAATGTCTGTTCCTCCGGCGAGTTGCAGGGTTGCATACGAGTGCCTAAAGCAATGGTAGGTGATGTGCTTCGTTATTCCGGCTTCTGCAACCCATTTCTTAATTGGACGGTTAATCCATGACGGGTCGGGAAGTCCTGCAAAAACAAGTTTCTCACCGTCTTTCCTTTCGCCGCAAAGTTGGTATGCCTGTTCGGATATGGGCATATACTCAACACCTTTGGTCTTTTGTTGGGTAAAGTTCAAGCGGTAACCGCCATTAAATTCTTCAACCTCTGACCACTTCAATTTTTGTATGTCGCAATGGCGAAGTCCTGTCAAGGCTGAAAACAGCGAGGCTCGTTTTAATAATGGGTCACATGGAGTTTGAGCCAAACGGTTCAGTTCCTCAACCGTCAGATATTCCCTGCGGCTCTCTTTCCCCTGAATGCCTTTGACCTTTGCCGAAATATCAACGGTAAGATAGCCGTCAATAAAAGCTTGCTTCAATGCTGCCTTGAATATGGAGAAATAAGTGGATGCCGTGTTTTGAGAAAGAGTACCATTCTTTGTGCCTCCTTGTGGGGCGTTCAATATAAATTGCCGGAACGATTCTACAAACTTTAGATCTATCTGCAAAAAAGGAATGGTATTGCCTTTTGAAAAAATCTTCAGCAGCTCATATACACGGTTCCAGTTGGCGATGATAGAATCAGAACTGTGCGCATGACGGGTGCGCTGCACATGGTCAAAGTATTCAATAAAGTTGTAGCGTGAACGTTCCAGCTGTTCTGCTTGTTCTGCATCTGTTTCAGAATATAAAGAAGCATTATCATATTCCTTCTGCCGCAGACTTCTCACTTTGTCGGCATAGATACACGATTCTTGGTCTAACTGTGACTTGCATTGAATAATACCGTTCAAATCACGTTTAGGCTTATAAGTGGT
>OOCH01002347.1_pt1 | contig 12028 bp, 10 predicted proteins | sample 1671641 | NCBI WGS metagenome assembly OOCH01 (sample SAMN06348177, study PRJEB24527) | human gut metagenome | biome: human gut; feature: ankylosing spondylitis patient; material: feces | host: Homo sapiens | place: China | collected 2015-10
TGATGTCCTTCTTGCCGTCGCGGCCGGTGGACTGCAGGATGATGTCCACGTTGATGTTCTTCTGGGCCAGCAGGCCGAAGATCTTGAAGCTCATGCCCGGCTCATCGGGAACGTTCAGAATCGTGATAACAGCAACATCGGTGTCCTTTGCGACGCCCTTGATCAGCATACCTTCCATGTCTTTCGTAACCTCCTTGACCACCGTACCGGGGACGGGATTCAGGCTGGAGAGCACCTCCAGCTCCACGTTATACTTCTTTGCCAGCTCAACGCTGCGGTTGTTCAGCACCTGTGCGCCCAGAGATGCCAGCTCCAGCATCTCGTCGAAGGTGATCTCCTCCAGCTTGCGGGTGTTGCGCACCTTGCGCGGGTCGGCGGTGTAAACGCCTTCCACATCGGTGAAGATCTGGCAGCGGTCTGCGTGCAGGGCGGCTGCAATGGCAACTGCGCTGGTGTCGGAGCCGCCACGGCCCAGGGTGGTGATATCGTCCAGCTTGTTCAGACCCTGGAAGCCTGCCACCACCACCACACGGTTGCGCTCCAGCTCGGAGGAGATGCGCTCGGTCTCCAGGCGGGTGATGCGTGCCTTAGTGTAGGCGCGGTCGGTGCGGAAGCCTGCCTGCCAGCCGGTCAGGCTGATGGCATGGCAGCCCAGCTCGTTCAGGGCCATGGCCAGCAGCGAAATGCTGATCTGCTCGCCGGTGGCCAGCAGCATATCCATTTCACGCGCCGAAGGGTTGTGGGTGATCTCCCCTGCCTTGGCGATCAGGTCATCGGTGGTGTCGCCCTGAGCAGACACCACCACAACTACGTCATTGCCCGCGTTGTGGGTGTTGGCCACAATGCGCGCCACGTTGAAGATACGGTCACGGTCCTTCACCGAAGAACCGCCGAACTTCTGTACGATCAACGCCATATCTTGTCACTCTCCTCTTTTTGTCCCTTGATCAAAAGGGGTACACCGGGTGGAAGCAGCAGGCAGAACCTTGCACTTCCCTATCCCATTTATCATTCCACCGTTGCGCCGGTGTTATCGGCATCCAAACGCAGCAATGTAAATGCTTCACATCCGTCCAGACCTTCCAGCAGCTCCAGACCCTTTTCCAGCTTGGAATAGAACTTTTCGGCCTCAGCCTTTTCGGCCACCGCCATCACGGTGCTGCCCGCACCGGAAACGTAGACCGCCTTTGCACCGCACAGGCGCGCCATGTCGAACACTTCCTTGGAGCCCGGCATCAGCGGCATGCGGTAGGGCTGGTGCAGCTTATCCTCCGTGGCAATGGCCAGCAGGTCATGTCTGCCCTCACAGAAGGCGGCAGGCACCAGCGCTGCACGCGAAAGGTTATATACCGCGTCCTTGTGGGAGACCTCTTTGGGCAGTGCCGCACGGGCGGCTTCCGTCAGCAGCTTGTAGTCCGGCACGATGGCGGCAAAACACAGCGTTTCGTCCACATTGCGCTTGACCGAGTAGACCTTGCCATCCTCAAAGACGCTGCTGGTCAGGCCGCCCAGCAGGGCCGGGGCCACGTTATCCGGGTGGCCCTCGATGGAAGTAGCCAGCGTGAGCAGCTCCTGGGTGTTGAGCACATCGCCCAGCATCCGGTTCGCGCCCAGCAATCCCGCGATGATGCAGGCCGAGGAAGAACCCAGGCCGCGCGCCATGGGGATGGGGTTCGTCTGGGTGATCTTCAGGGGCGGGATCTGCTTGCCCACCTTCTCGAACAGGCCCTTTGCCGAGCGGTACACGAGGTTCGACTCGCCGCGCGGGATGCGGGTGCCGTCTGCGGACGAGATGTCCAGCACTTCGCTTTCCTCAAAGGTGACCGTATTATACAGCGTCACCGCCAGACCCAGTGCATCGAAGCCGGAGCCGATGTTCGCACTGGTGGCCGGGACAGAAACCTTGATCTTCATAGCCGCCGCACCTTTCTTTGTTCCGTTATCAGTTTTCTTCCGGCAGACGCTTGAGCACCAGCTTCACGCTGCCGCCCACGGCCTCCACCTTGCGGGCTGCTTCGGTCAGCGCCTTCTCGTCGGCGCGCTCCACGAAGTAGGCACAGCCGTCGTAGCGCTCATCCACCACCTTGCCGTAACCGTAGATGGCTTCCACCACAGCCGGGGCAATGCCCGCTACACGCACATAATATGCGGCGGGTGCCGGGTCGGTGAGCAAGCCTTCCACCGGCGCTGCGGGCTGCCAGTACAGGCTGTCGTGCACCTTGGAGCCGTGCTTGAGGGCATCCACCACGTCGGCCACCACAGCGCTGGCGGTGGGCAGCTTGCCTGCGCCCTTGCCGTAGAACACCACGTCGCCCAGCATATCGCCCTTGACCAGCACCGCGTTGAACACGTCGTCCACGCTGGCCAGCTGGTTTGCCTTGGGCACCAGGCAGGGTTCCACACCGGCGGCCACGCTGCCGTCCTCGCCGCGCTTCATCCAGGCGATGAGCTTGATGACGCAGCCCAGCTTCTCGGCCGCTTCCACGTCCGCCGTGGTGATATCGCGGATGCCGCGGGTGGGGATGTTCTGAGGGTAGATCTGGTGACCGCACACCATGGAGGACAGAATGGCGATCTTACGGCAGGCGTCGCGGCCGTCCACGTCATCGCTGGGGTCCTTGGTCTCGGCGTAGCCCAACTCCTGCGCAATGTGCAGCGCATCCTCAAAGTCAAGGCCCTCCCGCACCATCTTGGTGAGCATGAAGTTGGTGGTGCCGTTCACGATGCCCTCCACCTCGGTGATGACGTTAGCCGCCAGGCACTGGTGCATCGGCGTGATGATGGGCGTGCCGCCGCCCACCGAAGCCTCGAACAGGAAAGCGCAGCCATGCTCCTTGGCCAGGGCCAGCAGCTCGGCACCGTAGGTGGCCACCATCTCCTTGTTGGAGGTGCACACACTGCGGCCGCTCTCGAGACAGGCCTTCACATACGGGTAGGCGAAGCGGGTGCCGCCGATGGTCTCGACCACGACCTTGATCTCCGGGTCTTCCAGAATGGTGTCAAAGTTCTTGACGAACAGATGGGCTGCCGGGTGGTTCGAAAAATCCTTCGGGTCCAGGATATACTTGACCTCCACCGGTTCGCCTGCGCGGCGGGAGACGCCCGCGGCGTTGCGGCACAGCACTTCGTAGACACCGCTGCCCACCGTGCCAAAGCCCAGAATTGCAATTTTAGCCATTGTTGTTCTCCCTCGTTTCCCTATTTCTGCGATCAGAGATTGTATCCGCAGTGCACGCCCACCACCATGTGCTGGCGCGAAAGCTTTTCCGTGAGTTCCTCCGGGGTCATCTGCATGGTATCGGTGCGGATGGTGACAGCCACCAGTGCGGCACCGTTCTCCGGCGTGGACTGATTGATGGTGACGATACTTGCACCTGCGGCGCTGATGCCGGCCAGCAGGCTCTGCAAAGCGCCCGTCTCGTCCCGCAGGGTGGCCATGACGGTGATGACCTCGCGGCCGTTCTCGGAATCAAAGATGCAGTCCTTATACTTATAGAAGGCGCTGCGCGAAAGGTCCACGGCGCGGGTGGCAGCGGAAATGCTGCGTGCTTCCCCGCTGGCCAGCAGTTCTTTGGCACGGACCACCTTCAGGAAAACTTCGGGCAGGACCTGCGCATCGACCAGATAAAAGCGGCGTTCCAACTTGTTCACCTCACAAACACAAGTGTTCTTGCAGTGAATATAATAACATCCGGTCCCCTGCTTTGCAAGAGGCCGGATGCGTTTTTGGCAGATTATCCAGTTTTGGCTTGTGAAGTGCGGTGTTTCCTTGCCGGAATTATGGGCAGACGCCGAAGTTGTACGACTTTTGCCCGTTTTGTCCGCGCGCGGGCTACAGAATCACTCGGTATCTAGGGCACTTGTATCCGACGGGATGACAGTCTGCTCCGGGGCCGCATCACCTGCCGGGGCGGCGGTGTCGGCCGGGGTCTCGGCTGCCGCACTGGCGTGAGAGTAGTTGCAGGTATCGGGCAGATCGTCGGCGCGGTAGTAGCCCACTGCCGTGCTCGGGCAGGAGGCACCGGCCAGCAGACCGCTCTGGGTGCAGTAGCGGCGCTCCACTACGCCATCGGACGTGGGGAATGCCTTATAGGGCAGGTCTGCCTGCACCTGCTCCATCAGCGCCTTCCAGGCGTTGACACAGGTGCGGGTCTTGGCCTGCTGCTTGCCCAGGGTCTTGGTCATATCATAGGGCGCGTCGTAGCCCCACCACACAGCGGTGACGTAGTACGGCGTGCCGCCCACGAACCACAGGTCCTTTTCGTCGCTGGCGGTACCGGTCTTACCAAAGGCTTCCATGCCGTTGGAGTTGGGGTAGCGGCCGCCGGCAGTACCAACGCTGGAGTACAGCACGTTCTTCAGCAGGCGGTTCATGACGTAGGCGGTATCCGGCGTCAGTGCCTGATAGCTGGTGGCATTGTTCTCCAGATAGATGTTGCCGTCGCGGTCCAGCACACGGGTGTACAGGTGCGGGGTGGTGTATTCGCCGTCATAGAAGATCTGGAAGGCGGCCGCCAGCGCCGTCGGGGTGACACCGTGGGTCTGGCTGCCCATGACCATCTGGGCCAGACCCACATCGTTGGTGGGGTCCAGCGTATCCAGCTGCAGGGTGTTGTAAACAAAATTGAAGATGTTGCTTGCGCCCACCAGGTCGCCCACGCGGACGGCAATGGTGTTCAGCGAGCGGGCCAGACCGTTCCACAGCGGCACATCGCTGTTGTCGCCATAGTTGCCGCCGTAGTTGCGGGGCCAGCTGCGCCATGCATTGGGGTAAGCACGCAGCTGCTTGTCGGTCAGGCCCATCAGGCCGTTCTTGCGGCAGTAGTCCTCATCGCGGATGACCATGTCCTGCTTCTGGTACAGGGGCGAGTTGTTGAGCATGGTGGACCAGTTCACCAGACCATATTCGATGCCCAGTGCGTAGGCACCGATGGGCTTGATGGTGGAGCCGGTCTGCCGGGTGACGCTGTAGGCGCGGTTCAGCGAAAGGCTCTTGGTCTTTTCGCCCAGACCGCCCACGATGGCGATGACGTTGCCGTCATAGTCCAGCGTGACCATGGCTGCCTGGGTGCGGACGTTGCGGTAATAGTAGACCGTGCCGTCGTCGCCGGTGCGGGTCTTGGGGGTGCCGTCGTCGTTCATCACCTGGATGTCGTCGTCCAAGATGGAGGTGACTTCTTCCTCATGCCAGCCGGCCGGGAAGTAGGCATCGTCGGTGTTCAGCATCAGGTTCTCCATGGCGGACTGCACCTTGGTGTTGACGGTAGCCTCGATGGTGAAACCGCCGGTGTACAGCAGCTTCTGCGCTTCCGACTCGGTGATGTTCTCCTTCGCCATGATGTCCTGCACCACTTCGGTGAACAGTGCATCGGTGAAGTAAGAGGTGACGGAGGAAGTCTTCTTGGTGTCCTCCTCCTCGGCCAGCACCAGCGGCTGTGCGGCCGCATTGCGGTACTCGTCCTCACTGATGACGCCCTGCTGCCACATGTTGTACATGAGGAAGTTGCGGCGGTTGATCAGGTTTTCCGGGTTTGTATAAGGGTTATAGTTGGTGGGGTTCTTGGTGATGGAGGCGATGGTGGCGCACTCCCACAGAGTCAGCTGGCTGACATCCTTGTTGAAGTACTCGTTCGCCGCCGTCTGCACACCCTGGATGGTGCCGGTGAAGCTGATGGTGTTCAGGTAAGCTTCCAGGATGGTCTCCTTGGAGTAGCTCTTGCTCAGGCACAGGGCGCGGTAGATCTCGCGCAGCTTGCGCAGGGCACCCTCGATGCCGCTGGCGCTGTCATCCTCGGTCAGGTTCTTGATCAGCTGCTGCTCCAGCGTGGAAGCGCCCTGCTTCGAGCTGTAGATGGGCAGCAGATATTCGTTGACCATGGCACCGATGGTGCGCTTGAAGTTGACGCCGGGCTCATTGTAGAAGTCCTTGTCCTCGGTGCAGATGAACGCATACTGCAGGTTCGTGGGGATCTGCTCCAGGTCTGCCCACACGCGGTGGCTGTTGGAGGAGCGCAGGGTGGCATACTCCACCTGGGCACCGGTGTCCGGGTCGGTGGCCATGACCACACTGGACTGGCTCAGCTGGATGTTGTCCAGGTCCAGCAGGTCGCCGTCGTTGGCGGTGGCCTGCACCACATAGTACACCATGCCCACGGCCACCAGACTGCCGAGCATGACGCCCAGGCAGATCAGGGTGGCGATGGTGCGGCCGATGAACCGCAGGATGGGATGGTTCTTTTTCTCCTTCGGTTCCTTCGGCGGCTTGACACCGCCCGGTTCCCGCGCGGGCTGCTCCCGGCGGCTGTTGTTCACGTTCACCCTACGGCCCGCCGGTGCGGCCGAATGTTCTTCGCCGCTGCGGCGGATCTTTCTCATCTCATTGTCAGAGATAGAAATCGCCTCCTATCATTACAGGCTGATGATCCAGCGCCACGCGCTGGGAATGTTTGTTTGCGGCGTGCACACTGCTGCACGCAATACCATATTATAGCACGCCCGCCGGACACGGGCAAGGACCAATCTTCGTCCGGAACGGTCCCAGTTATGGTTAGTATATCACATTCTGCCGGTCAAAGTACAGCATTCGGATGTGAAAAATGTTTACCTTTCCCCTTTTCCGGCCATACTTTTTCCTGAAAGGAGCGTGTTTTCCCCATGCGCAAGCTGTACACCTGCCTGTTCTACGGGCTGTGCGTGTTCACCATTGCATTCAGCCTGTTCTGGATGGCCCTGCCGCGCCTCACTCTGCCCTCCCCTGCCGGGAGCGAAACGCCGCCCTCCTCGGCAGAAGAAAGCCTTGCTGCGCAGGCCGTGCCGGAGCTTTCGGCCCAGGGGTATCTGCTGCAGGACAAGGGCGGCCGGGTGGCCGTGTATCGCTGCAGCGCCGACGGCACCGCCGGGGCCCTTCTGACCGTGACTGGCATCTATACGAACCTGCTGCCGGAAAACGACGCGCTGCGCATCAAGCAGGGCATCCGGGTGCACAGCGAGCTGGAGCTGGACCAGCTGCTGGAAGACCTGGGGGAGTAAGCCGCGCCTTAACTTTATATGTCAAATCTGTCATTTTTTATTGACATCGTAACGATGCAATTGTACAATAATCAAAGAGAGTAAAGTTTCTTAGCCAGTGTGAGAAGAAGGAAGTGTGATCCCCATGTCCGAACCGATCCGGCTCCATTACCAGTGCCATTTCTGCGGGATGCAGACCAGCAAGGATCTGCAAAGCGGCCCGCCCAACCCCGGCGTGTGCAACAAATCGCCCAAAGTGGATGGTTTCCACACCCACCACAAGTGGGTCATCATCCCGCAGCGTGCCGCTCAGCGCTGAGTATTCTCATTTTGTCTGCCTCATACTTTTTCAAAAAACAAAACCCTCCGACGCACGCCGGAGGGTTTTGCTTTTTTTGTCGATTTACCTTTTTATGCTTCCATGGATTCCAGCGGGATGAGGTAGGCCTTGCGGCACTCCTCATACTCCAGCATGTAGTCTTTGGTGGGGTTGTGGTGCATGATGCTCTTGAGGGTGTGGGAGTCGTAGTCTTCGCCCGCATCCATGCCGATGAGCCGGGCTGCGATGTTGGAGCAGTGGTCCGAGATGCGCTCGGCGTTGTTCAGCACGTCCAGGAACACCACGCCGGTGTCGATGGAGCACACACCATCCTTCAGGCGGCGGATGTGCTGGTCACGCAGGCGCTCCACCATCACGTCGATGATCTCCTCCAGCGGTTCCACCTGAGCCGCCTTGTGCATGTCGTCGTTTTCAAAGGCGTCGTTGGTCAGGTTCAGGATGCGCTCCAGCGCCTGCTCCAGCAGCTTGAGCTCCTTCTGGGCACTCTCGCTGAAGGAAGCTTCCTTCTCGTTCAGCTCCTCGGCCTTTTCCATGATGTTCACGGCATAGTCGCCGATGCGCTCGAACTCGGTGACGAAGTTCAGCAGTTCGGTCACCTCGTGGCTCTCGTCGTCGCCCAGCTCCTGATCGGTCATCTTAATAAGGTAGTTGGAGATGGCCACCTCCATGCGGTCGATCAGGTTCTCGCGCACCTTGATGGCGCTGACGGTGTCTTCGTCCAGCTTCAGCAGCATGGGCGCGGCAAGGTTCACGTTGCGGGCGGCGCGGCGGGACATCTTCACCACCGCGTTCTTGGCCTGCTGCAGGGCCACGGCCGGGCTCTTGAACAGGCGTTCGTCCAGCACGGGCATGCTCAGCTCCTGGGCTTCCTCGGCGTTGTCCGGCACGGTGAGCATGGCCAGCTTGGACAGCACGCCGCTGCAGGGCAGGAACAGCAGCATGGCGCAGATGCTGGACAGGGTGTGGATGTTTGCGATGGAGCTCTTGTTCATCACGTCATGCCACATGGGGATGCCAATGGTGAACTGCACCGCATACACCAGCGCCAGCAAGATCACGCTGCCGATGACGTTGAAATACAGGTGGATGAGGGCGGCGCGCTTGCCGTCCTTGGAGGAGCCGCCGATGGTCAGCAGCGGAGTAAAAGCCGTGCCGATGTGGGCACCCAGAATGATGGGGATGGCCGAGCTGAAGGTGACAAGGCCGGTGCTGGACAGCGCCTGCAGGATGCCCACCGAAGCCGAAGAAGACTGGATGATGACGGTGACCACCACGCCCACCAGAACGCCCAGAATAGGGTTGGTCATGGTGACAAACAGGTTCTGGAACACGGCGCTCTCGCGCAGGGGCGACACGCCGGTGTCCATCAGGCTCATGCCGGTGAACAGGATGCCGAAGCCCAGCATGATCTGACCGATGTTCTTTTTCTTGGCGTTGCGCAGGAACACATAAAAAATGCAGCCGATGAACGCCACCACAGGCGCAAAGGTCTTGGGCTGAATGAGGGTCAGCCAGAGGCTGTCGCCGGAGATATCCGCCATGCGGATGAGCTGGCCGGTGACAGTGGTACCAATGTTTGCACCCATGATGACGCCTACCGACTGCGTCAGGGTCATGATCCCGGAGTTGACCAGGCCGACACAGATGACGACGGTGCCGGCCGAGGACTGAATGACACCCGTGATAAGGGTGCCGAAGATAACGCCTTTGATGGTGGAGGAGGTCAGCTTTTGCAGCACGCCCTGCATTTTGCCGCCCGCCAGCTTTTCCAGACCGGCACCCATGATGGACATGCCGTACAGGAACAGCGCGATGCCGCCCAGCAAAGAGGTGATGTGAGTGATATCCATAACGATACTCCTAGCAGATGATCTTCCGTTTAACGCTTTTTTGACAGCACACAGCCGCCGGGGCACGCCTTGCAGCGGTTTGTCCCGGCAGCCGTTCGGGCCGCCCGCCCATCCTTCCGGGCGGAGTGCACAGTTTTTGTGCCGCGGCCGCGCTTGCTGTTATTATATCATCTTTTCCCCTGCAACAACAAGGTTTATTTTACATGAAAACCACTTTTTCTACACATTTTTCCGCTTCTGAGCTTTTCGCAGACGGCTTCTTTTCAATTATTTTACATTGATTTTACAAACGTGCCAAACGCGACCGCAGTTAAGCGGCGCTTACCCCGCCAGTTCTTCCATGGCCTCGCGCACCGTATCCGCCGAGAACAGGAACACCCCATTGCCGGTGTATACCTCCACATGGCTCCCCACATAACGCAGTTCATACTCTTTCATTCCTGTTCCCTCCTGTGCTGTTTTGTGTTGATTTTTGGAGCGTTTTCGTTCCATGGCCGTATTATCGCACAGAAGCCATCCCATAAAACGGACTTTCAGGCTGTTTTGCGCAAAAAAGCTGCCCCGCACCGTTTTTCGTGCAGGGCAGCTCCCGTTACCTATTTATGATAATATATACCGTTTCAGTGCACCGCCGCATACTCCGACAGGCGCTGGCTCTGCGGCTTTTGCTCGGTGCGGGCCTTCTCGTAGCAGTAGCGGATGATGGCCTGCCGCCGCACGATGCCGATGAAGCTGCCCCGGTCGTCCACCACCGGCACAAAGTTCTGGTTCATGGCGGCTTCGATCAGCTGGTCCATGCTGGTGGTGACCGTGACGGCCTTATAGTCGCGCTTATGCGGGAAGGCCGAGATGGGCACGTCCTCGGCGGCCTCCAGGTCCAGCCCGTGGAACTTTTTCAGCCCCCAGAGGATATCGCCCTCGGTCAGGGTGCCCACATACTTGCCCTGCCGGTTCAGCACCGGGATGGATGCATAACGGTTGTTCTCCCACTTTTCCAGCGTCTGACGAAGGGTGAAATCATCGTAAACGTACATCAGATCCTGCTTGGGAGAAAGGAAAAACAGAATGTTCATGACAACAGCTCCTAAAAATGTGATGATCTTGCAGCGCAAAAAAACAGCGCAGTCTTTCCGCACAGCGGGACCCTGCGCCGCAGTCCCTATCCTTGGTTCCATTTTAGCACTTTTCCATAGACAGATAAAGCGTTCTCACCCACCTTTTATAATTTTTTAACAGATTGTTTGCTTTCTTTCGTCATACTTTCGGGTTTGATGAAATCGACTCGCGTCCGGTATCTTACCGCTTTTGCGGCGCGAAACGGCCCGAACGCCGCGCCGCGCACAAAAAATGCCGCAAAAAACTGCGATGCCAGCAATTAGAACTGTACAACCGGGCTTTGAAGTTGTATAATGGAATGGGTATTTCTCGGTGAGCGCCGTGCTTTCGCGCCCGGCCGGGCACCCCAGACCTTGCATGTGTTTTACGAAACTAACATAAAGGAGCAGAGCGACTATGATCACTTCCCGTTTCCCTCTGGGGGATGTCAGCTTTACCTCCGGGTACTTTGCGACCCTGGTGGGTGAAGCAGCCAAGCAGTGTTACGGTGTTGCCGCAATGGCACCCCGCGATATGACCGATGCCGTCAGAAGCATGGTGCACGGTTCCGATTACCCGGAAAAAGGTGTCCGTGTCACGCAGGAAGATGGGCGTCTGGTGATCGAGCTGCACATCGCCGTGAGCTACGGCCTGAACATCTCCACTGCTGCCCGCAGCATCTCCCACCGCGTCAAGGACGAGGTGGAGCAGGCCACCGGCCTGAAGGTCGCCCGCGTGGTGGTCTCGGTGGACGATGTGATCGGCTGAGCCTGACGTTTCATCCCAGTGCCGGGGCGCTTTTCCCCGGCGAGATACAAGGAGTAATAAAGAATGATTTCTGGTAAGATCCTGCGCGACGCCATTATTTCCGGCGCCAACAACATCAACAATCAGCGCTCCCGCGTGGACGAGCTGAACGTCTTCCCCGTCCCGGACGGCGACACCGGCACCAACATGGGCATGACCGTGGGTGCTTCCGTGCGTGAGCTGGAAGCCCTGGACGACAGCTGCACCGTGGGCGAGGCCGCCAAGACCGCTGCCTCCGCCATGCTGCGCGGCGCACGCGGCAACTCCGGCGTCATCACCAGCCTGCTGTTCCGCGGCTTCTCCAAGGCACTGGAAGGCAAGAAGGAAGCCGACGCCGCCGACATCGTCGAGGCCCTGAAGAAGGGCGTCGAGGGTGCTTACAAGGCCGTCATGAAGCCCACCGAGGGCACCATCCTCACCGTGGCCCGCGTGGCCAGCGAGGAAGCTGCTGCCTGCGGTGCCGCCGATGTGCCCGCCCTGTGGGACGTGGTGATGACCGCGGGCCAGAAGGCCCTGGACGACACCCCGAACCTGCTGCCTGTTCTGAAGAAGGCCGGCGTCGTGGACGCAGGCGGTCAGGGTATCCTGATCATCTTCGAGGGCATGGGCAAGGTGTTCCACGGTGAGCCCATCGTGGCAGGCGGCGAGCCCGCCCCCAACAAGGCCAAGCTCTCCACCGAGAACGCCGGCAAGGGCGTCTTCACCGACGACCTGATGAAGGTGGAGGACATCAAGAACGGCTACTGCACCCAGTTCCTCATCAACAAGAACGAGGGCGCCAGCGCCGCAAAGATGCGTGCCTTCGCTGAATCCAACGGCGACAGCGTGGTGTGCATCGAGGATGACGACGTCATCAACCTGCACGTCCACACCGCCGACCCCGGCAAGATCCTGAGCGAGGCCATCAAGTACGGCTACCTGACCAACT
>OOCH01002351.1_pt1 | contig 12012 bp, 11 predicted proteins | sample 1671641 | NCBI WGS metagenome assembly OOCH01 (sample SAMN06348177, study PRJEB24527) | human gut metagenome | biome: human gut; feature: ankylosing spondylitis patient; material: feces | host: Homo sapiens | place: China | collected 2015-10
GCTCGCCATTTAACAGCGTGGGCTGCATCGAGTGGCCATCCACCTGCACGACCCGCAGGCCGAAGGTGAATACCAGCGCAATGACCGCCACGGCCACGGCGAGGGCATCGTACCATTCTAAAATGTCTTTGTTGCGTTTATAGCGGTCTTTAAAGGGCATTGCCATGGGCTGCCACCCTCCTTAGATGCAAAAATACGAAAAAAGGGAGAACGCCAACCGTCCTCCCCTTTTCTAGTATGCTCAGATACGTGCCTTGACCTTGGCAGCCTTGCCGGTGCGCTCGCGCAGGTAGAACAGCTTCGCACGACGGACCTTGCCGCGGCGAACGACGTCAACCTTCTCGACGAACGGGCTGTTGACCGGGAACACACGCTCAACGCCGACACCGTAAGAAGTACGGCGGACGGTGAAAGTCTCAGCGATGCCGCCATGCTTCTTAGCAATAACGGTACCCTCGAAAGCCTGGATACGCTCCTTGTCGCCTTCCTTGATGCGGACGGAGACGCGAACGGTGTCGCCGACTTCGAACTGGGGCTTGTTCTCTTTGATCATACCCTCGGTAAAATGCTTCATTGCGTCCATGGTTTGAATTCCTCCATTTTATTGCGACGTTCATACACGATTGTTCGTCAGAGGACCGCCTGTATAATGATGTGTCATTACCCCGCCGATGGCTCGGCGGCACTAACGCTTAAGTATAATAACATACCCTGGCAGATTTTGCAAGGGCTTTTCGGCAAATTAACAAAATTCTTCGTTGTTTTTTGTGTAAAGCTTCGTGCGCAGCACGCTGCACAGCCAGGGCGGGATGTTGTACTGCTGCTGCAAATAGCCCAGCAGCAAAGCGGGGTTATAGTTCGGTGCTTCGCCGGAGCCGCAGGGCAGCACCAGGTTAAACTGCAGCTGCTCCCCTGCCTGTTCATATTCAACATGCGGGATAATGGTTTTCAGGTCCAGCTCTTTCTGGCCGCGCTTGGTCTTTTTGACCACCATGGCGTTTTCGGCTGCGTTGTAAGCATCCAGCGCAGCGGCGGCGCTGGCGGGCAGAGTGACAAGATAAGAAGCATGGTCGATCTCCGCTACCTTATTCTGCGCCTGCAGGGCGCTGAGCACCTTGATACCGCGCGGCATGTAGGGCTGCAAAACATCGCACCAGGTATCCAGCTGGGGGTCCTCAGCTTCGGTTTTTACCTCGCAGCACTCACACAGGCTTTCCTGCCCCAAAGACAGCGGGCACGCAAAGGAAAGATAGATATGCGGGTTAAAGCCCTGGGTGTAATACACCGGCAGACCGCTGCGCTTTAAGATGCGATGGAACACGCGCTGCAGGTCCAGCAGCGAGATATAGGCAGCTTCGCCCGTTTTTTCAAAGCGAATTCTTACTGTAATCAAAGCAGGGTCCTCCCAGCAGTTTATTGGCACCGCAGGCCGAGCACTGGCGGTTGCAGGGCTGTGTGGTCTGCGCCTGCAGGGCCTTTTGGTATTCCCGCACCAGGTGGGCATGGGTCACCCCCACATCCAGGTGCGACCACGGGGTTACTTCATCCAAGCCCAAGGCGCGGTAGTTATAAAAATCGGGGTCCAGGCCGCAGGCAGCAAATGCTTCCAACCAGCGGTCATAGCTGAAGAACTCCTCCCAGGTATCAAAGAATGCGCCGTTGTGATAGGCAGTTTCGATCACGCGGCCCATGCGGCGGTCACCCTTGGCAAACACACCCTCCAGCACGCTGGTGGCGCTGTCGTGATAGTTGACCTTGATTTTGCGCGAGTGCACACAGCTGAGCAGGTACTTCTGCTTTTCGCGCAGGGTTTCGCGGCGGTCCTGGGCACAGAACTGGAACGGGGTATCCGGCTTGGGCACAAAGCAGGCCACGCTGATGGTAACCTGCACGCCCTTGCCTTTGGGGTGCTCCATGCTGTAATACAGGTCCACTACCTGCTGGGCGGTATCGGCAATGCCTTTGATGTCTTCCAGTGTTTCTGTGGGCAGGCCCATCATAAAGTAGAGCTTGACGGAGGTGTAGCCTTCCGCGAAGGCAATGCGACAGCCGCGCTCGATCTGGTCCCAGGTAACGTTTTTGTTGATGACATCGCGCAGGCGCTGGGTGCCGGCTTCCGCCGCAAATGTCAAGCCGCTTTTGCGCACCTTAGTGGTTTTTTCCACCAGAGACTGCGAGAAGTTGTCCACACGCAGAGACGGCAGCGACAGGCTGACATGGTCGGTTTCCGCCCAGGAATTCAGCTCGTCCAGGATATCCTCCAGACGGGAATGGTCGGAGGTGGACAGGCTGGAAAGGCTCAGTTCATCGTACCCGGTGTTGCGGCACAGCACACGGGCGCTTTCGCTGATGAGCTTGGGCGAGCGCTCGCGGAACGGGCGGTACAGCTGGCCTGCCTGGCAGAACCGGCAACCGCGCACACAGCCGCGCAGAACTTCCACACAGGCACGATCCTGCACAGCACCCACCATGGGCACAACAAAATTTTCCGGCGGAACAAAGCTGTCCATGTCCTTCACAATGGCCTTGGTCACACGTTCCGGCACACCGGGGCGGTTAGGCTTGATTCTTTCCACCCGGCCATCCGGCAGGTAGGTTACATCATAGAAGGACGGCACATACACGCCGGGAATTTTTGAAAGTTCAAACAGCAGCTGGTCCTTGTTCCAGCCAACCTTTTTACCTGCTTCCACAGTGGCGCAGATGTCCTGCAGCATCTGTTCGCCTTCGCCCAGCTGCATGATATCAAAGAAATCCGCCATCGGTTCGGCGTTGCAGACGCAGGGGCCGCCGGAAATGATCAGCGGCCAGCGCTCGTCACGATCCACAGCGCGCAGCGGAATGCCTGCCAGATCCAGCATGGCAAGGATATTGGTATAGCAAAGCTCGTATTCCAAGGAGAAGCCAACGATATCGAAATCCGTCAGCGGGTCCTTGCTTTCCAGGCAGTAGAGCGGAATATGCAGGCGCTCCATCTGCTCTTTCATGTCCACCCAGGGCATAAAGGCTCGCTCGCACCACCAGTTTTCGTGGCGGTTGAGCAGCTCGTACAGGATTTTTTCGCCCAAAAAGGACATACCGATCTCATAGGTATCAGGGAAGCAGAACGCCATGCGCACATCAACGTTTGCTTTATCTTTATAGGTGCAGCCCGGTTCACCGCCGGTATAACGGCCCGGCTTTTGAACCAGACTGAGCGCTTCTTTCAACTTAGGGGAAAATTCGGCCATGTTGCCATCCTTCCATACCCTGCAGCACAGGTGTTGACCGCAGGCAGTTATTGTTCATTTATTGCTTTACACAATTTTCTATTTTATATGATAGCCCAAAACAGCGCAAAATGCAACCTTAATTCACGCAGGAATGCTTCTGGGTTTGGATCTTGAAATGAAACAGGATACCCAGGTTGGAGTTGATCTGCCAGCCATCCAGCCCATGGATCGGATGAAATAACACAGGCGGTACCTGGCGGGATGGCCCAGCAACCAGGCAACGCCCCCTGCCGCCAGCACCAGATTGACCGCTGGCCCCGCAGCGGCAAGAATGATAAACTGCTTTGGCGTCAGCACCACCCCACGCAGGGAAAGACAGAAACCGGTTGGACAGATAATAAGCATTGGGGGCAAACGGGTCAGCAGTACCCACACCAGTAGGTGGCCGCATTCATGCAGGCAGGAGCACAGAAGCCCTAGGCGGACAATGCCGGTGTGGTCAACGGCCAGCGCCAAAGCGAGGAGAAAGAGTGTCCAGACCGGGTGCGCGATACGGACGGCTAAAATGTGGTGCGGCTGCTTCATGGTTCCGCCTGGAGACCCGCTTTGGCAAGGGCCCGGGTTGGGTCATACCGCACACCGGCGTGCAAAAGCTCAAAGTGCAGGTGCGGGCCGGTGGCGTTGCCGGTCTCGCCCACGGTGCCGAGGATCTGCCCCGCGGTAACGCACTCCCCCGCCTTTACGAACAGATACTGCATGTGCGCGTACAGCGTCTCGTCGCCGTCGGCGTGGAGAACGCGCAGGTAGTTGCCGTAACTCTTATGGCTGCCCGCCATCCGCACCACACCGTCCGCGGCGGCCAGCACCGGCGTGCCCTGTGCCGCAGCCAGGTCGTTGCCGATGTGAAAGTCGTCGCCAAGGCCGCCCATCGGATCGGTGCGCCAGCCGTAGCCGGAGGTTTTACGGCTCTGCCCGGGCAGCGGGAATTGCAGTGGAAAGCCGGGCGTGTAGCTGTCCGTCCTGGCGTAGGCAGGCGGCGACGGCTGGCCGTGAGCTGTGCGGGCGCTCTCCGGCGTGGCGGGCAGGGTGAAGTCCTCCCACATGCTGCGGGCGGAGTCGGCCAGCTCCCCGGCGGTCTGCTCGGTAAATTTCAGAAGGTTGCGCTCCTCGCCCAGCAGCAGCGATTGCTCGGGCTGCATGGCCGCCGTGAACGCGCGGCGCAGCTCCGGGTAAACCGGCCAATCCAGCGCCCCGGCGGCCAGCACAAGGCCGATGGCAGCAAGACAGAGAAGGATCTGCGCCCATAGGACCAAATCCTCCTCGGAACCGGCGCAGCGGGCAGGCGGCCTCGGCGGCTCATTTTCCGGCAGCGGCGCGGCGTTTTCCCACATGGCGTACACCTCCCGTGTTTTTTATACACGGTATGCGGGCGGGGAAAAAAATATCCGCCCCCGCAGATAACAGGAGCGGACAATATTTGCGCTGCATTTGCAGGGGCCGGGCACGCCCGGCCCGCGCGTGTAAGGCAGACGGGCCTTCATGGGAAAGGCTGCGGGCCGCACACGTGCGGTCCCTGCAGGGCTGTAAACCAAGAGCCTTACGCCCCCAACGTCTGACGGAGCATCTCCAGGCGCTCGTTCAAGAGCTTTTCGGGCTTGGTGAAAAGGCCCAGACCGTTGACATCCAGCGTGCATTCCACGCTGGTGGCGTCACCGCCGCCCAGCAGCAGCGCCGTAAAGGTGCCGCTGATCTTGCCCTTCTGGAAGTTGCAGCTCAGGCACCGGGGCTTTTCCTTGCGGGTAAAGACGATCTGGGTCTCGCTGCCGTCGGTGTTCTTTTCGGCAGCCTTCAGGCCGTCGTCGCTCTCCTCATAGCTGCTGACGTCCCTGCGCCAGCCGTTGAGGGTCGGCTTAGTCAGATACAGCCACACCTTGTTGGGGTCACAGGCATAATTTGCGGTCACTACACAGCTTTTCATGGTTTGGGTTCTCCTTATTTTTTTCCGCGTCCGAACAGGCTTTGCAGCAGACCTGCACGTTTGGGGCGCAGTGCCGCACGCTGCCGGGGTACGGGTTTTACAGCGGCCTTTACGGCTGCCGCCTTGGGCTTGGATTCTGCTTTTGGTTTCTCGGGCTTGTCCGTCTCCTGCGCGAAACCGTTCTGGAAATAGCCGAACATCGCCATCTGACTGTCCACCGGGGGCTGACCCTCGGCGGGGCGCACCTTCACATAGGTGCCGTCCGGCTGCATCTCGCGGGCATTGACGGTGTCGCGCAGCTGCAAGTCAAGGATGCCGCGCAGCTTTTTGGCAATGGCCGGGTCATCCACGCGGACGCCGACCTCAACGCGGCGCTCGGTGTTGCGGGTCAGGAAGTCGCCGGACGCAATGTAAATGCGCATGGCCTCGCCGCTGCCGAAGCAGTAGATGCGGGAGTGCTCCAGATAGCGGCCCACCAGGCTGCGGATATGCACGTTCTCGGTGCGGCCCGGCACACCGGCACGCACGCAGCAGATGCCGCGCACGATCATGTCCACACGGACACCCGCACAGCTGGCCTCGCTGATCTTGTCGATGATCTGCGGGTCGTTGATGGAGTTGTTTTTCAGGATGATGGACGCGGGCTTGCCCTGCATGGCCAGCGCGATCTGGCGGTCCATTTCCTCGAGCAGCACGGTCTTGAAGCGCAGCGGTGCGACCAGCATCGTGTCTGCCTCGCTCGTCAGGCGCTGCAGGGCCATGTTGTTAAAGACGGCGCTGGCCTCCTCGCCGATCTCCTGCCGGGTCGTGATGAAGGACAGGTCGGTGTACAGCTCGCTTGTCTTTTCATTATAGTTGCCGGTGCCGATCTGCGTCAAGTACTTATATTGGCCGTTGACGCGGCTGGTGATAAGGGTCAGCTTGGAATGGACCTTGTAATCGTCGAAGCCGTAGAACACAGTGCAGCCCGCGTCCTCGAGCTGCTTGGACCAGTCGATGTTGTTCTGCTCGTCAAAGCGGGCGCGCAGCTCGACCATCGCGACGACCTCCTTGCCGTTCTCGGCAGCGGCGATCAGGGCGTTCACGATCTGGGAGTCGCTGGCCATGCGGTAGAGCGTCATTTTGATCGACACAACGTCGGGATCAGCGCCCGCGCGCAGCAGCATCTTGATAAACGGGCGGATGCTCTGGTACGGGTAGGCCAGCAGCACGTCATGCTTGCGGACCTCGGTGTACAGGTCGTACCCTGCCGGGGCCTGCATGGGCTTTGCCGCGGGATAGAACAGCGCCGTGTGGCCGCCGTCGCCGGAGATGCGCCCGGCCAGCTTGAACAGCGAGCCGGAGTCGAGCGGCGACGTCTGGGTATAGCAGCGATCCGCGGGCACGACGAGCTTGTCCCGCAGGAATTTGACGATCTCCTGCGGGGCGTCCGGCCAGAATTGCAGGCGCACAGCCGCGAGCTTACGGCGCTTTTTCAGCAGCTCGCTCATGACATCGCGGAAATCGACGTCGTGATCCATCATGCCCTCGTCCACCGTGATGTCCGCGTTGCGGGTCACGCGGAACAGACACTGCTTCTGCACCGTGCTGGCGCTGAAAATCGTCGCGGCATAGTGGGCGATCAGCTCCTCCACAAAGGCAAAGCAGGTCGTCTCGCCGTCCTTGACAAAGAGCACCCGCTCAAACTGGCTGCTGACCGGCACGATGCCGTAGCTGATGCCCTCGTTTTTCGTGTGCAGTTGAGCGATATAGTAAATATCTTTGTTATTCAAAAACGGGAACGGGTGGCGGGAATCAACGATCTGCGGGCTGAGCAGCGGCAGCAGCTCGCGCTGGAAGTAGGTTTTCCAGAAATGCTCCTGCGGCTTGGCAAGCTTGGCGAAGTCTACCTTTTTGTAGCCCTCCTGCGCCAGCGCCGAGACAAGGTGCTGGAAGTATTTATCGCATTTTGCCTGCAATTCCGCCACGCGCGGCGTGATGGCAGCGATCTGCTCCGCTGCCGTCATGTGGGTGACGTTGTCGGTCTTATTGTTTTTGAGCAGCGTCTGGTCGTAGAGCGAGCCGACACGGACCATGAAGAACTCGTCCATATTGCTGCCGAAGATAGCAGCAAACTTGATGCGTTCGCCCAGCGGCACGGTCTTTTCCTTGGCAAGGGCCAGCACGCGGCTGTCGAAGTCAAGCCAGCTGAGTTCACGGTTGATGAAGATGCTTTCCGGCTTTTTTTCCAAGTGTATCTCCTCCTAATGATTGGCAGCGGCCAGACCCGCCCAGCTTTCTGTCATGCGCAGGGATATGCCCTTGACCGCAGCGGCGTCCGCCAGCGTGGCAAACGGGCCGTGCGCCTCGCGGTAGGCTACGAGCGCAGCGGCCTTCCGGGGGCCAAGGCCCGGCAGGGCGGTCAGTTCCTCCGCCGTGGCCGTGTTGATGTCGATGAGGGTCGGTGCCTCCGGCGCGGCAGTGTGTACCGCCGCCGGGACGTACGCAGCGGCAGAGCGCTGCGGCTGCCAGACCGGGGCAATGAGGAACAGCGCCCCCGCCGCGATGAGCACTGCGGCCAGCACGGTCAGCACTGCCAGTCTGCGCGTGGTCTGCATGGCCGATTCCTCACTTTCCGCCTGTTGAATTTTAATTATAGCATAGTATCCCAAAAAATACAGCCGATTTTTGCGGAATTTTACACAAAATATACGATTTGCAGACATCAGCGGCGGCGCGCGCCGGGCAGCGGCCCGGCATCGACCATGATGACGTCGGTGCCGATGGTGCGGATGCTCTCCCACGGGAGGATCAGGTCATCGTCGCAGCCCAGCAGACCGAAGCAGTGCGCCCGCCCGCGCAGAATGACCGATTGCAGCCGGCCGTCGTGCTCGTCAAAGACCACATCGTCGATGCGGCCCAGGTTCTCCCCGGTTTTCAGCTGGATGACGTCCTTGGCTGACAGATCGCGCAGGGTCATGGCGTGCCTCCCTTTCCGGTATTTCCGGTCTATTCTATGCCGGGAAAGTGAAATTGTTGCCTTGCCCTATCGCCCCGGGGCGTGTATAATAAAGGCAACACACACTGCCCCGCAGGGAGGTTTTTATGTACAAGAATATTATTTTTGATTTCGGCGGCGTTGTCGTCAATTTTAATCCCAGGGATTTTCTGATGGACCACTTCATGAACCGCCGCGCCGAGGAGGAGACCTACGACATCGTCTTTGGCAGCCAGGAGTGGCAGGATCTGGACCGCGGCATCATCACCCGCGAGGAAGCCAATAAGATCATGCTGGAGAAGGCCGCCCACGCCAACCGCGTGTTTGAGGTGCAGACCTGCCTTGACGAGTGGTTCACGATGCTGGAAACCAATAAGACCACCGTGCAGATCATGCGCAAGCTGAAGGCCGCCGGGTACCGCCTGTACTACCTGACGAACATCCCGACGGACGTTATGGACGAGCTGCGCCAGCGGGAGTGGTTCTCGCTGTTTGACGGCGGCATTGCCTCGTGCGATGTACACCTGTGCAAGCCCGAGCCGGAGATTTTTACAACGCTGATGCAGACCTGCCACCTGGCCTACGATGAGTCGATTTTTGTTGACGACAACAAGGCCAACGCCCAAGCTGCGTACAATCTGGGGATCACCGGCATTTTGTACAAGAACCCGAAGTCCTTCACCCGCGCACTGGGAGCCTGCGGGATCGAGGTGGAATAGCAGAATGTAAAACGGCAGTCCGGATGGGCTGCCGTTTTTGTGTGCAGAGAATGCAGGGGCGAGCATTGTTCGCCCGCAGGTCATGTGCGGCAGTGGCCAAACTCCCGGGCGGATATGGAATCCGCCCCTACGTTGTAGGGGTCGATGCTCGCCATCGACCCGGAAGATCCGTACTGCCGCAAGGCTTCAGCGGGCGAACAATGTTCGCCCCTACAAAGCATTTTTGATAATTAAAGCTCAGTTCGCGCAGATCTGCTCCTTGATATGGTTGAGCGCAGCCTTTTCCAGGCGGCTAACCTGGGCCTGGCTGATGCCGATCTCCTTTGCCACCTGCGTCTGGGTCTTGCCGTTCAGATAGCGCAGGGCAATGATGCGGCGCTCCCGCGGTGTGAGTGCCCTGACCGTGTCGCGGAACATCATGTCGCTGATCCAGCTTTCCTCGCCTGTGGCGTCGCGCAGCTGGTCCAGAAGGGCAAAGCTGTCCTCGCCGTCGGAGTAGACCGGCTCATACAGGCTCGTCGGCGTCACAGCGGATTCCAGCGCCATAGCGACGTTCTCCGGGCTCTGGCCGACCCGGGCGGCGATTTCGGAGAGCTTCGGCTCGCGCCCGTTCTGCTTTTGCAGCTCCTCCCGCGCCTGCATCGAATGGTAGGCCAGGTCGCGGATGGAGCGGCTGACCCGCACGGCGTTGTTGTCCCGCAGGTAGCGCTTGACCTCGCCGACGATCATCGGCACGCCGTAGGTCGAGAACCGCACGTTCTGCGCCGGGTCAAAGTTGTCGATGGCCTTGATGAGCCCGATGCACCCCACCTGAAACAGGTCGTCCATGTTCTCGCCGCGGCCCGCAAACCGCTGTACAACGCTTAACACCAGCCGCAGATTGCCCTGCACCATCTCCTGCCGGGCCTGCCTGTCCCCCGCCCGGGCCGCCTTGATGAGGCGGCTTTTTTCGGCCTCGCTCAACACGGGCAGACGCGCCGTATCCACACCGCAGAGCTCTACTTTTCCTGCATACATCCTGCTGACCCCCAGTTTTTATTTACCGGGAGTATGGGCGGGTATGCACGGCGGCAAACCGGTAAATTTTGCACACGGCGCACCGCCGCGGCATAGCATACGGAAAAGGAGGGATTTTTATGGTAGATTCCCTGTGGTTTGTCCTTGCGCTGGTGCTGCTGGCCGTGGTGTCGGTGGCGCTGGTGCTTGTGCTGGTCCTGCGGCGGGAGGAAGCGCACGGCGGACGTGAGACCCGCACCGAGTATCTACAGCCCAACTATGGGCAGACCGGCGGGTTCCGCGTCTCGTCCGCACCCAGCAATGAAATCATCATGCCCTACCGCTACTGGCTCATTGAGGGGCAGGTCTCGGAGATTGACTACGACATTGTGCCGGGCCGCCGCATGAGCCTGCGCACGGCCAGGACCGGGCAGATGCTTTACCCCGTCGGCTTTTTTGACTTGGCATTTGAGGATGTACAGCAGTACGACATTGACGGTGTCACCGTGACCCAGCGCCAGAACGCCGGGCGCATCACCGGTATATCGTGGACGCGGGAGGGGTACGAGTACCTGCTGTACTCTTTGCAGCCCGAGATGAACATGATCGCCGGGCTGGCGGTGGAGTTTGTGACGAATACCCGGGCGGAGGCGGTGGTGTAAAAGGCATTGCCCTGTAGAGGCCGCACATGTGCGGCCCGCGGCTTTCCGGGGGCTCCTGCTGACGGGCAGGCCGCGGGCCGGGTATGCCCGGCCCCTACGGGGCTGCAGATTTTTTATCCCACTGCCTCCAGCTCCCGGCGCAGGCGGCGGATGATGCGCTTTTCGAGCCGGGAAATATAGCTCTGGGAGATGCCCAGCGTGTCGGCGACCTCCTTCTGGGTGTGCTCCGTCTCGTGGTTGAGGCCGAAGCGCAGCTCCATGATGCGGCGCTCCCGGGGCGACAGCCGCCCCACCGCACCACGCAGGGCGGCGCGCTCCTGCTCCGGCGGCAGGGGCGGCGGCAGGGTGTCGGCCCCGTTGATGTAGTGCAGATCCTGCGGCGCGGCCAGCCGCAGCCACAAAAGGTACAGCTCCTTGAGCATAGCAATTTACCCCCTTACATAAAATCGTTTCCGTACAGCGCCTCGTAGGCGGTGCTGCCAAAGCTGCGCGGCGCAAACACCACGGCGCTGCGCCCCAGCCCCAGCACGCCGTTTTCGGTGATCAGCCCAATGCCCTGCACCGCAAAGCCGGGCAGCAGGCTCTTTTCTGCCGCCGTGCCGCAGGGCACCAGCCGCAGCCGCGTGCCGGGCGGCGGGTCGGCCCCGGTGGCCCCGGCAAACCACTGGTCCAAAAAGGTGTTGACCGCGTCCGGCAGACGGGCCTTCGCATCCGGGTAGCTGACGACGAGCACCGGCAGGCAGGTGACGGGGTCGCGCAGATGACAGCCGGTGTCAAGCGCCGCGCGCAGCCGGACGGGCTGGCCGCAGAGCTCCAGCTCCAGCCCTGCGGTTTTGGTGGGTGCCTCCCGCCGGGTGAAAATCCGCAGGCCCAGTTCTACCGCCGCGCAGCAGGCCCCGGACAGTGCCAACAGCAGCAACGGCGAAACACGCAGGTAGACCGTCAAATTTGCCGTATCCGCCACGCGGGTGCCGGTGCGCAGGATGACGAGAAGGACCGCCCCCGCCAGCGCAATGTTCAGCGCCGCGTACCAGCAGGCCGCCGTCACCAGCCGCCGCCTGCTCCGCCAGCCGAACGCTGCCGCCGTGATGCCCAGCGCCGTGGCGGCCTTGTACGCGACCTGCACGGGGTACGGCTGCTCGGGCGCGAACAAAATCAGTGCCGAGAGCGCCGCCAGTGCGCTGCCCGCCAGCATCCGGGCAAACGGCGCACGCTGGCCGCTCAGCGCCCCCGCCGCCAGCAGCAGAAGGTACGCCGTCAGAAAATTCGTCAGCAGCAGCACATCGAGATACACCACCGTTTTGATACGCCCACCTCCCCTTTTTGCCGCCATGCTACCACTATATGCGCCGGTTGGGGAGAAAATCCGCGGACGGTGGGATGTGCGAAAAGCTGACAAGATGAATGCCTTCCCCACGGGGGGGGGGAAGGTGGCCGAGGCCCCGCCCGAGGCCGGATGAGGGGCGGG
>OOCH01002352.1_pt1 | contig 12002 bp, 10 predicted proteins | sample 1671641 | NCBI WGS metagenome assembly OOCH01 (sample SAMN06348177, study PRJEB24527) | human gut metagenome | biome: human gut; feature: ankylosing spondylitis patient; material: feces | host: Homo sapiens | place: China | collected 2015-10
AGTAAATTTTACAGAAGATGAACATTTAGAAGTGTTAAATCACTCTTGTGCCCATTTGCTGGCGCAAGCCGTTCGTCATTTATTCCCAGATGCAAAATTTTGGGTAGGTCCAGTTGTAGCAGAAGGATTCTATTATGATATGGATCTTGGAGATCATACTTTGACCGATGAAGATCTAGAAAAGATTTCTATAGAAATGAAGAAATGTGCCAAAGCAGATAAACGTATTGTACGTCAAGAAATCAGTCGTGAAGAAGCTTTGGAACGTTTTAAAGATGATCCATATAAAGTTGATTTGATCAATCGTATGGAAGATGGAACAAATATTTCCATGTATACACAAGGTGATTTTACGGACTTGTGCCGTGGACCTCATGTGGAAAGCACAAAGAAATGTCGTTATTTTAAATTGTTGAAACATTCTGGGGCTTACTGGAAAGGTGATGCCAACAATAAGATGTTACAACGTGTTTATGGGGTATGTTTTGATTCCAAAGAAGACTTGGATGCTTATCTAGAAACTTTAGAAGAAGCTAAGAAACGTGACCATAAGAAATTAGGAAAAGAACTTGGTTTATTTACGATTAGTGAATATGCACCTGGTATGCCTATCTTCTTGCCAGATGGAATGATTCTTCGTAATATCTTGGAACAATACTGGTATGAAGAACATGCCAAAGAAGGTTACCAATTCATTAAGACACCAATTATGATGTCAAAAGAGTTATGGGAACTAAGTGGACACTGGGATCATTATAAAGACAATATGTACACTTCTATGGTTGATGATCGTGAATTTGCCATCAAACCAATGAACTGTCCTGGTGCTTTGTTGGTATATAATTCAACATTGCATTCATACAAAGACTTGCCTTTACGTTTAGGTGAACTTGGTCAAGTGCATCGTCATGAAGCAAGTGGAGCTTTAAATGGTTTATTCCGTGTACGTACTTTTACCCAAGATGATGCGCACTTATTTGTAACGCCTGATCAATTGGAAGATGAAGTAAAACGGGTATTGGAATTGGTTGATCGTATCTATTCGGTATTTGGTCTTCCTTATGAAATCGAATTATCTACACGTCCAGAAAGTGGATATATTGGTTCAGAAGAAATTTGGGATGCTTCTGAAAAAGCCTTGGCACAAGCTTGTGTACATGCTGGTAAAGAATATGCGGTAAATCCTGGAGATGGAGCATTCTATGGTCCTAAGTTGGATATCCATATCAAAGATAGTTTGGGTCGTGTTTGGCAATGTGGTACGGTTCAATTGGATATGAACTTACCAGAACGTTTTGAATGTAAATATGTGGATGCTGATGGAACGAAGAAAACACCAATTATGTTACACCGTGTTGTTTATGGATCAGTTGAACGTTTCATTGGAATCTTGATTGAACACTTTGGTGGTCACTTCCCATTATGGATGGCTCCACATCAAATTGCCGTTATTCCGGTTCATCATGAAAAGCATTTAGCTTATGCTCAAAAAGTTGTTGAAGCGCTTCAAGCAAATGGTTTACGTGTAGATTTAGATGCGCGTAATGAAAAACTGGGTTACCGTGTTCGTGAAGCTCAAATTAAGAAAGTTCCTTATCAAATCGTTGTAGGTGATGGGGAACAAGAACAAGGAACGGTTACTATTCGTAAGAGTGGATCACGTGATAGTCAAACACTTTCTTTGGATGAAGCAATTGAAAAATTTACGACTGAAGTAAAGGAAAAATGTATTGCTGTTAAGTAGTTTTTAGCCCGAGAAATCGGGCTTTTTTTGTGTTTTAGCAGACTTCGGTGAACTTTGCTAAAAAAGGCTTGCATATATAAATGGAATGAGTATAATAACAATTAGCAGTCAGATATTGCTAGTGCTAAAAGGAGGTTACTTTATGATTCAACCATTACATGATTATGTTTTATTGAAGAAAGAACAAGAGGAAAAAACAACTGCAAGTGGAATTATTCTTACAAGCGGAAAAGAAAAATCTAAATTTGCGACTGTTGAAGCAATTGGTACAGGCGTAGAAAAAGCCGACTACAAAGCTGGGGATAAAGTATTATTCCGTGAATATGCAGGAACAAATATTAAATTAGATGATGAAGAATTCGTCGTTATTAAAGACGAAGATATTATTGCGGTCAGCAAATAGAGGAGGATATACATTATGGCAAAAGAAGTACGTTTTTCAAAAGATGCACGTGAGTCAATGTTAAAAGGTGTTAATACACTAGCAAATGCAGTTCGTGTAACACTTGGTCCAAAAGGACGTAATGTTGTATTGGAAAAAGAATATGGTAGTCCATTAATCACAAACGATGGTGTTAGCATCGCTAAAGAAATCGAATTAGAAGACAAATTTGAAAACATGGGTGCTAAATTGGTTTATGAAGTCGCAAATAAAACCAATGATACAGCTGGTGATGGAACAACTACAGCTACAATTTTAGCGCAATCTATGATCGAAAATGGTTTGCGTCAAGTGGATCGTGGAGCAAATCCTGTTTTGATGCGTGAAGGAATTGAAAAAGCCAGCCATGCTATCAGTCAATATATTTTGGAAAATGCGAAAAAAGTAGAAGATTCCAAAGATATTGCCAGTGTTGCTACGATTTCAAGTGGATCTGAAGAAATTGGTCAAATTATTGCCCAAGCAATGGAAAAAGTAGGTCGTGATGGCGTTATTTCTACGGATGATTCAAATGGTTTTGAAACAGAATTAGAAATTAGCGAAGGTATGCAATACGATAAAGGATACATTTCACCTTACATGGTTAGTGATCGTGAAAAGATGGAATGCGTAATGGAAAATCCTTATGTATTAGTTACCGATCAAAAGATTAATAATGTTCAAGAAATCTTGCCTTTATTGGAACAAATTGTTCAAAGCAATCGTAGCTTGTTGATTATTGCGGATGACTTAGAAAATGAAGTTGTCTCTACATTGGCTTTGAATAAATTACGTGGTACTTTCAATGTCGTTGCTACTAAGGCTCCTGGTTTTGGTGATAACCAAAAAGCCCAATTGGAAGATATTGCTATTTTGACAGGTGCTACATTCTACTCAAAAGATTTGAACATGGAATTAAAAGACATGACTTTAAATGAATTGGGTAATGTAAAACGTTTGGTTGTTACAAAAGATAATACGACTATGATTGGTGGAGCTGGAGATAAAGAAGCTGTTGCTAATCGTGTAAAAGAAATCCAAGCTCAAGTAGAAAACACAAAGAGTGAATACGATAAGAAACGTATGTTAGAACGTTTGGGTAAATTATCAAATGGTGTTGCTGTTATTAAAGTTGGTGCAGCTACAGAAACCGAATTAAAAGAAAAGAAATTGCGTATTGAAGATGCTTTGAACTCAACACGTGCTGCTGTTAGCGAAGGTATTGTTATTGGTGGTGGTGCATGTTTAGTTAGTGCATATGTTGCTTTAAAAGACCAAGTTAAATCCGATGTCGTAGATGTTCAAAAGGGTATTAAGATTGTCTTTGATGCACTTCTTGCACCTATTGCACAAATTGCGGATAATGCTGGATATAACAGTGAAGAAATTGTTGAGACACAAAAGACGCAAGAAGCAAACTATGGATTTGATGCAAAACATGGTAAATGGGTAGATATGTTTGAAACAGGTATCATTGACCCAGCTAAGGTTACACGTAATGCATTAATGAACTCAGCTAGTATTTCGGCTTTATTCATTACTACAGAAGCTGGTGTGGCTAAGATTCCTGAACCAGAACAACCTGCACCTGCTATGCCTCAAGGAATGTACTAAAATGCAAGAGGGACTCATTGAAATGAGTTCTTCTTTTTTTTATAATTGATTCGGTGATGAAAATGAAAACAATTTGGATTGCGACATCAAATCTTCATAAAGTGGAAGAGTTTCAAACGATGTTGGGAAAAGATGTTAAAGTAAAATGCTTAAAAGATTTGGATCAAGATATTGAGATTGTCGAGAATGGTAAAACCTTTGAAGAAAATGCCTTAATTAAGGCTCGTAGTTTATATGCCGTTCTAAAAGAACCAGTATTAGCGGATGATTCGGGTTTAGAAGTTGATGCGATGAATAAAGCACCGGGCGTTTATTCGGCACGCTGGATGGGGGAAGATACGCCTTATTCCATTAAAAACCAAGCTATCATTGATGCCGTAAAAGGCAAAGAGAGAACTGCTCGCTTTGTCTGTGTGATTGCTTATATTAATGAAGCTGGGCAAGAAAAGACTTATCGGGGAACCATTGAAGGTTTGATTCATGACAAGATTGAAGGAAATAATGGCTTTGGCTATGATCCAATCTTCTATTATCCGCCTTTTAAGACGACTACAGCCAATGTTAGTGAAGAAATGAAAAATAGTGTATCACATCGTGGAAGAGCGCTAGCAGCCTTTTTAAAGGACTGGGAGGAACAAAAATGATTCATGTAGTTTTATTTGAACCGGAAATACCGGGAAATACGGGCAATATTATTCGTACTTGCATGGCAACGAAAAGTATTTTGCATTTAATTGAACCTCTGGGTTTTTCTATGGATGAGAAGCATTTAAAACGTGCTGGTATGGATTATGCGAAAGATTGTGATATTCGTATCCATAAAAACTGGGAAGACTTTGTGGAAAAGAATCCTGCCGAACATTATTTTTATATGACAAGATATGGAAAAAAAGCACCAAGTGATTTTGATTTCACAAAAGAAGAGGGCGATATTTATCTGATTTTGGGAAAAGAGAGTACTGGGATCGATCGTAGAATCTTAAAACATCATCAAGAAACTTGTATGAGCCTTCCCATGGTTGCCAGTGCACGTTCCTTGAATTTATCCAACTGTGCAGCAATTATTGTCTATGAAGTATTACGTCAACTCGATTATCCGGGTTTATCGAATACCGAAGTGCTAAAAGGGAAAGATTTTTTAGATACAATCGAAGATTAAGGCAAGGTCGTATGACCTTGTTTTTAGTGTAAGCGTTTTCTCTGAGAAAAAAGCTGAAAAAACAGGAAAAAAAGTCCTTTTGGGAAAAAGTACATGGTTTCCGAAAATATCACATATTTTTCCATAATTCAACAAGACCCCCTTTATTTAAAGGGGCTTATCCGAAATAAGCCTCACAAATTTTGTGAATGTAGTCCAATATGGACTGAATTTATTTGCCCCTGGGCAAAAGCTATGTTAAGGTTGGACATGTTGAAGAGGTGATTGGATGAAATTTATCGAGAAACATAACAAATTACTAGCTGTAGCTTTATGTGCTTGTACAGTTGGAACAGCTGCACAATCCGTTCATGCATTTGAAACTAAGCCAGGTTGGCATGGTCAAGGTAAAGATCGTTACTACATTCAAGCTTCAAACCGTAAAGAGGCTACTGGATTAACAGAAGTTAACGATAAATTATATTATTTTGATAAAGATGGAGATATGCAATTTGGATGGCAAACCGTTGCCAACAATACATATTACTTCACATCAGATGGTACAGCTGCTACTGGAAAGACTGCTGTCTCAGGTACTGTATATAATTTCCAAAAAGGTGGAAAATTGTATAAAGGTTGGTCTAACGATGGAAAGTATTATGACAATAATGGTTTCAAGAAGACTAACGACTGGGTAGAAGAAGATGGCGTAAGCTACTATGTTGATGAAAATGGAACAAAGAAGACTGGTTGGCAAGATATCAACGGTCAAAAATTCTACTTTGATCAAGATGGTAAAAAAGTTACTGCAACTTCCATGGATATTGATGGAACAAACTATACGTTCAATGAAGATGGTACTTTAAAAACTGGTTGGTCAGATGACTCAAACAACTACTTTGTAGATGGAGTTAAACAAACTGGTTACCAAGTCATTGATGACAATGCGTATTTCTTTAATGCAGATGGTTCAAAATCTATAAACGAAAACAATGTTGGTGATGGTGGTTACTACACTGGTGCTAATGGAGAAATCTATGATACACAAGCCGATATTGAAAGAAGAGCTGCTGAACAAGCTGCCGCTGAAAAGGCTGCCGCTGAAAAAGCTGCTGCAGAGAAAGCTGCCGCTGAACAAGCTGCTGCTGAACAAGCTGCACAACAACAAGCTGCTGCACAACAACAAGCTGCAGCACAACAACAGCAACAAGCTGCTGCACAACAACAAGCTGCAGCACAACAACAGCAACAAGCTGCGCAACAACAAGCTGCTCAACAACAGCAACAACAAGCTGCTGCTCAACAACAACAGCAACAAGCTGCGCAACAACAGCAACAACAACAAACTACAACTACTACTAATTCAAGCAAATCAGCTGCAATCGCTGCTGCTGCTCTAGCTCAAGTGGGACGTACACAAGACTGTACAATGTTAGTTACAAATTCATTGGCTGCTGTAGGAATTAACTTCCATGATTGGCCAGAAGGATATTTAAGCTTAGGTGCTACTACTAGCAACCCAGTTCCAGGTGACATCATTGTTTACTCAGGACACGTTGCTGTTTACATCGGAAACGGACAAGCTGTTCATGGTGGATGGTTAGGAAGCCAAACAGTTGTTGCATCTGTTTCTTGTGACAAAGCATTAATTGCTTACGTACATATTGCATAAGTAATATCCACAAAGTAACTGAAAAATTTTTTTAGGCGTTTTGTACAAAAAAACGACAAAACCCCCATGTAAACCCAATTTACAAAAATGGGGAATTTTGGAAAAAATGTACAAAACCCCCGTGATAACCTAATTTTAAAATTCAGGCAAAAATTGTTAAAATGTACAAAACCCACAAAAAAAGTATGAGTTCAATTAGAATTCATACTCTTTTTTTGTTTATAGCAGGACATGAGTTTCACGCATTCTCAGACCGCTGCAGTATGTACAGGAAGTCATTCCACGAATGTGTTTCTCTACCCACATGTTGACGCTGAGTAAATATTTGCGTCCACAGTCTTTGCACTCCCACCAGACTCTTACAGTACTTGTTGGCAGAATCTCGTCTGGGAAGATGCCTAGCAAGGTGTTTTCATTTTCAGCCCACTCATCCTGCACTTCAGGATAAATGTCTAATAAACTGTTAAAACCTGCACGAGCTTTTTTACCGCTACATATTGGACAATCAACGGTACCTGAAACCATGTCACGAACCTGGCCACGATATTCTTCTCCGCATGTAGGACAGCACCATAAAGCTGAATAAGATGATGTGGAAGTTACCTCAGTTGGCTTTTTATCATTGTTGATAGACCAAAGTGAAACAATTTCTGGATGTTCATCTGCTAACGAATTATATCCTTCAATTGCCACTCTGCCAGTGCAAATAGGACATTCGTCAACCCCCGCAGCCATTTTTCTTACTTCTCTTCGGAATTCCCGTTTGCATGTTGGGCAAATCCAGAAAACTTCATACTTTTGCCATTCTCCAACTTCATTTGCCTTTTTGTCATTTCTAGGCGAAAATTCACTGGCAAGTTGTGGGTTGGTAATCGTTAAATCATTAACTCCTGATTTTAATTTTGTATGGTTGCAATATGGACAGGAATTATCGCCGATTTTACGTTCATTTACAGGATACAAATAATCTTCACCACAAGTAGGGCATGTCCATAATACTTTTTTGCTTGTATCAAAGGCAATCTGACTTGCTGTTGATTTATTATTTACAGAAAATTCTGAAGCAAGTTCTGGATTTAAAGCTTGAAGAGAAGTTTTTTCTGGGTCAACACGTTTACCTTCACAGACAGGACAATGGAAATCATTTTCAACGAGCTCTCGTAATGTGCATTTAAAATGATGACCATTAGAACAGACAAAATGGTAACTATTGTCAAGCGTTGCTAAAACTTGATCAGGTCTTTTTTCATTCTTTTCATAATCCCAGAATAAAATTACCGCTGGATAAATCGTTGCTAAATCATTACTACCTTTTTTAAGTACAGTTCCACTGCAAATAGGACATTGTCCATTTAATTCGACATGTCGTATAATAGGCCGTACAAATGAATGACCGTTCTTACACTTAAAGTAAACATTTCGGTAAGAAACAACAACTTCACTGGCTTTGTTGCCATTCTTTTCTTCGTCATAATCTTGTGCAAGTACAGGATAAAGATGTTCAAAGTCATTGTATCCTTTCAGTGCTTTTTTATTTTCGCAATAAGGACATCTAAAACCTTGATCATGAATTTTGTAAAATGAAGCCGTGAATTCATGACCTTTTTCACAGATCCAGTTTCTCGGAGTATAATCAGAAACAATAGCATCTTCATAAGGAAGCGTGTTATCTTTGGCATAAAACTTTTCTAATTCAGGATATCGTTCCTTAAATGTCTTATTACCATAACAGGTAGGACATTTGCCATATCCTTGAACTCTTACATAGATAGGAGCTTTCCATTTTGTTCCACAGTCAGGACAACACCAAGTAGCAAGATATTTGGAGTTAGGTGCATATTCATATAGGGTTGATTCATTTGATGAGGCCCACTCTTTGATTAGTTCAGGTGACTTTGCTCCAGCACTATCTTCACGACGGACTTTAAAACCGTTACAATATGGGCATCCTATAGTACCATTTTTAAAGCACGAATCATGTGCCCAAGTTTTTGTTCATATTCACCGTGCTTTGGACAAATCCATAAAAATTTTGCTTTTACCCCTCGTACTTCGTTTAAAGGTATTGGATTATTTGGAGAATATAAAGGCACTAGTTCCGGATAATCAACATCATATCCATCTTTTCTGCGGACTTTAGCACAGGCAGGACAAGCAGCGATTCCGTTATTACCATTATAGGGATGTGCACGTCCATGAATAGGAGCATCCCATTCAAATCCACATATATGACATTTCCAATGGATTCTTGTTTTTGAGCCTATTCCAAGTTTATTTAAATCAATATCAGGATTCAATTCATCTGATGTATCCAATGCGAGTTGAGGGGAAACTGTTCGGAAGTCATTTACTCCTTTTCTTATAACATTATTTGTCTCGCATGCTGGACATTTGTCCGTTCTTAAACGTCCACATATCTGAGTCCTCCATGAATATCCACATTTAGGACATTTAAACCAGGCATATTCATTACTTCTTGCAGGAGTGATTTCAGGATCAAGTGTGTTTTTTTCTTTATCCCAGAATTTCATGATTCCAGGTTTTGAAATAACCATTGTTGAACGCTTTTTGCATTCTGGACAGGTTGTGTTTCCTCTAGATACATTAAAAACTATACGTTCAAACCGATGCCCATGTTCGCATTTCCAGTAGGCTTTTTCGTTGCACATCGGTCCAATTTTGTATGGATCGAGCGTGTTCTTTTCAAAATCCCAGTACTTCAGGTACTCAGGATGTTCTTCCGCAAAGATTCTTTTCTTACTCATCGTCAAAACCTCCCATCAGATCCTGAATAGAGTCTACTGTATCGTCTTCATCTGAAATGTTTTGATTGCTGGTGGTTTCAAGTACAGATTCAGGCGTAATCATTTCTGATTCGACACTTTCAGGGTTGACGTACAGACCGAACAAAGAGCCTAATCCTTCTTTTTTCAGAATCTCATTTGCGATATCTGGATAAACATACGTATCCAGAACCTTCTTCATTTTTGAAAGCATTACCTGTGAATACCGATTGATTCTCTTGGTATTCATCTGCTCTAATTCAGCAACCTGATTCTTTAAATTGTTGATTTCAGAATTCATACGAGTGATTTTAGCTTCCAGCTGCTTTTTGTCCCTGAGAAATTCTCCAGCACTGCGGCATACTTCGCCATAATAGTTGTCACGTTGAATCAGAGCATTTTTCAAATCACTTCTTGAACGGTTCAGATTCAGAAAAGCATCGACATCTAGCTGTCTCCATGTGACGATTGTTGTTTCCAATGTCACCTGATTATTGGCGTTGATTTGGTCGATATATTGTTTAGCTCTTGGACAGCGTCGAATGGAATGTGATTTGAATTCTGGGTGTCCGTGAGCATTTGCATAACGCTCAAGGTCTGATACCTTAATCGTCATGTTTGGATATTTCAGATAATATTCGTTGATTAAAGCAATGAGTTCATCTTCTTTGAATGATTTTGGTCGTGCCATATTATTCATCTCCTTTATTTTCATCTTTTTCCGTGTTTTCCAGCAGCATCTGTTCCATCTTGAATCGTCTGTACGAATACTCGGCGTTTTGAAGCTTTAAAACCGCCTGTTCGATATCTTCTTTATTCTTCTCATGCATTCTGTATTCATGGACGATATCCTTCAGTGTGGCTAATTGAATCTGCAAATCGTTTCGGATGTTTTCTTCTGTCTTTTTGAAGCTCGTTCCTGAATTTCTGTAATAGATGCATTTCTCGCAGCCACCGATATATCCGTTGTCATCTGCAACATTCAAACAGTACGAGAAGTCATGTTCTGCCACTTGTGGATTGCAACAGAACCGATTGTCGCCAAGAGGTATATAGTTTTTGGCAAGCAAAGGTTGGTTGTATCGTTTACTGATTGAATACTTCTGTTTACCCTGAATCATCCTTACATATTGTCTTCTCGCCTTGCATTCCACATATTCAGCTACATTGCTGAAATAAAAGGCTGTCATGTTTGTATTGTCATGACCTGCAAGAATAGAGGCAATCATAGGCGGAGCTCCTTCCATGACGATATTGATCATAGCCAGATGTCGTGTATCTCCAAGGTAGATGTATTCAATATCGTTTGAAGTCAGGTTATGCAGGGATTTATCATAAACGATATGATATCCATATCTTTCTGAAACAATCTGTTCAAAGAAATATCTCAGACAGGTACAAAGATTATGATAGGTAAAATAACGGCTGTTGTAGGGAATACATCTATCCCACTTTCTATAGTGCGTATCAGCAATAAAGAGTGTGTACAGTTCGTTATCGGAATACTTTTTTGTTGCTTCCAGATACCAGCTGATTAAATCCGCAAACTTATCAGGAACCGAATAAGTAACCCTTTCATATTTTATTATCCTTTATCATAAATGGTAAAGGAGGTTATAAGAGAGGTGATAAGACAAATGAACAAATACGAAATTATTGATCTTCATCTTAAGGGAATGAGCATCAGAAAGATTTCAAAACTTTTAGGTATATCCAGAAACACTGTATCTAAATATATCGAGAAGTATGAAAACGCTATCTTTTTACTTATGGATGACAATCAAACACTCGACAAGCGTATCATTATTGAATCAATTGTCGAAGAGCCAAGGTATGACACAAGTAATAGAAAACCATTTAAGTACAATGATGAGATCGATATATTCCTTGATCAAATTCTGGCTGATGAAGAAAAGAAAAATGAAAGGATCGGAAGCCATCATAAACAAAAATTATCAAAATCTCAAATCCATTAGTTAGTTATTGAGGCCGGATATGATATCGGACTTACTACTATAAGTAGGAAAATCAATGAGAAAAGAAACAAAAATAAGGAAGCTTATATTAAGCAGGAGTATCCTTATGGTCAAAGATTTGAATATGACTTTGGTGAAGTTAAACTAGTAATCAATGGTGAATGCAAAAAAAATACCTGCTGTTTTGAGCTCGCCAGCATCAGGATTCAGGTGGGCATATTTATACCACAATTCAAAGATGGATGTATTCATTGATTCACAGGTTAAATTCTTTGATATGGTTAAGGGCAGCTATGAAGAAGGTGTATATGACAATATGCGCAATGTTGTAAGTAAATTTGTCGGAAGAAATGAAAAGGAAATAAACCGGGAATTACTGAAACTGGCTACATACTACGGCTTCTCGATCAATGTAACAAACTGTTTCTCTGGCAATGAGAAAGGAACAGTCGAATCAGCGGTTAAATGGATCAGAAATAAGGTGTTTGCGATCAGATATGAGTTTGATACTTTTGAAGAAGCCGAGGCATATCTTCAAAAACAGCTGGTAAAAATCAATGAAGGCTCTTCAATAGATGAAGAAATGAAATATTTGAGAGAGGGGTGCGGACAAATTCTTGGACCGACGATGACAGGGAGGAAGAAAAATGTCGT
>OOCH01002359.1_pt1 | contig 11972 bp, 9 predicted proteins | sample 1671641 | NCBI WGS metagenome assembly OOCH01 (sample SAMN06348177, study PRJEB24527) | human gut metagenome | biome: human gut; feature: ankylosing spondylitis patient; material: feces | host: Homo sapiens | place: China | collected 2015-10
CTCCAGTAAGACGAGTTGAGATTCCCAAACCAGATGGTGGTGTGCGAAAGCTTGGCATACCAACAGTGATAGACCGTACACTTCAACAGGCAATAACCCAACAGTTAGTGCCAATCTATGAACCGCTGTTTGCAGAAGGTAGCTATGGCTATCGTCCGAACAGAAGTGCAAAAGATGCAATACTTAAGGTTAAGGAGTATGCAGAACAAGGCTATACATTTGCTGTAGTTCTTGATTTATCAAAATACTTCGACACCTTAAATCACGAAATCCTCATTAACCTTCTTCGCAAGAATGTCGAGGATGAACGAGTAGTGCAACTGATAAAGCGCTATCTGAAGAGCGGTGTAATGAAAAACGGAGTGGTCATTGACACAGAGGAAGGCTCACCGCAAGGTGGAAATCTATCACCATTGCTGGCAAATGTCTACCTCAATGAGTTCGACCAGGAATTCCTGAAAAGAGGTGTTCCATGCATAAGATATGCAGATGACATCGTGCTTCTTGCAAAGAGCAAGCGAGCATCAGAGAGACTCTTGGAAAGCAGTACAAAATATCTTGAGGAGAGGCTGAAACTTACAGTAAACCGAGAAAAGAGTCGTACTGTCAGCGTGTTTGCAATCCGAAATTTTAAATTCCTTGGCTTTGCATTGGGAAGGAACGGAAAAGGCATTTATGTCCGAGTTCATCCGAAGTCATGGAAGAAGTTTAAGTCTAGACTGAAGGAGTTATCTTCCCGTAAGCGATGTCAGTCAATCAAGCCAAGCCTTGAGAAAATCAAAGTATATGCAAGAGGATGGCTTAACTACTACGGAATTGCAAGCATGAAGAACAACATAGATGACATCAACGGATGGCTCTATCACAGAATACGCATGTGCATATGGAAACAGTGGAAGAAACCTAGAACGAAATATAAAAATCTAGTCAAGCTGGGAATCCCAGAACACTATGCGGCAACAATAGCAAACAGTCGCAGAAAGTATTGGTACATCAGTAATAACAAAGCTGTGATTTGGGCGCTGAATAAAGAAAGACTGATAAACAGTGGCTTTTACGATTTAGCCACAGCCTATCAGTCTGTGCACGTCAACTATTGAAAGCGCCGTATACCGAACGGTACGTACGGTGCTGTGAGAGGACGGCGGTTAGTCACCGCCTCCTACTCGATTTTATAGGTTTATTATTTTAAAGGAGAATTTTGCAACTATTCCCATAATCAGAAATAGTTACGAGGTTTTATAAATAATCGTGACGGGCAAGCACGTTTAAGATATTTCTACCTTCCTCTGTACCCTCAATGATTCTGCGGGCACGCTTGCTGTCTCCGATATTTACGATTTCAACATTGGTATTACTGAAGGCCTCATCAATCTCTGAAAGAACAGGTGTGTTAGCTCTCATACCAAGGCAGATGAATCCGTAATCAAATGGGATTTCCTCAATCTCACCCTCTGGATTCTTTACGATGAAACGGTCATTTTTAACCTCCTGCAGAGCAGTGTTGGTCATCTGTTTTACACCGTATTTTGCCATTTTTGCGTTTGTGTCACACTTTGTGACAGGGTCAAGTCCGTTTCCAATCATTGGAAGCATCTCAACCATTGTTACCTCTGCGCCTCTTTCTGTGAAGAATTCCATCACGTCAAGACCTACGGCACCACCGCCGATGATGGCAATTTTCTGTCCCTTCATATCCTCAGGATACTCATTGATGCGCTCAATCATTTTAAGGACTGTGGCTACGTTTGTGCCATCCTTGTCAACGAGGTCGTGAAGACCAGGGATAGGTGGGAGAGTAGGTACAGAGCCTGTTGCGTTTACTATGATATCAGGGTTTAAGGCCTTTACCATATCAACTGTTGCTGATGTATTTTTGAAAACAAACAGGTTGTGAAGTTTGCTTGCACGGTGAATCATGTAGTTAGGGAAGTCTGCAAGACGCTTCTTGTCAGGAATCTTGGAGATAACTGATGCAAGTCCGCCAAGCTCTGCCTTCTTCTCAATGAGGAAGGTTGTACATCCAACCTCTGCTGCTGTGCAGGCTGCCTCAAGACCAGCAGTACCACCACCGATTACAACCACGTTGCAAGGCTTGTTTACCTTTGTCTTCATGTAATCCTCACCACTGTTTACGGCAGGGTTTACTGTACAGCGGATTGGCTGGTTGAGACCGATTCTGTGTCCTGCGCATCCGATGTTACATGAGATACATTTTCTGATATCGCACACATTTCCGAATTCCACCTTGTTAACCCACTCAGGGTCAGCGATAAGTCCACGGCCCATACCGATGAAATCAGCATCGCCTCCTGCAAGGATATCCTCGGCTACCTGTGGGTCACGGATATTTCCTACTGTGATACATGGCTTGTTGTATTTCTCTTTAACAGCCTTTGCCATGAATGAACGCCAGCCGTCAGGCAAGTAGTTTGCATCAATCTGGTACTGGATAGAGCCGTTGAGACCGCATGATACGTCGAATACATCTACTTCCTTCTCAAAATACTTTAAGTACTCAAGTGTATCCTCGAGTGTGTTTCCACCCTCCATGAGCTCGTCTGCACTGATACGGACGAAGATAGGGAAGAAAGGTCCAACCTGCTTACGAACCTCCTCGATAACCAGCTTTGCAAATCTTGCACGGTTTTCTGCAGAGCCGCCGAACTCGTCAGTTCTCTTGTTTGTGATAGGTGAAAGGAACTGGCTGATGAGGTAAGAGTGTCCTGCGTGGATTTCAACAGCGTCGAAGCCGCAGATCTGCGCACGCTTAGCAGCCTCACCATATTTCTTTACTATATGAAGAATCTCATCCTTCTCGAGCGGTCTAGGGATTTCTCCGCCTGCCTTTGAAGGTACGTCTGATGCTGATACAGGCTGCATTCCGATACGTGAGCTCATTGCAGAAGCACCGGCGTGATTTAACTGTATTGCGATACATGCACCGTGCTTGTGAACACTCTCGCAGAGCTTGAAAAGTCTTGGGATGTAATTGTCCAAATCAATACGAAGCTGTGTTGTTCCGTTTGAACCCTGCGGAGAGTCAACGCTTGCATTCTCAACGATGATGAGACCAGTGCCGCCCTTTGCTCTCTGCTCATAGTAGTTTATGTGGAGAAAGCTCATTTCTCCGTTCTGCTCACCGTAGTTAGTTCCCATTGGAGTCATGACGATACGGTTCTTTACTGTCATTCTGCGTACTGTAATTGGCTCAAAAATATGTGGATATTTGTTTTTCATAGTATTTTTTCTCCTTAATCTGCTAACCGGGTGGGCACACGGTTGTGTAAATTGCTCTCATTACATTATAGTTTTGTTTTATTAAACTGATTGTAAATATTTGTTATCAAAGGCTGTGATATACAAAGTATGTGATTTTTTTAACAATCAAAAAGTGCAATGCACTCTTGTTACATTCAAGGTACAGCAAAAATGTATAAATGTCCAATGCATCTTGTATATTATTTCTAGACTTAATATATTAAATACACAGGGGGTGTACTATGAATCTGAGTCAATTGCAGTACTTCAAGGTACTGGCGCAGGAAGAACATTATACAAGGGCGGCACAGATGCTGTCGATCACGCAGCCGTCTTTAAGCCATGCAATCTCACAGCTTGAGCAGGAGCTTGGCACACGTTTGTTTGAGAAAAAGGGAAGAAATGTCGTACTGACCAGATATGGGAAGATGTTTCTGCCGTATGTTGAGGAATCATTAAAGGTGCTCAACGAGGGTGCAGCGTATTCAGGAGGTCAATGGCAGCAGGCATGGAATCATACATCTGGCATATATATATACGATGGGAAGTGAGTTCGCGCCAAAGCTGGTGCGTAAATTTCTCGATGCATACCCCGATTATGATATAGAATTTCATTTTACGGTTGGAACAACCGGTGAGATTATAGATGGACTAAAGGATGATAAATATGACATAGTTTTTTCTTCTTATAAGGATGGGGAGCAGGATATAGATTTTAAGAAGATTGCGAATCAGAAGCTTGTGCTCGCTGTGCCCATGGACCATCCGCTTTCCATAAAGGACAGTGTGGATTTGCGTGACACAATAGAGTATCCGCAGATTTATTTTGAGAAGGGCAGCGGGCTGCGTCCGGTCATTGACCAGATGTTTGAGGAGATAGGGCAGTTTCCGAAGGTGGCCTTCGAGATGGAGGAGGATTCTAGTATGGCAGGACTCGTGTCGCAGGGCTTTGGAATAGCTGTGATGCCTGATATTCCAATACTTCGGTCGCTTTCTGTAAAGACGCTTGATATATACAATCCTCCTTATGAGAGAGCGGTGTATCTGGCAACGCTTAAGCAGAGATATTTATCACCGGTTGCGAAGGCATTTATCAGGTTTGTGATTGAGGAGACAGCCTAGCTGCAGCTTTCCCGCACAAACTCTATGAAGCGCTTGATAGCCGGAAGCTGGTATTTGCCCGTCATGTAGCCCATGTATACAGTGTGTGAGAATGACTCATGCGATACGAGGTGGCGTATGCAGATGTCATCGCGGTGAATTGCATCGACATCTGCGACAAGCGCAATACCAAAGCCCTGCGCCACGAGGGAGGCGATGCCGTTCTCATCGGGTGACTCGCATATGAAGTTTGGCGATACATCATGCTTCTTGAAAAAGCTTCTGGTGTACTTGCCAAGGCCTGAGTGTCTGGCATAGCCGAGCACAGGATAGTCAGCGAAATCAGTGGCTTCTATGGTATCCTTAAGTGTCAGTGGATGGCCTGGAGGCAGTATGGCAACTATTTCCTGCTTTATAATAGGAACAAAATCAATACCATTTTCATCTGGCGAGTATGAACCGAAAATTATGTCATACCTGCCTTTTTTTAATCCATCAATATTCACGGAGGTGATGTCCTGAAAGAAATTGAACGTGATATTTTTATTTTCCTTTTCGGTGAGGAAAGAGCGCACGATAGTTGGGATAAACACCTTTGCAAGAGGTGATACGTAGGCGATATCGATGTGTCCGCCGTCGGTTGCAATCTGGTGCATTTTGTTCTCGGCTCTCTTTACATCGTCCAGAATAGTAGACACGTGTTCTAAAAAAATCTCTCCGGCCTTGGTCAGTATTACATTCCTGCCTCTCTTTTCAAATAAAATGATGCCAAGCTCGTCCTCTAAAGCAGCTATCGAACGGCTGAGGCTTGGCTCTGTGATATTCATTTTTTCGGCAGCCTGATTGAAGTGTTCCAGAACTGCCGCTTGGTAAAAATAACTTAATTGATTGAGTGTCATGCATAATTCTCCTTTAAATAATAGACATAATCTATGAATTACAAATATTATAGCCTTTATTTGTGCATATTATAACATGATTAGTACAGTAAATCTATTAAAAAATAACAAAATAAGCATTGGAAGTACCAAAAATAATGCGTTATAATATCATTATCAAAGGTTGTTAAGTTTTTAACGAAGTGGGCGTCGTTGAAAACATAGCTAAGTAAAATACGAATAATCAATATTATTACATTTAAAAATGAAGGAGATTTAATCATGGCAGAGAGAATCACAGGACACACAGAACTCATCGGACTTATGGCTTACCCAATCAGACATTCAAGCTCACCGGCAATGCACAATGAGGCATTTGCATATCTTGGACTTGACTACGCTTATCTGGCATTTGAGGTTGACAACAATACTCTTGAGGATGCAGTTAAGGGAATCAGAGCATTAAAGCTTGTAGGCTCTAATGTATCAATGCCAAACAAGACAGTTGTAGGACAGTACTTAGACAAGCTTTCACCGGCGGCAGAGCTTTGCGGAGCTGTAAATACAATAGTAAACGAGAACGGAGTACTCACAGGACACATCACAGACGGTATCGGCTTCATGCAGGCACTTAAAGATAACGACATCGATGTTATCGGAAAGAAGATGACAATCGCAGGAGCAGGCGGAGCTGCTACAGCTATCGAGATTCAGGCAGCACTTGACGGTGTCAAGGAAATTTCAATCTTCAACATCCATGACAAGTTCTGGGCAAACGCTGAGGAGACAGTTAGAAAGATCAACGAGAAGACAGACTGCAAGGCTACTCTTTACGACCTTGATGACAAGGAGAAGTTAAGAGAAGAGATGGCTGATTCCTACATCTTTGTAAACGGAACAGGTGTTGGTATGAAGCCGCTCGAGGGAATGTCTGTAGTACCTGACAAATCATTCTTCCGCCCTGAGCTTATCGTAATCGACGTACCTTACTCTCCACTTGAGACAAAGATGCGTTCTATGGCAAAAGAGGTGGGCTGCAAGACAATGAACGGTCTTGGAATGATGCTTTTCCAGGGAGCAGCAGCCTTCAAGCTTTGGACAGGAAAAGATATGCCAATCGAGCATATGAAGGAAGTATTAAACATCAGATATGATGATTAATCATAATTTGCAACTATTAAAATTTGTAATTATTAAAATGTACTCACGGAATCGCAGCAGCTAAGTGTTTTCCGGTTGCGATCCGCAAGCGCATTAGAATGTGGATTACGTGAGTAATAGCTAATAACTAGGAGAAAAAGATGAACAAAAAATATTTACCTAGCGCATTAATCCTTTACTTAAACTACTTTATACACGGAATAGGTTGCTCTATCCTCGGACAGGCAGTCATCAAGGAGGCTCTCGCAGCTTCATGGGGAGTACAGGTTATGGCTATCACAGCCATCTCGGCAGCACTTGGACTTGGACGTCTTATCGCACTTCCATTTGCAGGACCTTTATCAGATAAGCTTGGACGCCGTATTTCAACAGCAATCGGAAGCGGTTCATATGCAATTTACCTTATCGGACTTGCACTTGCATTCAATGCAGGAACACATGGTGGATACCAGATTGCATATATCTGCGCTATCATTGGCGGTATTGCAAACTCATTCCTTGATACAGGAATCTACCCTGCAGTAGCTGAGATTATCTACAAAGCACCGGGCGTTGCAACAATGGGAATCAAATTCTTTATCGCTATCGCACAGATGCTTTTACCATTCGTACTTGGTATGACAGTTGCTACAACAGCAGCAGGACTTACATCATACAACACACTGTTCTTCGGATGCGGAATCATCTACATCGTGCTTTTGGTATTAGTAATGATCTTCCCGCTTCCTGATACCGATGCAAAAGCAGAGGGAAAGAAAGAAGGACTTATTGCAAGCTTAAAGCACACACATTTCTCTGTTGAGTCAATAGCAATGATTGTCATTGGATTTACATGTACAGGAACCTTCCAGTTATGGCTCAACTGTGCACAGAACTTTGCAAAAGAGAACGTAGGCTGGGCTGATCCGTCAGTTATGCAGTCATACTACTCTGCAGGAACCATGATAGCTCTTATCGTAACAGCTCTTTTAACAAGAAAAATCAAGGACGTTAGATTTATCCTTGTTTACCCTGTAATCTGCCTTGCAACAATGGCAGTAGTGTTAGTCGGACAGACAAAGCCACTCATGATTGCAGGTGCATTCATCATCGGATGGGCAGGAGCAGGCGGACTTTTACAGATCGTAACATCTGTATGCAACATGCTCTTCCCTAAGATAAAGGGAACAGTAACAGCGCTTGTAATGATCGCTTCATCACTTTGCAACTACACAATCCTTACAGCAGCATCAAAGATGCAGCCATCACAGGTTATGGTAATGAACATCGTGCTTACAGCAATCGGCGTGGTGCTTGGATTATTCGTAAACCTGCGCTATACTAAGATGGTAGAGCTTTCAAAAGAGGATTAATGCATTACATTATACTGGGGAGTATAATTATCATACAGTCTAATATAAAGTAAGAAAGGAAAAAATCATGAACACCATTAAGGTAAGAGATATTGAAATCGGTGCAGGCGCACCAAAAATCATCGTTCCTATCGTAGGCGTTACAAAAGACGATATCATCGCAGAGGCAGAGACATTTGATTCTATCCCTGTTGATATGGTCGAGTGGCGTGTTGACTGGTTCGAGAATGTATTCGAGTTTGACAAGGTTGAGGAAGTATTAAAGGAGCTTCGTGATGCCCTCGGAAATATTCCAATCCTTATGACATTCCGTACTTCTAAAGAGGGCGGAGAGAAAGCAATCGAGCCTGAGGCTTATGCCAAGCTTAACATCCAGGCTGCACAGACAGGATACGTTGATTTTGTAGATGTAGAGATTTTTACAGGTGATGAGATTGTAAAGAAAATCATCGACGGCGTACATGCTGCAGGCGCAAGAGTTATCGCTTCAAACCATGACTTCTTCAAGACTCCTGCACAGTCTGATATCGTATACAGACTTCGAAAGATGCAGGATATGGGAGCTGATATCCCTAAGATTGCAGTTATGCCACAGAATAAGCGTGACGTGCTCACACTTCTTGCTGCTACAGAGGAAATGGTTACAGATTACGCTGACAGACCAATCATCACAATGTCTATGGCAGGCACAGGTGTTATCAGCCGTCTCTGCGGTGAGGTATTCGGATCTTCAATGACATTCGGTGCCGCTAAAAAGGCATCAGCTCCGGGACAGATGGGAGTTGAGGATCTGTCTACAGTACTTGGATTACTTCATAAGAGTATGTAATTGATTGTGCATTAAGTAAAAGCCTGTTGCATGTAAAAGTGTGACAGGTTTTTTATTAAAATATCACAAATGTGAAGGTACTGAACAGTTGCGAAAGATTAAAGAATTTTGGCATATAATAATTAGAAAAATCGTAAATGGTTTGCTAAAATAAAAACATATTTCCGAAGGAAGGGGATATTACATGAAGAAAATTTTACATTATCTGGATGAATATCTTGAAGAATTTCTGATGGTCATTTTCCTTATAGCGATGACACTTATAATGGGTATTCAGGTGTTTTCCAGATATGTCCTTGGCATGTCGCTTTCATGGTCTGAGGAAATCACAAGATACCTGTTTATCTGGTCGGCATTTTTGAGTGTCAGTCTTTGCACACGTAAATGCATATCCATAAAGATAGACCAGTTTATACAGCTTTTTCCACGAAGAGGAAAATCGCTATGGAAGGTGCTCAATCTGACAGTTGAGTTTGTGTTTTTCGTATATCTGATACCGTATTCATTCATATATCTGAAAAATACGATAGAAAGCGGTCAGGTGAGTCCTGCCTGCGGTATCCCTATGTACTATGTGCAGGCTGCACCGTTTGTGTGCTTTATAATCACGGCTTTCCGCATCGCGCAGAGATGGTTTGGCGAGTGGAAAATCGTCCTGAACAAAGATGAAAAGCCGCTTGAAGAGGGCAGTATCGCCTCGGTTATCGAGGAAGCCGTTGTTGAAGATTCTTACCGCGAGAAAGAGCTCGTGGAGGAGATTGAAGCAATTGACAGTAAAGCTAAAAAAAGAAAGGAAAAATAGATGTCAGCAGTAGTAGTTTTTATATTGTTCGTAATATGTCTTATTATCGCGATTCCGGTATCTATTTCTCTTGGAATAGTGGCAGTGCTGCCGGGGGCGTTTGACTCATCTTTTACAGCCAGCGCAAGCTATGTCATCCGCTCCATGCTCGGAGGAATCGACAGCTTCCCACTTTTAGCGGTGCCTATGTTTGTGCTTGCCGGAATCGTCATGGCACATGGCAAAATCTCACAAAAATTGTTTGATGTTTTTGTGTATTTTATAGGAAAAAGAACTGCAGGAATCCCATGTGCGGTTATCATCACATGCCTGTTCTACGGAGCTATCTCAGGTTCAGCACCTGCAACCGTAGCTGCAGTCGGAAGCATGACCATACCGCTTCTTATGGAGCTGGGATACAAAAAGGATTTTTCAACGGCGATTGTTGCGGTTGCCGGAGGACTCGGTGTTATCATTCCACCGAGTATTCCGTTTATCATGTACGCGATGGCAACCGGTGAGTCGGTCAGTGATCTCTTTCTAGCAGGAATCATTCCGGGACTTTTGATAGGAGCGCTTCTCATGTTTTATGCATATTACCACTGCAAGCGCTATGGAGAGGACAAGGAAAAGATAAATGCAAAGGTCTCAGAGCTTAGAAGCAAGGGGATTTTTAGCATATTGAAGGACAGTATATGGGCACTTTTAAGTCCGGTTATAGTACTTGGATGCATTTACGCCGGTATAGCTTCGCCTACAGAGGCTGCGGTGATTTCAGTATTTTATGCGCTTTTTGTAAGTCTTTTTATTTACAAATCCATAAAGGTAAAAGAGATATGGGGCATCATGGTGGAGGCGATGAAGACATACGCACCTATATTGTTTATACTTGCCGCATCGACCGCGTTTTCACGCGTGCTCACACTCATGCAGGTGCCACAGACAGTCAGCGCATGGATACTTGCACATTTTACAAACGAGATAGTACTTCTTATCGTTATAAATGTGTTCCTGCTTATCGTGGGAATGGTTATGGACACCACACCGGCTATCCTTATTTTAAGCCCAATCCTGCTTCCAATCGTGCAGAGCATCGGCATGAACCCTATCCATTTCGGAGTAGTGATGATCGTAAACCTTGCAATCGGTTTCGTTACACCTCCAATCGGTGTAAACCTGTTTGTGGCAAGCTCACTGACGGATGTGCCGGTTATGCGGATTGCAAAGAAGGCGGCGCCTATGATAGGATATTTCCTGCTGGCACTGCTGATACTTACATTTATACCGGCGATTAGTCTCTTCCTTCTGTAGTATCTAATGTACTCTCGGAATCATTGATTAGTAAATTTCGGGAGCGCATTTGAGGTATAGCGTTTTTTAATTAACTACACCACACTAGGAAAACAGTAATTAATCATAAAATGGAGAAAAATATGAGTAGATTTGGCTTGTTTTTATGTAAAAAAGTTGGTAAATATAATAAACTGCGTAATTCGTATAGCAAATATAGATTGTGGCGAAGAGCAACAGCCGTAATGATGGTTCTTGCTCTTACGGCGGGACTTACAGCATGCAGCGGAAACGGAAAAAAAGACGGCACGCAGAGTGCTGATGAGGTACAGCGCTACGCATGGCCGCTCGGCAGCTCAAGCCCGGAGGACACCGTTACACAGATTTATGCGGAGAAGTTTGCCGATGAAGTTGACAGATTAAGCGATGGCAAGATGAAAATCAGTGTGTATCCGAACAGTGTGCTCGGTGGAGACAGAGAGCTGCTTGAGTCCTGCAAGGATGGAGATATCCCATTTGTAGTGCAAAACACTGCACCGCAGGTCACTTTCATGAAGGATACCGCAGTATTTGATATGCCCGCACTTTTTGACAATATTGATGAGGTGCGTGAGCATGTGGACAATCCAAAGTTTATGAAGCTAATGCAGCAGGTATACAATGACGGTGGCTACGAGCTTTTGGGCTATGCAGACCAGGGCTTCCGCGTCATGACAACAAACAAAAAGATAGAAAGCCTTGCTGATTTTAAGGGTCAGAAAATCCGGACCATGGAAAACTCTTATCATATGGCATACTGGAAGGCACTCGGAGCAAGCCCTACACCTATGACTTTCTCAGAGGTGTATATCGGCTTGCAGCAGGGCACTATAGATGCGCAGGAGAATCCGTATGAGGTAATCGTATCCAACAAACTTTACGAGCAGCAGGATTATGTAGTGGAGACAAATCATCTGCCACATCTGATATCGCTTATAGTAAGTGAGGAGTTCATGAAAGGACTTACAGATGAGCAGCAGCAGATTATCCGCGAGGCAGCTGAGACAGCGAAACAGTACGCCAGAGAGCAGTCTGACGAGCGGATTGCCTCAAAAATCAAGACAATCGAGGATAGCGGTACACAAATCATCACTTTAAGCGATGAAGTGCATGAGCAGATTCGCAAGGAGTGTCAGCCGATATATGAATCGATTGAGAAAAATGTGTCGTCTGATATTGTGGATGCATATCTGGCACAATAACACTTTAAAGCATTAAAATATTTTGCTTGATAAATTGGTAAAGTCTTGTTATACTATGACTAAGGAATTTGTGGTTAT
>OOCH01002364.1_pt1 | contig 11934 bp, 10 predicted proteins | sample 1671641 | NCBI WGS metagenome assembly OOCH01 (sample SAMN06348177, study PRJEB24527) | human gut metagenome | biome: human gut; feature: ankylosing spondylitis patient; material: feces | host: Homo sapiens | place: China | collected 2015-10
TGGTCTGACAGCGTATCCAATCTGTCCAACAAGCTCCAGCGGGAATCCCTGCGCTATGTTGAAGCCATTCAGCTTGCCGATGCGCTGGGGTACGAGATCGTCTGGCAGAAACGAAAGTAAGGAGGGGGTTTTTATGACAGATGCAGAAAAGAAACTGCTGCAAGCGCAGCACCGCTTGGAGGAAGCGCAGGCACGGAATCGGGTCAAGGAACGAAAGGCCCGTACCCGCAGGCTCATTCAGGAGGGGGCGATTTTGGAGAAAATGCTGCCGGAGGTTCAAACTATTGAGTTGTCTGAGCTGGAGGGGTATCTTTCACAAAAACTGGGAAATCAAACCTAAATTTCAGATGGGAGGTCTCTGGGGGAACCGGGGGCCTCCTTCTTTTTTCTCCCGTAAGGGCGCACTTACTCACCACTGCCCCGATGGGGCAGCAGTGGTACTTGCCCTTGGCAAGCCGTGCGCTCTGCGAGGCGGATGCGGCTGCTGCGGCAGCCTCCAGACAATGCCACAGCACTTGTGAGTGCTGCTGTCATCGTCTGCGCAGGTCACAGCTGTTTCCGCTTTGGAAACAGTCTGCTCCCTGCCCGCACAAACCTGCCACCGGCAGCTTTGTTTGCGGCTATGACCCGAAGCTCAGCTTCGGGTCATTTTCTCTTTTGCGAAAGAGAAACAGAAAAAGGAATCGAGGTGAACGAGCAATGGCAATATATCATCTAGAAGAGAAGGTGGTCAGCCGGGGCGCAGGTCGCTCCGCCGTGGCCGCTTCCGCTTATCTGAGCTGCTCCCGCCTGTATAACGATTACGACGGGATACAACATGACTACACAAAAAAGCAAGGGCTTGTCTGGCAGGAAGTGTTTCTGCCAGAATACGCCCCGCAGGAATGGCAGGACAGAGAGAAGCTCTGGAACGCCGTGGAAGAAGTCGAGACAGCCAAGGACAGTAGGCTTGCCCGTGAGTTCGTCGTGGCGCTGCCCATCGAGTTAAACCGGGAACAGCAGGTCGAGCTGCTGCAAGACTTTATCCGGGAGCAGTTTGTGTCCGATGGAATGTGCGCCGACGTAGCTATTCACGACACAGACGGGCACAATCCCCACGCCCACATTCTCCTGACGGTGCGCCCGCTGGATGAGCAAGGACATTGGCAGTACAAAACCGAGAAGGAATATCTCTGTATGAGAAACGACGAGGAAAGGGGCTTTACCGCTGCTGAGTTCAAGTCGGCGCAGAACGAGGGCTGGGAGAAGCAATACCCCTACAAGGTCGGCAAAAAGAAAGTGTATATGGTTTCTTCTGAGGCTGAGGTGCAGGGGTTTGTTCGGGCTGACAAGCACCCCAAAAGCACTCGCTACGGCAGACAGAATCCCATCTCCGAACGTTGGAACTGCGATGAACAACTCGTAGAATGGCGCAAGGCTTGGGCGGATGTGACCAATTGCTATCTGGAACGCGCTGGGCGGGAGGAACGCATTGACCACCGCAGCAACGCCGCCAGAGGGATGGATGAGATCCCTACCATTCATGAGGGTGTGACCGCACGGGCGCTGGAGCGGAAAGGAGTGGTTGCTGACCGCTGCGAACTGAACCGGCAGATCAAGGCGGACAATGCCCTGCTGCGGGAGCTGAAAGCTGCGGTCAGGAAGCTGGGGCAGACGGTAAAGAATACCATCCCAGCCATTGCCGAGGCGATGGAAAATCTGCGAGCGAATATGATTGTTTTCCGCTACCAACTGCGACATATTGGCCAGGGCAGGCAGCGCATGAACGATTATATCCATGCCGTTCAGCCGAAGCTGGTGCGCTATACCGAGCTGGTTCAGGAGATTCGAAGCAAGAGTAATGAGCGCAAGTCTTTGCTTGCCCAAAAGAAGGAGACGCCCTTCTATCTCATCCCGAAGCAGCGTGAGCTGTCCCGCCGCATTGCGGAGCTGACCGAGGATTTGGAAGAACTGAAATCCGAGAAGGATATGCTGCTGCATTCGCTGGAATGTAGCGATGATGCCGGTATCACCGCTGTGAAAAAGGACATCGCCGCGGTGGAAGCCGCGCTAAAGAAGCTGTCTCAGCAGGAAGAAAAATACAATGTAGAACTAAACGATGCCCTGCGCCAGTATGCCGAGCTGAAGGAGCAGGCGGCAGAATTTGACCCAGAAGAAACACAGGATGCAAGGCTTGCCCTGCGTCCTGCAATGGAGCGTTCTGCGGTTGACCGTATGCAGTCTGCTTACGGTGACAAGTATGATTCGCTTATGATGAGGGACAGCAAGCAGGATGTTGCCGATTTGCTGGATGAACACGAGGAAAAGAAGTCTATACAGGAGTTCCTTCGAAAGCAGCAGAAGCCGCAGACACAGCGGCAAAGAAAAGCGAAACGGCATGAGCAAGAACGATGAGTTTATGCCAATGTCTTCCTCACAAGAATAAACTGTTGGTTGGCAAACCAAAAACCGAGCTGTCACTATAACACATTTAGGCGAAAGAAGGCCGCAGGTTCATTACGACCTGCGGCCTATTTCTAAGGAGGCTCCAGTATGCCGTTCTCCATATGTAGGATATGGTCAGCACGGCAGACAATTTCTTATCTCGCAATTTTGTTGCCCCTCTTGACAGAAAAGATATAATACTCTATAATGATAGTGTTACTATCGGTAGTATGGCTATCAGCTATTGGAGGTACGGAATGTCAAAGCCGGATAAGAGCATTGATCCAAAGATTTTGGAAGCCGCAAAAAAGGAATTTCTTGAAAAGGGATATGAAAAGGCATCCACAAACGTCATTTGCAAGAATGCAGGCGTAACTTGGGGTGCCTTACAAAAGAGGTATGAGGGAAAAGACGCGCTATTCTGCGCACTGGTATCCCCTGTTGCGGAGGAATTCAAGGCAACACTCATTGGCGCAAACGACGAGTTTCACAACCTGACGAAGGAAGAACAGGAAGCCAACGCCTTACATGAGGATACGGACGGGAATCAATTTATCGGATACATTTATGAGCACTTTGATGTGTTCCGACTGCTTCTGTGCTGTGCAGGAGGTTCCTCCTACGAGCATTATATGGAAGATCTCGTTGACATTCTGGAACACTCTACCCGTCGGTTTATAGAGAATACCGGACATGAAGCGATTATCAACGGCAAAAAAGCCGGGAAAATGACTGTCCACATTCTCATCAGTTCCTATCTGTATGGCCTGTTTGAGCCGATTGCTCACGAAATGAAAAAGGACGAAGCAATCGAGTATGTGAATGAACTGAAATACTTCTTTGATGTTGGTTGGGCCGACATCTTGAAGTTAGAATAAAAATATCGATGTTCACAGCTTTGCGCTTTTTGTTACCATCTGCCGTGCTGCGGATGGTAATAAATATGGTCAGCGGTTAGCTATATCTAACTATGAGGAGTAAAACTTATGAACCAAACATCAAAGACAATTGGAAAGCTCTTAAAATACGCAGGACCATTTCGCATAACGATTCTGCTTTCCGCTATATTCGCCGCTTTTTCGGCAGTCATAAATCTGAAATCGTACCTGTGTGTGTATGAAGTTGCAAAGCTTCTGATTCAGTCCGCAGGCAATTTCGGTGCAATCAACCTTGCAGCCATGAAGGAGCTTGGTTTTCGAGCGGTTTATTATGTGTGCATGGGCTTCGGAATGTACGGAATGTCACTGCTGTGTTCCCATATCTGCGCATATCACACCGTCGCAAGGATACGCATCCGGTTGATTCGCCGACTCGGCACATTGCCGATCGGTTATCACACTTTACATCCAAGCGGTAAACAGCGGAAAATCATCGAGAAAAACACGGACAATCTCGAAATCCTCATCGCCCATAATATCCCTGACTATGTGCAGTCGCTGGTGTTGCCGGTTGCTTTTCTGGTATTTATGTTTCAATATGACTGGCGATTGTCGCTGATCTGTCTGGCTCCCATTGTGATCGGCTTCGGGCTTCTCTTTTCCATGGTGAAAGGCGAAAGCAGTGATTTTATCGGGAAAGTGCAGAAATCGGGTGAGGATATCGGAAATGCCGCAACGGAATATGTCCGCGGAATTGCAGTCGTTAAGACCTTCGGCCAAACAGCCTCGTCTTTCCGCCGCTATAAGAAAGCCGTGAAGGATTACGCTGACTTCATGACAAAGTATTCCTTTTCTATGGAAAATTCATTCAGCCTGTACACAACCATTGTCAACGCAGTTTTTCTGTTCCTGATACCGGGCGGCATCTTATTGTATAACTTTGGGGGTGGGACGGAAAAAACCATCATGACCTTTTCATTCTTTGCGGTTTTGATTCCCTTGGTAGCATCTATTCTGACAAAGCTCATGCATTCCTCGTCCAATCTTATGCTTGCAGACGCATCCTTTGTTGCCATCGACAACATCTTGAACGAAAAGCCTCTGCCGGAGCGGCAGAAGCTTAACATCCCTGAAAATACCGAAATCAGCTTGAATGACGTGTCCTTTTGGTACGAGGAGGGAGTGAAGGCAATCGATCATATATCCATGACGATCAAGCCGGGAACCGTAACGGCATTGGTCGGAGAATCCGGCGGTGGGAAAAGCACGGTTGCCAATCTGATCGCACGCTTCTGGGACGTATCGGATGGTTCGGTAACGGTGGGCGGCGTTGATGTCCGTGATCTGGATTATTCTAATCTAATGAAACATATCAGCGTTGTGTTTCAGGATACGAATCTGTTCAAAATGTCCGTTGCGGAAAATGTGGCGATGTACAAGCCGGGTGCTTCGCGGAAGGAAATACTCGAAGCATTGCAACAGGCAAGGTGCGAAGATATTCTGGAAAAACTCCCGAACGGTATGGATTCTGTGATTGGAGCCAAGGGCGTATATCTTTCCGGCGGAGAGATGCAGAGGATTGCGCTTGCACGGGCAATCCTCAAGGATGCGCCTATCGTGCTGCTGGATGAGGCTACAGCTTTTGCGGATGCAGAAAACGAATACTTGATTCAGAAAGCACTGGATGTGCTTCTAAAAGGCAAAACGGTGCTGATGATCGCACACCGGCTGCAAACCATCGTCCATGCTGACCAGATAATTGTGCTTCAGAAGGGACGGATCGTCGAACAGGGGACACATGAAGCCCTGATGCAGCAACAAGGCGTATACGCCGGAATGTATCATGAGTACGAGAGAAGCGTATCGTGGAGAATTGGAGGACAGTCATGATATTCGGTAAGATATTTCATCTGAGCAAAGAAGGCTCAAAAGCGATCGTTCAGGCTGGCATATGGCTTGCCCTGTTCAACCTTGCCGCACTGCTGCCTGTAATCCTGCTTGCCATGGCAAGTGAGAAAATGATCACGCTGTATTACGCTGACAGCGAAGCAAAGATCTCGCTGCTTCCCTATGCGCTGGCACTTGCGGTAATTCTGGCTGTAATGTTCATAACCTATAAGGTTGCATATCACAAGGAGTATCTAACCTCCGGGCAGGAAGAATACAAACTGCGAATGGAGCTCGCGGACAAACTGAGAAGACTGCCGCTGTCCTTTTTTGGGATGCGAGATTTGAGCGATGTGACGGGCGTTATTATGGACGATGTTCAGACGATGTCTCATGTCTTGTCGCAGACCGCAGCTGAGTTGATTGGCGGCATGATCACAGGAATTGTTTCCCTGCTCGTGCTGTTCGTGTACGATTGGCGGCTTGCCCTCTATCTTGCCGCCTGCCTGCCTGTCGTAATACTCGTCATGTCGCTGTCAAGGAAGATATCAGAGGGCACAAATAAAAAGAACCGAAATAAAAAGCTGAGCGTCAGCGCAGGATTGCAGGAGTATCTTGAAAACATAAAGCTGCTACGTACCACCGAAGCGATGGAGGATTATCAGCAGGGACTCAATAAAAAAATCAAGCGTATCATTCCTGGGCTTGTGCTATATGAGCTGCTGGCCGGTTTGTCCATTTCCGTTTCTTACAATGTTATGCGCATTGGGCTTGGGCTTGTTATTATCTTCGGATCGGGAATGCTTGCCGCAGGGGAAATCAGCCTGTTCAAGTTTCTGATTTTTCTGTATGCTGCGGTGCGTATCTATGAACCACTGACAAGTGCTTGTGAGCATCTTGGCGATTTCATCGCGTCTCTGGTGGGCGCGGGACGAGTGACAAAGCTGCTGGAAGAACCCGAGCAGGGCGGCAGCGAGAGTGTGAGCGTCAGCAGCTTTGATATTCGGTTTGACCATGTCAGCTTCGCCTATAATAACGAAGAAGTCCTGCACGATGTTTCCTTCACTGCAAAGCAGGGCGAAATAACCGCATTGGTCGGTCCATCCGGTTCCGGCAAAAGTACGCTTGCCCGTCTTGCGGCAAGATTTTGGGACGTGAAAAGCGGAACGGTATCGATTGGAGGAGAAGATCTGCGAAAAATCGCACCGGAACAGCTTCTTAAAAACTATTCCATTGTTTTTCAGGATGTCGTACTGTTCAACGATACGATTTACAATAACATCAAAATCGGCAAAGAGGATGCAACGGAAGAAGAAGTTTATGCAGCAGCAAAACTGGCAGCCTGCGATGAATTTATAGCGCGTCTTCCCGATGGCTATCAAACCTTGATCGGCGAAAACGGGAAAACGCTTTCCGGCGGCGAGCGGCAGCGACTTTCCATTGCCAGGGCGTTTCTGAAAAATGCGCCGGTGATTCTGCTCGATGAAAGCACGGCCAGTATAGACCCGGAAAATGAAACAAGAATCCAGCAGGCAATCAGCCGACTGATTGAAAATAAAACGGTGCTCATTATCGCCCACAAACTGCGAACCGTGGCAGGCTGTGATAAAATCGTCGTGCTGGAGCAGGGCAATGTCGCGGAAGAAGGAACGCATGATACGCTCATGAAAGAAAACGGACTCTATCATAGGCTTTATACCCTGCAAAATGAAAGCCTGATCTGGAAGGTCAGAACATGAAACGGAGGTTTTTCGGATGAATAAGGAAAAAACAAACAGGTTGAACGGAAAAGACCTGATCAATATCGGCATATTTACCGCTGTCTATTTTATACTGAATCTATTAATTGCGGCAGCAATGGGATTCATTCCAATCGTCAACATGATGATCCCATTTGTAAGTTCGCTTGTGCTGGGCATCCCCATGATGCTCTACTTCTCGAAGATCAAGAAATTCGGCATGGTGCTTATTACCTATATCATCTATGGCGTGATCCTCACGCTCGCAGGCGTCGGTTTCTACAGCCTGATCGGCGGAACGCTCTGTGCAGTGGCTGCGGAGTTTATTCTGAAAGCGAAACAGCACAAAAGCGTTTTTGCTGCGATTCTCAGCTATGCGATTTGCAGCGTAGGGGCAAACGCCAATGTACTCAGTTTTGCCCTTATGACGGAAGCGCAATTTGCAGAAAAGGCTGCATACTATGGGCAGGAATACATGGATATTATGTCGGGTTACTTTTCTCACGGTTATACGGTACCATTGGTGGCCATTTCTGCTTTTATTGGTGGCATAATCGGCGGATACATTGGAAAAGCCGTGCTGAAAAAGCACTTTGCCAAAAGCGGTATAATTTGATGAAAAGCGTACTGTTTGGGCAAAAACCAACCTCCCGGCAACTCTATCTGGATGCGAGGACAAAACTTATTTTGTGCCTTTTGACTTCTTTTATCATGTTTTCCTGCAATTACACAGGAGTTATGCGTTTTGTCCTTCCTGTCCTCTCAGCGCTCCCATTCTTCTCGTTTCTGATCTTGAAGAAATACAGAACGGCAACAGGGTATATTCTTGCCTACGGAATCTGCCTATTCCTTCCGGTTGTCCTCCGACAGTATGACGCGCCTTTCCTGAATATTATGTCTGCTGCAATTGCCTCAATATTCACGCAAATGCTTCCCGGTCTCGCCATGTTCAATGTACTGCTGTCGTCTACGTCTGTGAGTGAGTTCATCGCCGCGATGGATGGTTTCCATATTTCAAAGAAGTTCTCGGTTCCGGTATCTGTGATGTTCCGGTTTTTCCCTACTATACGCGAGGAGTATCAGCTTATCCGGGATGCTTTGCGGCTGAGAGGAATTGGAACTCTGGCGCATCCTTCTGAAATGCTGGAATACCGGATGGTGCCTCTTTTGACAGAACTGGTTCAGGTGGGAAACGAATTGTCCGCCTCAGCCATGACAAGAGGTCTGGACGCGCCGAATAAGCGGACAAATGTATGCCGGAGCGGATTCCATACGCAGGATACCATAGCGTTTGTTTTCTGCGCTGTCGTAATCATGCTTTTCATTATTTCAAAGGTGCTGGGATTGTAATATGATCGAGATAAAGAATGTGGATTTTTTCTATGAAACCGCAGAATCGGAAAGTTCCTTAAAAAATGTCAGCGTTACTGTTCCAAAAGGGCAGGTGGTCTTGCTGTGCGGAGAATCCGGGAGCGGGAAAACGACCTTTGGAAGGCTGATCAATGGCTTGATCCCCTGCTATTACGACGGAAAAATGGACGGACAAGTGTTCGTTAACAAAATAAGTACGGCAGGCATTCAGCTTCACGAGTTAGCGGAAACGGTAGGTTCTGTATTTCAGAACCCAAAATCACAATTTTATACGCTTCTTACCGACACAGAGATTGTATTTGCCTGCGAAAATATCGGCATGGAAAAATCGGAGATATTCAGTCGTTTTGAAAAAACGGTGCAGGATTTTCACATGGAAAAGCTGCTCGGGAAAAATGTGTCTCAGTTGTCCGGCGGCGAAAAACAGAAGATTGCCTGCGCCTGCGTCAGTATGCTTGAGCCAACAATCTTTGTATTGGATGAGCCTACCTCTAATCTGGATATCGGTGCGATCCGCGAACTGAAAAAAATCATCAGGAAGTGGAAAGATTCCGGGAAAACAATTTTGATTGCCGAACACCGGCTTTGGTGGACAAAGGATCTCATAGACCGTGTGCTTATTTTTCGAGAGGGGGAAATTGCGGAGGATGCTACTGCCGCCGAATTTTGGAGCAGATCACCAGAGGAATTTCGAAGCCGTGGGCTGCGCAGTTTTTCCGGCTTTGCCCCTATAAAAGCAGGAGTAACACTGACCGATGCACATTATACGATTTCTGAATTTCAATATGCAAATGGGAAGGATTTTTCAATCCATGTCCCAAAACTTGAAATTCCAAAAGGCGCAGTCGTAGCAGTGCTCGGAAACAACGGTGCCGGAAAGAGCACCTTTGCAAAGTGTCTGTGTGGATTGACAAAATGCAAGGTACAAATATACGATGGAAATAGAACATACCGCGGGCGAGAGTTGCGAAAACTGTCCTTTATGGTTTTTCAGGATGTGAATCATCAATTGTTTTCAGAAAGCGCTTTAGAAGATGTTACGCTCGGGCTGTCTTTATCCAAAGAAGAAAAAACAGCTGTTGCAGAGGACGCACTGCGCCGGATGAACCTTGCAGATTGCAAAGATACTCATCCTATGGCACTATCCGGTGGGCAAAAGCAGCGACTGGCCATCGCCGGTGCGCTGGCTGCAAAGAAGGAACTGATACTGTACGACGAGCCGACAAGCGGTCTGGACTATCGAAATATGGAGCGTGTTGCGCAGAACATCAATGCGCTGGCCGAAGCCGGAAAAACGCAGCTTGTTATCACCCATGACCCGGAGTTGGTTGAAAAATGCTGCGATTATTACCTGTTTTTTGAGAACGGGGAGATTATTGAATATGGCACATGGTCGGAGCGAACAATCAATCGAATCCGGGACTATTTTGATATCGGAACATTTGGGCATGTGTGACTATCACCCAAATGATAAGCGGGAACGAAATTCAGTCAGGCTCCGACGGCCATTGTAGCTATATTGAGTTATGGGCAATCCAAACGAAATAAAAGGTCATAGAGAGGCACCCAATTATAAAAGGGTGCCTCTTGTTAATCATTGGAATAAAATGTGAAATGAAAGGTGTCGCAAGACAGCCGCTTTGGGAGGAATGCAACTGCAATCTTGAAGCATCTGGATTTTTTGCAGAAACACACCTTGACAAATCTCTTCTCAGCGCACCCTGCTGGAGAAATACGCAAAAGAAAAGGGCTTCGAGAACACCATCTTCCTTGCGGATGACGGCTACTCTGGTACGAACTTCGAGCGGCCAGCGTGGAAAAAGATCGTGGAGATGATCGAAGCGGGACAGGTGGCGAACCTCATCGTAAAGGACGCCTCCCGCTTGGGGCGTGAATACCTTCAGGTGGGCTATTACATGGAGATATATTTTCCCCAGAAGAATGTCCGCTTCATCGCTGTCAACGATGGCGTGGATTCCACAGTGGAGAGCAGCAATGACTTCAACCCCATCCGCAACTGGGCCAACGAGCTTCACGCCAAGGATACCAGCCGCAAGGTCCGCGCGGTCATGAAAATGAAAGCGGAGCAGGGAGAGCGGCTGGGCGGCAGACCGCCCTACGGCTATCGGAAAAGTGATGGTGACGCCAACACGCTGGTTCCGGACGAGGACACCGCACTTGTGGTGAAGCGCGTCTTCTCCCTCTGTGCCGCTGGAAACGGCCCCAAGCGGATCGCCACCATCCTCACCAAGGAACAGGTGGTGAACCCGTCCAACGCCTACTACCGCAAGACCGGGAAAAGCCACCGGGGACTGGACACGACCAGACCCTGCCTGTGGTCTTCCAACAGCGTCACCAGCATTCTGAACAATGAGGTCTACCTCGGACACTCGGTTGGGCTTCGCACCACTACGATCTCCTACAAAAACAAGCAGCGTGTGGAGCGCCCTGAAAGTGAGCGGTTCGTGGTGAAGAACACCCACGAAGCTCTTGTCACACAGGAGCAGTGGGACATCGTGCAGGAGGTGCGTCAGCACAAAAAGCGTGTCCCCAAGCACATGGACGAGCCGAACATCTTCTCCGGGCTGGTGTTCTGCGCGGATTGCGGCAAGCCGCTGGTGCTGCACAGAGCCAGCACAATGAAAAAGGCGGAGTACAATTTCAAGTGCTACACCTACGGCAAAAAGGGCAGGACCGTTTGCACGCCGCACCATATCCGGGAGTTTGAACTGAAAGCCGCCTCCGCCAACGTGAATACATTCGTTGAGAAGGCAAAGCAGTACACCGCCATCGACGAGCTGACGCCGGAGCTGCTGCGGCTGTTCATCCAGCGGATAGAGGTAGGCGAGCGGACGGAGAAATACTCCCGCAGCTCCCACCAGAGCATCCGCATCGTCTACCGCGACATCGGCACGGTGGACAGCGCGATGGAGCAGGGCGAGGCGCAGCCGCGCATTGCGCCGCCCCTGAGTGAGGTATTCGAGCGTCCCGCATAATAAAAAAGCAGAGAAAAAACGCAAGAAAGCGGACAGCAACCGCTGTCCGCCCCCTTGCAAGATATGGTGTCAACTTGTGTCCCTATGAACATTACCCGGTCGGTTTCCGCAGCTTTTTCTGTTTGGACTCCAAAGAGCACAGACTTATTCCGTCCGCAGCTCCACTAAAACGGCGTCCTCGACGGCAAAATAATCCGCTGTGTCGCTGCTAAGCCCCGATGCCTTCGCAGCCTGTTCAAAGGAGATGTCCGGCAGGTTGCTGAGGTACACAAACACGGAATCACATCCCGCGTTTGGCAGCCGTCCCCTGCGTTCAAGGCGGTATTCATAGGACCGGTCATTGCAGGACCAGGTACCGTCCTTCATTTCGCAATAGGTGTTTATATTTCCAGCGTAGGTCGCCCTGACCCCGTTCTTCTTCCCGCAGCCGAGGGTAACGGACGCAAGGAGCAGGCACAGGAAAATGACTGTCAGCTTTTTCATAGCGGCGTCCTCCTTCGTTCTGTTGATCCTGTATGGATATTTTACCGTTCGCTGTCAGGAATTGCGGTTCAGAGCGATTATTTCCGCTCCGGGAACCGGGCGCAGGCCTGATCCAGATCCTCAATGAGTGCTTTCAATTCTGGTCCGGTAAGGGTG
>OOCH01002368.1_pt1 | contig 11916 bp, 9 predicted proteins | sample 1671641 | NCBI WGS metagenome assembly OOCH01 (sample SAMN06348177, study PRJEB24527) | human gut metagenome | biome: human gut; feature: ankylosing spondylitis patient; material: feces | host: Homo sapiens | place: China | collected 2015-10
GATGTACCTTTATCTCGCGGAGACGGGAGTACATGCCGCCCTGCTGCCGGCAAACAGGTCCTGTTTCTATATCCTGATATTTATCGCTGCACCGTTCTTTCAAAACCTTCTGTCCATCAAATGACACTTGTTTTTCGCCGCGGCAGCGCGTATGATAAAGATAAGATCGCGGGCCTGCAACTGTATACAGCAAATCTGACAGGGAGAAAACGCTATGTCTACACTGCAAGGCGAAAGCTTTTATTTCCACCACGGCTGGCACTTTTTGCGGGCAAATGCCTTCCCCATGGCAAAGGCCATTGACGCGCACCGGGACGCCGAGGGGCACGCCTTTTACGAGGCCGACTACCGGGAAACCGGCTGGCAGCCCGTCACGCTGCCCCACACCTTCAATGATGAGGATCTGTTCCGTGACCGCATTCAGGACGGCGGCAGCGGCCAGCGCCGCACGGCAGCCTTCTACCGCAACATCCTCACCATTCCGGCGCGGCACAAAAACCACAAGGTGCTGCTTGCGTTTGAGGGGCTGCGCCAGACCTGCTACCTCTATGTAAACGGCACGCTGGCCGGCTACTATGAGGCCGGCGTTGCGCCGTTCGGCTTTGACATTACCCCCTATGTGCGGTACGATGCGCCAAACCTCATCGCCATTGCGACCGACAACACCGCCACCCGCAGCGCGCCGTTCTGCATTGCCGAGACCCCCAACAAGCCCGATGCTGTCCCCGGCAGCTATCTCTTTCCGCAGGAGCAGGCCGTCCCCGCCGACCGCGTGGGCGTCCCCTTTTTCTGGAACTGCAACGACTTCAATCCCTCGGTCGGCGGCATCACCCGCCCCGTGCAGGTATTTTTCAAGCCCGATGTCTATCTGACGCTGCCGCTCTACTCCAATTTGCAGACCAAGGGTCTCTATGTCTACGGCCAGAATTTTGATTTAGACAACGCCACGGCGGATATCCGGGTCGAGGCCGAGGTCCGCAACGAGGGCAAGGTCCCTGTTTCCGCCCAGCTGCGCATCACGCTGCGCCGCCCGGACGGCAGCGTTGCCGCCATCTTTGACGGTGCCCCAGCCACCGCAGCACCCACAGGCCGCGCCGTACCGCCGCTGAGCATCACCCCGGCAGACGCCTATATCCCCGATGAGGCTGTGCCCGGGCATTACTGCCCCGTGGAGGACGAAAGCCTGCCCGCGCCGACCTCCACGGATTCCATGGCGGTCACCGTGCTGCACGCCGGGGCCGACACCCTGCCGCTGCGCTTCTGGAGCATTGATGACCCCTACCTCTACACCGTGGAGGCCGAGCTGTTTGTAAACGGCGAAAAGGCCGACACCCAGCAGCTGACGACCACCGTAAGCTACGACAAGGACCGGGGCCTGCGCATCAACGGCGCGGTGCAGTGGCTGCGCGGCTACGCCCAGCGCGCCGCCAACGAGTGGGCGGCCATCGGCATTGCGCCCGAGTGGCTGCACGATGAGGACGCCGCCCTCATCCGCGAGAGCAACGCCAACCACATCCGCTTTATGCATGTAGCGGGCAGCCCCGCCGATGTCCGCGCGTTTGACCGCTGCGGCATCACCTGTGCCGTAGCGGTTGAAAATGACGCCACACAGCACAATTCCGACTGGCCAACGTTTGACCGTGTGCTCTGCGATGTGCCCTGCTCGGGTTTGGGCGTTATCGCCAAAAAGCCGGACATTCGTTACAAGGATTTGGACGGGATAGAGAATCTGCTCGCTGCCCAGCAAAAAATCCTGCAAAACGGCGCAGATTCACTTGCCGAAAATGGCCGTTTGGTGTATTCTACCTGTACAGTGAATGATAAGGAGAATCAGGCCCAGGTGGAGAAATTCCTCTCCGACAATCCTGATTTTCACGTTGTACTGCCAAAGACGGCGGTGCCGGGGGCGGACATCACGCCGCTGGGCACGCTGTTTTTGCCCCACAGAACCGGGACGGACGGTTTTTTTGCCGCCATCCTGGAACGAAACTGACTGTAAACTCGTTCTTATAAAAGGAGGTGACCCCGCATGGGCGAAAAAATCTGCATTTCCGACCTGACGCTTGACGCGCTGACGGCCTACATCGTGGGACTGGGTCAGCCAAAATTCCGCGCCAAGCAGATTTTTAAATGGCTGCACCAGAAGCTTGTGACGGAGTTCTCCCAGATGACCGACCAGCCCAAGGCGCTGTTGGCCCAGCTGGAGGAGCAGTGCACGATTGCAGCCCCCGTCATCCGCCGCCGCCAGCAGTCCAGGGACGGTACGGTCAAGTATCTTTTGCAGCTGGCCGACGGCAACTGCATCGAGACCGTGCTCATGCGCTACAAATACGGCAATACTGTCTGTGTGTCCACCCAGGTGGGCTGCGCGATGGGCTGCCGGTTCTGCGCCTCCACCCAGGCGGGCCGCGTGCGCGATCTGGAAGCAGGCGAGATCTGCTCTGAGATCTACACCGCACAGAAGGACACCGGCGAGCGCGTCTCCCACATTGTTTTGATGGGCATCGGTGAGCCGCTGCACAATTTTAATAATGTGATGGACTTTCTGGAGATCATCTCCTGCCCAGAGGGCGTCAACATCGGTATGCGCAACATCAGCCTGTCGACTTGCGGCCTTGTGCCCAAGATCGACGAGCTGGCGAAGCGCCATCTGCAGCTGACACTGTCTGTCTCGCTCCATGCGCCGGACAATAAGACCCGTTCCGGCATGATGCCGGTCAACGATGCGTTCCCGCTGGAGCAGCTGATCCCGGCCTGCCGCCGCTACCAGAAGGAGACGGGCCGCCGCATCAGCTTTGAGTATTCGATGGTGCGCGGTGTCAATGACAGCAGTGAGATGGCGCAGAAGCTCGCCAACCTCATCAAGGGCATGGGCGCGCACGTCAACCTGATTCCCATCAACCCCGTGGACGGCAGCCCCTATTCTGCCACCGACGATGCCAATGTGCACCGTTTCCAGAAGGAGCTGGAGGCACTGGGCGTCAACGCCACGGTGCGCCGCCGTCTGGGTACCGACATCAGCGCCGCCTGCGGCCAGCTGCGCCGCGAGGACGCGCAGGGAAAATGAGTCTTGCTCCGCAACGGAGCAGCGGAAAGGAACCAACCCGAATGAAGATTGCCGCGATCACAGACATCGGCAGCTGCCGGCAGGAAAACCAGGACAATTACTGTGCGCAGCAGCTGGCAGGCGGCACCGCCTGGGGCATCGTCTGCGACGGCATGGGCGGTGTCAACGGCGGGCGCATTGCTGCACGCATTGCCACCGACACCATGCAGCAGTATTTTGCCCGCCACATGAAGGCCCTGCAGCCTGGCATGGAAAAGACTTTCATCATGCGCGGGTTCGACATCACGAACCGCGCCGTGTATGAAAAGTCCACCTCTGACCCCGAGATGCAGGGCATGGGTACCACCGGCGTCTGCGCTTATGCCAGCCGCGGCATGGCCCATGTGGTGCACGCCGGGGATTCCCGCGCCTACCTGTTCCACGCAGGCGGGCTGCGGCAGATCACCCGCGACCACTCGATGGTGCAGCAGCTCGTCGACAGCGGCCAGATCACGCGGGAGCAGGCTGCCGTCCACCCGCAGAAGAACCTCATCACCCGCGCGCTGGGCGTCTCGGCCAACATTGTGCCGGAGTACAACCGCTGCGAAATCGAGGCGGGGGACATCCTGCTGCTGTGCACCGACGGCCTGACGAACATGGTCGCGGACGATGACATTGCGCAGGTACTGCGCGAGGTTCCTTTTTTTGATGCAACCAGCATTTTGGTAGACCGCGCCCTGCAGGCGGGCGGTCAGGATAACATTACGGTCCTGCTCATGGGCGTGGAAGCTACGGAGGTCAACAATGGATAATCTGATCGGCAAACGGCTGGATGGCCGCTACTCAATTGAAAGTCTCGTGGGTGTCGGCGGCATGGCCAATGTCTACCGCGGCACTGATTTAAAAACGGGCAACCAGATCGCCGTCAAGGTATTAAAAGACGAATTTCTGGACAATGAGGAACTGGTCCGCCGCTTCAAGAACGAGTCGAAGGCGATCTCCATTCTGAGCCATCCCAACATCGTCAAGGTCTATGACGTCTCTGTCACCGACAAATTGCAATACATCGTCATGGAATATGTGGACGGCATCACTTTAAAGGAATATCTCAAGCAGCGCGGCGGCGCCCTGACCTGGAAGGAGACCGTGCACTTTGCCACCCAGATTTTGAGTGCTCTGCAGCACGCCCACTCCAAGGGCATCATTCACCGCGACGTCAAGCCGCAGAACATCATGCTGCTGGCAGATGGCTCCATCAAGATGATGGACTTCGGCATCGCACGCTTCTCCCGCGCGCAGAGCCAGACCGTCAGCGACAAGGCCATCGGCTCAGTGCACTACATCAGCCCTGAGCAGGCCAAGGGTGAGCGCACAGACGCCCGCACCGACATCTACTCTGTCGGCGTCATGCTGTACGAGATGCTGTCGGGCCGCCTGCCGTTTGACGGCGACGGTGCAGTGTCCATCGCCATCATGCAGATCTCGGAGAAGCCGAAGCCGCTGGCCGAAATCGCACCCCAGACCCCGGCAGGACTGCGCCAGATTACCGAGAAAGCCATGGAAAAGGACCCCGACAAGCGCTACCAGAGCGCCCAGGAGATGCTGGCCGCTATCGAGGAATTCAAGCGCAACCCGTCCATCCAGTTTGCGTATGAGTACCGCAGTGCCGAGGACAACCCGGAAAGGAACATCAACCGCGTGGTAAGCAACACAAAGTCCAGCCCGAAATCCACCAGCATCCACACGGGTGACGCCCGTCGTGTCGGCACCTCGAACCCGGGCCGCAGCAAATCTGCCCAAAAGAAGAAGAAAAAGGCATCCAAGGGCTTTTCCCTGCTGCCGATCTTCTTCGGCATGGCCGTGGCGTTTGTCATCGGTGCTGCCATCCTGATCTATCTGATCTTCACCAATTCCAGCAACCTGCTGTTCTCTAACCGTGCCGATGTGCAGGTCATCAGCTTTGTGGGCATGACAAAGGACGAGTTCCTCGCCACCGACTACAACAACCTGCTGCGCGCCGAATTCCCGGAGGAGTATTCCAGTGAACCCGCGGGCACGATCATCCGCCAGACCCCCAAGGCCGGGCGTACCGTCAAGGAGAAGCAGCGCATCGTGCTGACCGTCAGCCTGGGCACCCAGTACGTCACGATCCCCGAGACGAAGAACATGGTGGCCGAGGATGCCGAGCAGACCCTGAAGGATATGGGTCTGCGCGTGACCAAGAAGCCCATGTCCGACAACTCCGTGGCCAACGGCGCTGTTGTCTACACCCAGCCCGCCGCCGGGGAGACCGTCGAGGGTGACTCCACGGTCATCCTGTACGTCAGCCGCTCCGAGGTCAGCAAGGAGAGTCAGGTCCCGAGCCTGACCGGCAAGACCATTGAGGAAGCCCGCAATGAGGTCAAGGGGCTGAACCTGTCCATCCGCACAATCGAGCAGGCCAGCGAACAGCCCGCGGGCACGGTACTGAGCCAGAGCCCCGATGCCGGTTCCACGGTCCGTAAGTCGAGCGTTATCACACTCGTGGTGTCCACCGGCGTGCCCGAGGTCGTCGCCACTCCCGAGCCAGTCGAACCCACTGTAAACGAGGACGGTACCATCACCGTGCAGGAGAGCTGGTGGCCGAGTGCTGACGGCAGTCACCAGATCCATCAGCTGACCGACGGTACCATGTGGAATGAGAACGGCCAGCGGTGCGACGCACAGGGCAACCCCATTGCCTGATGTGGGGGAAGTCATGGCGTATATTACAAAGGGCATCGGCGGCTTCTACTATGTAAAGACGCCGGACGGCATCGTCGAGTGCAAGGCGCGCGGCATCTTCCGCAAGCGCGGCATCACGCCGGTGGCGGGAGACAACGTCACCCTGTCCGACGACGGCACAATGATCGATGAGATTTTACCGCGCAAAAACGTCTTTATTCGTCCGCCGATTGCCAATCTGGACATTCTGTTCATCGTTACCAGCACGACCCAGCCCGTACCCAGTACGTTGGTGCTGGACCAGCTGGCCGCCGCTGCCATCTACAAGGATGTGCAGCCCGTGCTTGTGGTGACAAAATCTGATTTGGCTGCTGCCGATATGCTGCGCACCGCCTACGCGGGCAGCGGCATCCCGCTGGTGCAGCTGAACTATGAGACCAGCGAGGGCCTTGACGAGGTCAAGGGCTATATTGAAGGGCATCTCTGCGCCTTCTGCGGCAACTCCGGCGTCGGCAAATCGACGCTGCTCAACACGCTGGCCCCCGCGCTGCACCGCGAGACCGGGCAGATCAGCCAAAAGCTGGGCCGCGGGCGGCACACGACCCGCGAGGTTGAAATTTTTGAGATTTGCGGAGGGCGTCTGGCTGATACGCCGGGCTTTGCCAGCCTGGAGGCGCAGAAGCTCTGCCGCATCCCGAAGGATGATCTGCAGCACACTTTCCCGGAGTTCGGACCCTATTTCGGGCAGTGCCGCTTTACGGGCTGCTCCCACCGCAGTGAGACCGGTTGTGCTGTGCGTGAGGCTGTCGAGGCCGGGACCATCAGCAAAACGCGCTATGCAAGCTACCTTGCCATGTATGAGGAAGCCAGCGCACGGAAGGAGTGGGAGAAATGAGCAGGCGTGCCGTGATTCTTTCCGCCGTGCCGGTTTCCACCGCACTGTGCCGCTATGTGCAGCCCGGTGATTTTGTTGTGGCCTGCGACGCAGGCTACCGCAATGCCAAACGGCTTGACCTGCGCCCCGACCTCATCGTCGGTGACTTTGACTCCGCCCCGCAGCCCAAAACCGAGCACGAGACCATTGTGCTGCCCCATGTGAAGGACGATACCGATACCCAGTACGCCGCCCATTGGCTGCTGGAGCACGGCTATGATGAGATCACCCTGCTGGGCGCTCTGGGCGGGGCACGCCTGGAGCACACGCTGGCCAACCTTGCCACCGGACTGTATCTTGCCAAAAACGGCGTGAATGTCCTGCTGGCCAACGAGCGCAGCGAGCTGCGGTATCTTGTGCCGGACCGCGGGCTTATTTTGCAGCGCAGGGACTGGAAGTATCTCTCCCTTTTCCCGATGGAGGGCCGACTGACCGGCGTCTGCATCCGCGGCGCGTTCTACCCGCTGGAAAACGCCGTGCTGACCGCGGACTATCCGCTCGGCGTCAGCAATGAGTTTATCGCGGATACCGCACAGCTGCAATGCTCCGGCGGCTGCGGTCTCGTTGTGCTGACCCGCGACGATGCGTAACACCGCAGCACTGCCCGGCATAGTATGGCGTACACAAACACGGAAAGTGAGGTGTATGCCATGCATGTGGTCGTAGTTCGCTGCCCGCGCGCCTTCCGTTGGATCTTACGCGCAGCCTTCAAGGTCTGAATCCAAATTTTTCCCCTGCCTGTTCCGGGCAGGGGCTATTTTTTTGCCCTGCCGCATATAATGCCCCAGAACATAACCGGAAAGGGGCAAGCAATATGGAACTCAAGGTGTTCAAAGACACCATCGCATCCTACGGCGGACGCTGGGAAACACGGCTGGAGCTTCCCGTGGAAACGGAGATTCTGATTCCCGACTACCTGCCCGCCGTATTCAAGATCGTCAAGTGTCTGATCACGCCCGTTGTGCTGCAGAACCGTGTGTCCGGCGGACGCTGGCAGAGCGAGGGCTATCTGCGCTGCACCGTCTACTACCAGAGCGAGGAGCCCGGCACGCGCCTTTTGCGCACCGAGCAGAAATTTGCCTTTGAAAAACTGGTCGAGCTGCCCGCCGGGCAGTACGCCGACGGCCCGGCCCAGGTCTGGGGCGAGCCGGAATACTGCAACTGCCGCGCCGTCAGTGAGCACCGCATCGACCTGCGCGGCGCGTACATCCTCTGCGCCGCAGTGGCCGTGCGGCGGGAGTCCGAGCTGCTGACCGCACTGGCCGACTGCGGCATTGAGCAGTACACCCGCACGATGCAGGGCCTGCAATGCGCCGTGACCGAGGAAAAAACGTTGACTGCCGAGACCGCTGCGGCGCTGCCCAGCACCGGGGAAAGCGTGCTGGACATCACCGGCAGCTTTGCCGCCGGCAGCGCAGCGCCGGCCACCGGGCAGGTCAGTGTGCAGGGGACGCTGCAAATTCAAATATGCAGCCAGAACACCGACACCGGCGAGCTGACCGTGCGCAGCAAGGACCTTGCCGTGCAGCAGACGCTGGAGCTGCCCGGCGTGACCGAGGACGACACAGCCCTTGTGCGCGGCGAGGTGCTGGCCTGCACACTGAGCGCAGTCGACGGCGCAGGGGAAGCGTCCCTCTCGGTGACCTGGAAGCTGCGCGTCGAGGTCTGGCGCAGCGTGCAGCACACCGTCGTGGCCGACGCCTACTCCACGCTCTGTAAGACCCAGACCGTGCAGACGGTCTGCCGCCTTTTGCAGAAAACCGCGGATTTGACCGGGCGTATCCCGGTCACGCTTGACGACGACCTGCCCGACGCCGAGGGCACTGTTCTCGGCTGCTTTGTAACGCTGGGCGCCCTGTGCGCCGCACAGGCTGACGGCAGCAAGGCTGAAACACATTTAAAACTACTGGGCAAGGGGACTGCGCATGTGTTCATCAGCGATGCCCGCGGTGAGCTGACCTGCTACGACAAGGCGTTTACCTGGCAGCCTGACGGCCTCTGGCTCGGCAGCACTGACGGCGCATGGCCAAGTGTCGGGGCCTCCGTCGCACGGGTCGCCAGCAGCAAAAACGGTGCACGGCTGCGGGTCGATTTAGAGATCGAGATCAGCGGAGCCCTGTTCCAGGCGCAGAGCTTTGACGCGCTCTGCGGCGTGGAGCTGGGCGAGGAATACGACGACAGCGATGGCCCGGCCCTCTATATTTACTACGCACGGCAGGGGGAGCGCATCTTTGACATTGCCAGGCGCTATCATGCCCGCGCCCGTGACCTGGCCGCCGCCAACCATCTGGACACCAACGGTGACCCGCTGCAGGAGCTTACGACGGACACCGCCTGTCTGCTGATCCCCGCAGCGCTGTAAAGGAGGGACACATCCGTGACACAGGATCAAATCTACCAAAACATTGCACAGCGCACCGGCGGGGACATCTATCTCGGCGTCGTCGGCCCGGTGCGCAGCGGCAAAAGCACCTTTATCAAGCGGTTTGCCGAGCTGATGCTGCTGCCGCGCATCAAGAACGAGGCCCGTCGTGCCCGCGCCCATGACGAGCTGCCCCAATCCGCCGCCGGGCGCACCATCATGACAACGGAGCCGAAGTTCATCCCCGAGAAAGCCGTCAAACTCGAGCTTTCGGGCGGCGGCAGCTTCAAGGCGCGGCTCATCGACTGCGTCGGCTACATGGTGGACGGCGCGCTCGGCCATGAGGAAAACGAGGCTCCGCGCCTGGTCAAGAGTCCCTGGTTCGACCACGAGGTCCCGTTTGACCTGGCCGCCGAGACCGGCACCCGCTGCGTCATCCGGGAGCACGCCACGGTGGGCCTCGTCGTAACGACGGACGGCTCCGTTGCCGACCTGCCGCGGGAGGCGTATCTCGACGCCGAGCGCCGTATCATCGCAGAGCTGGACGGCATCGGCAAGCCGTATATCATCCTGCTGAACTGCGCCGAGCCGGACAGCGACGATGCACAGCGCCTTGCCGCCGAGATGGCCGAGACCTACGGCCACGCGGTCCTTCCGCTGAACTGCACGACGATGACCGTCGAGACCCTCGACAAGCTGCTGCAAACGCTTTTGTACGAGTTCCCGATCCGCGAGATTGCCGTGCAGATGCCCGCCTGGGTCACGATGCTCGAAAGTGGGCACTGGCTGCAAAGCGCGGTCTACACGTCCATGCTGGATTTTGCTGCCTCGGTGCACCGGATGGCCGACCTTGCAGGCAAGCGCCCTCAGCTGGGGTGTGAATACATCACCGCCGCCAGCCTGACCGGCATGGATTTGGCCAGCGGCAGTGTCAGCATCACCGCTGCCGTCGCCCCGGATATTTTCTATAAGATCCTCGGTGAACAGACCGGGCTGGACATCGTGGACGAGGCAAGCCTTTTGCCCTGCGTCGTCAGCCTGGCCCGGGCCAAGCGCGCCTATGACAAGATCAAATCCGCCCTTGACCAGGTCGAGGCCACGGGCTACGGCATCGTCATGCCGGGCATTGATGAATTGACATTGGAAGAACCCGAAATCGTCAGGCAGGGCGGGCAGTACGGCGTGCGGCTGTCGGCCAGCGCCCCCAGTCTGCACATCATGCGCGCCAACATCCACACCGAGCTTTCACCCACCGTCGGCAGTGAGCAGCAGGGGGAGGAGCTCATCAAAAGCCTGCTGGCGGACTTTGAGACCGACCCCGGTAAGCTGTGGAGCACGAATATTTTCGGCAAGAGCCTGAACGAGCTGGTCAGCGAGGGCGTGCAGGCAAAGCTGCTGCACATGCCGCAGGAGGCACGCAGCCGCCTGCAGCAGACGCTTGAGCGCATCATCAACGAGGGCTGCGACGGGCTGATCTGCATTCTGCTGTGACGGAGGAGTTATGTTCAGACGCATTTCCAGGCAGGAGCGTGCGCGCCGCGCCGCCAGGGCCGAGCTGGAAACGACCTTGCAGGCACTGCGCTCGAACGAGCGCGCCTTCACGGAGGCGCAGGACCCATTTTATATTGACCAGCTGACCTACCAGCACGCCGCGCTGATGTGCCGCTGCCGGGCGCTGCTTCGCACACTGCGGGCGGAAGGGGAGGAGCCATGACCGAATATTGGCCCTGTCTGCTCGCAGCTGTGTGCGCCATCGCCGTACTGCGCTGTGCCGCCCGCCAGCGGCACGGAATGCGCAGTCTGCTGGCAGGGGCCATCTGCGGTCTGGGCGCGCTGGCCCTGCTGGGCCTGTTGGAGCCGGTGACCGGCATTGCACTGCCGCTGAATCGCTTTACGGCGTTCTGCGCGGGCGTTTTGGGATTGCCCGGCGTGACGGCCCTGCTGATTTTGCGGCTGCTTTTATAAAATGCCTTGCCAACAGGGCGGAAGTATGCTATACTCTTTTAGAAAACGAGTGGAACATACGGCGGCGGGACAGCCCGCAAGGGCTGCCTGAGGAAAGTCCGGGCTTCACAGAGACAGAGTAACTGCTAACGGCAGCCGGGGGTGACCCCAGGGATAGTGCAACAGAAAGAAACCGCCGCGAAAGCGGTAAGGATGGAAAGGCGAGGTAAGAGCTCACCAGCGCACTGGCGACTTTGCGGCTATGTAAACCCTGCTCGAAGCAACATCCGTATGGGACATTATGCGGAGTCTCGCGCGTCCCGGTGATGGCGTGAGCCTTGCGGCGACGCAAGGACAAGATAGATCGTCGTTTGATACAGAACCCGGCTTACGGTCCAGTCGTTTTTTCTTTGTTTTTTGCAAAAGCACATCTGTTTTTTGGTGCAGATGTGCTTTTTTGTATTTTTCTGCATAAAAAAGCGCACTATCTGGCAAAAAGTGCTTGTTTATTTCAGATAAATCGTATATAATGTAGTGTACGCCTGTGGTTGTGCCAAGATAGAGGGTGGCACGCACAGGATTATGAAGGGTAACGTATATATTTATTTAGGGGGATCGTACTTATGGCTGATTACTTTGCAATGGATCACAACGAACTCACCGCTGAAAAGACCGCGCTGGAGGCCCAGTACAAGAAGTTTCAGGGCATGAACCTGAAGCTGAACATGGCCCGCGGCAAGCCCGGCCCTCACCAGATGGATCTGGCCATGGACCTGCTCAAGATGGACAACTACATCACCGACAACGGCTTTGACACCCGCAACTACGGTGAGCTGGAGGGTCTGCCCGAAGCCCGCGCACTGTTTGCCGATGTGTTCGGCGTGCAGCCCGGCGAGGTGTTCGTGGGCGGCAACTCCAGCCTGCAGC
>OOCH01002370.1_pt1 | contig 11909 bp, 7 predicted proteins | sample 1671641 | NCBI WGS metagenome assembly OOCH01 (sample SAMN06348177, study PRJEB24527) | human gut metagenome | biome: human gut; feature: ankylosing spondylitis patient; material: feces | host: Homo sapiens | place: China | collected 2015-10
TTGACATCCAGGAGGGTATTATTCAGCAGGCATACCCAAGTGTGTTTACGGTTCTGATAGATGATGAGTTTGAGCAGAATCCACCACAGCTCTTATCTTTCACCTACACTGATGTGATTACAAAGGATATAAGGATGCAGCTTTGCTAGTATCATGAAGTAAAGATGTTACATCTTTATTATAATGATCATGAATTTAAATATTTGCATCTGCATAAAGTTACTCCATCTTGAATATGTATTTTATATACATATTTGAAGTGGGGTATTTTTTATGGAATTAATTACACAAAAAATCAGACAATGCATAGAAAAGGTAAAGGATATGTCGCAGGTTGGCTTCGACAGGGATTATGTCATAAAGGACAATAAGCCTGATGTTTTCAAAGTGGTTTGCCAGAACGGGCAGGTAAAGCTTGACGAGATAAAAGCGTCAGGCGAGAATATCTGGCTGAGTGGAAGCATTGAATTTGAAGTGCTGTATACGAGAGAGGAAGTTTTTGAAGGCGATGAGCCGGAGGAAAATATCGGCGGAAACAGAGTGGAGCATATAAAGGATGCAATACCGTTTCAGGAGAAGCTTGTGCTTCAAGGAGTCTGCGAGAAGGATACGGTTCGTGTGTATACCGGGCTTGATGAGCTTACGGTTGGGGTTATCAATTCGCGAAAGCTCTCGGTCAGAGGCATTATAAGCGTGGAGCTTTATGGAGAGAGGGAGGAAAATCTTGAGATTGCACAAAGGATTGATGACAAGGATGTGGAGCAGCTTATAGGACAGATGAAGGTGCTTAAGCTTGACAGTGCTGTCAGGGATATTGTCAGAATTAAAAATGTCGTCACCTTGCCAAAGACCAAGCCGAATATATGCAAGCTCATATCAAGTCTTGTTGATATGAGAAATCTGGAGTATACATACGAGCGTGACCATATCACACTGACAGGCGAGTGCCATGCGTGTATAGTGTATCTGAGTGAAGAACAGGAAATTTGCTGCTTTGAGGTGCAGGAGGGGTTTTCAAATGAAATACGCTGCGAGGGTGATAATGCCGGAAATATTGCCTGGCTTCGCACACAGCCTGCCATGCATCAGGTTGAGGCGGAAAATGATTATGACGGAGAGCTCAGGCAGCTTTCGATTGAGGCAGCGCTTGCGGTGGATGGAAAGGTCTGGAGTGAGGAAACAGTAGAGGTGCTCAATGACATGTACAGCGTATCATGTCCGGTAAAACCTGTGTTTGAAAATATGAAGGTATGCAGCCTTCTTATGAAAAATGACACAAAATGCCGTATTTTGGAGCAGTTGTACAGAGAAAACAGCAAAAAGAGAATTTTAAGAATATGCGGTACAAAGACGCAGGCCGCTATTGCACAGATAAAAAATGCAGACACAGGAATTATTGTGTCAGGTGTATTGCAGGTGAACTGTGTGAATATTGTGGAGGATGATGGCTGTCCGATAGAGATGCATACAGACTCTGTGCCGTTTGAACAGTTCGTTGAGATACCGGGCATGGATGCTAATACCTGCTGCGAGGTAAATGTGCAGGTAGACCAGGTGCAGGTCAACCTGCTCGACAACAGCGAATATGAAATTAAGGGTGTTGTCAGCATAAACGCTATTGCCCTGCAGCAGGATGAAGTGTCAGTCATAACATCGGTGGAGCAGGAAAAGAACGCGCCTGAAACTGAGGCTGAAGCAGCTCTGGTCGGCTATATAGTGCAGAAGGATGATAAAATGTGGGACATTGCAAAAAGATACCGCACCACTGTTGAAAACATAATGGAAATAAACGCTCTGACCTCAGATAGCATCAAACCTGATGATAGACTTATAATAGCGCGTATGTGAATCATAAATTAGGGGCAAAATACCTTTTGACCCTCATATCCTTATATAAAATGTGGAAAATTCTGTAAATTTACAAAAAGATGTGGAAAAAAGATTCATTTTGTGCGATAATATATCCGAATGTATATTGAACGTAAATTGTGGAAGGAAAGGTCAATCTGACCGTCGTATTACAGGAGGAATAAAATGAATCAGAAATGGACACGTGCTATATGTACGGTGTTAACATCGGCACTCGTTTTTACAGGACCGGCAGTAGAGGGCACTACATTTAGCGGATACATAAACAGTGGACTTGAGAAGGTATATGCCAAGACACAGAAGCAGAAGGATGCAGAGAAGAAGAAGTCACAGGCTGAGCAGGATCTCAAGGATAAGAAGAATGAGATTAATGGTCTAAAGGATCAGCAGCAGACTACTGCTGATGATATAAAGAATAAATCCGCAAAGCTTGATGAGATTCTTGCAGCACAAAAGAAGCTTCAGACAGATATCACAAGCAAGCAGGCAGAGATAGAGCAGAATCAGAAGGATCTTGCAGCGGCTCAGGAAAAGCAGCAGGAGCAGTATGCTGCCATGAAGAAGCGTATACAGTTCATGTATGAAAACAGCGCTGAAGACAATATCTGGACAGCAATTATTGAGTCAAATGGCATCACAGATATGCTCAATCGTATAGAGTACGTGTCAGATGTATATGATTCGGATAGGGCTCTTATGGATTCTTATCAGGCAGCAGTTGAGCAGGTGAAGGAGATTGGTACCAAGCTTGACAACGACATGAATGAGCTCACAGCCATGCAGGATGACTATGAGAAGCAGCAGTCGGATGTCGAGGCGGCTATAGTAGCTCTTGAAAATCAGAAGGAGCAGTATGCAAGCCAGATAGCTCAGGCACAGCAGCAGGCAGAGAATTATCAGAATATCATTACGGCACAGGGCAAAATCATTCAGGAGCAGGAAGCAGCGGCAGCAGCTGCAGCCGCAGCCGCTGCCAGAGCGAACAGCTCATCAGGCAGTTCAAGCTATGATGGTGGTGGAGCCGGTAAGGGCGGAAGTATTGCCAGTGACTATGCAGCAGGCGGTGGAAAGAACCCGAGTGCTTCAACAGGAGTTTCAGGAAGCTCTGTAGTGTCATACGCTATGCAGTTTGTGGGCAATCCATATGTATGGGCTGGAAACAGCCTTACAAACGGTGTAGACTGTTCGGGCTTTGTGCATGAGGTATATGAACATTTTGGTATCAGCACACCGAGATATTCACAGGCATTTAAGTCTGTGGGACAGGCCGTATCCTTCGATAATATACAGCCGGGAGACGTAGTGGTATATCCGGGACATGTAGCTATATATGCAGGTGGTGGTGTTATAGTGGAGGCACAGTCCACAAAGGCAGGCATCACAGCAAACAGAAGCGTACAGTGTCATACAATACTTGCTATACGACGTCTTGTATAGGATGATTAGGAGCCGATAAGTATATTTATTATACTTACCGGCTCTTTTTTTATCACAAAGAGCTGAATGGTTACCAATAAAGTAAGGGGCGTAAGACGCGGACATGCCTCCAACCGCAAGGGGCTCTCAATAAGCGACTAGCGGAGCTGTTTAGAGTCTGTAGAATTATGCACATGGAACCCAGAAATGTCCTGCCATGGACGGCAGGGCAAGGTGTTATGCGCCATGGACGGCGCATAAAAGCCGGTTTCATCGAGCATAGAAAACCATACAGGCATAATTCGTACAGCCTCTTGACAGCATAGCATTAGCGCATTGAGAGCCCCTTGCGGTTGGAGGCATGTCCGTGTCTTACGCTACGAACCAATGTTAGTAACCGGCAAAAACTCCTTGCAATAAACGATAGCAATTTTCGCATATAAGGTGTATTATAGAGATAGACGGCACCAATTCGCACAAAACGAACTAGCAAGCCTGTAAATAAAGTAAGAAAAGCAGGAGGAACAAGCCATGCAGATGGAACAATTACAAAAAGACATGATTGCAGCAATGAAAGCAAGAGACAAGGTAAGAAAGGATGCTATATCCTCACTTGTATCGGCAGCCAAAAAGGCAGCAATAGATGAGGGCTGCAGAGACAATATACCGGAGGAGCTTGTCAACAAGGTCATCCTTAAGGAAATGAAGTCTGTGAAGGAGCAGATTGACACATGCCCTGCTTCCAGAACAGATCTGCTTGATGAGTACAATACCAGATATGCAATCTTTGAGGAGTACGCTCCTGCAATGATGTCGGCAGAAGAGGTAGAAAAGGAGCTCACAGAGCAGTTCTCAGATGTGATCGCAACAGGAAACAAAGGACAGATAATGAAGGCAGTCATGCCGCATTTCAAGGGCAAGGCTGACGGAAAGGTTATAAATCAGGTGGTTGCAAAGCTTTGCGCAAAATAAGAAAACACATCACAACAATTATACTTGCAGTGCTGGCTGTCATAGCCGGCGTGTATGCATATAATTATCATGATATGAAGCAGAATATTGTATACAATGAGCATCTGGATGATGTGGCTGTTACCGTGAATGGGAAAGAGCTGACATTGCGCGATATGGCATTTTATGTGGCATTTGAGGAGATGAATGTCGAGAAGCAGGCCCTTGTGTATGATTCCGATAATCCAAACAAGTATTGGAATATCCACACAAACGGTGAATTTGTCCGTGTCACAGCGCGTAAAGCAGCTATGTCCATGGCCATTCACGATGAGATTTTTTATGAGATGGCCAAAAAAGAGAGCATTACACTTACTGACGACGAGAAAGAAGCTTTGAAAAACTCAGAGAAGGACTTCTGGTATGATTTGTCTGATATAGATGGTGCAAAGAAGCTTGGAGTCGAAAAAAATGACATTTACTCGTCCATGGAAAAGTCTGCAATAGCCCGGAAATATCAGGAAATATATGCAGGGCTTGACAATGCCGATATAACGGATTATGATTTCTCGGGAGGCAGATATAAGAAGCTGCTGGAGAAAAATAACTATAAAATAAAAGAAAAAGTGTGGAAAAGAGTCGATATGGGAAACGTTACTCTTGATCACTAGAAAGAAGATTTTATGTCAACAAAAATTGGAAGAAATGACCCTTGCTGGTGTGGCAGCGGAAAGAAATATAAGACCTGTCATGCGGCATTTGATATGAAGCTTGAAAAGCTTGCTGAGGCACATCATAAGATACCGAGCCATTCAATCATCAAGACACCTGACCAGATAGCAGGAATAAAGGAGAGCGCCAAGATAAATGTCGCAGTGCTCGACTACATAGGAGAGCATATCCACGAGGGTATGAACACCGCAGAGATTGATAAAATAGTCTATGATATGACCACCAGCATGGGCGGCATCCCTGCACCACTCAACTATGAGGGTTATCCTTACAGCGTATGTACATCGGTAAATGAGCAGGTTTGTCATGGATTTCCTTCAAAGGATGTCATCTTAAAGGATGGTGACATCATAAATGTAGACTGTTCTACAATTTTAAACGGATATTTTTCGGATTCATCAAGAATGTACTGTATCGGAAATGTAAGCCCTGAGAAGAAAAAGCTCGTTGAAGTCACAAAGGAGTGTGTGGAGCTTGGACTCAAAGAGGTAAAGCCATGGGGCTTCCTCGGAGATATGGGACAGGCGGTGCACGACCATGCATTTGCAAACGGTTACACAGTAGTGCGTGAAATCGGTGGACACGGAGTGGGACTTGAATTTCACGAGGATCCGTGGGTAGGCTACAACACCAAGCGCGGCACCGACATGGTTATGGCACCCGGCATGATATTTACCATCGAGCCAATGGTCAACATGGGCAAGGCCGATATCTACGTAGATGACAAGAACAACTGGGAAGTATACACCGACGACGGACTTCCATCAGCCCAGTGGGAAATCATGGTACTCGTCACAGAGGATGGACATGAGGTGCTGAGCTGGTAAACAGGTAATTATTATAAGGATATTATTTCATAGGTGATGACATTATAAAGGGCGTGTGAAAAACGAAAGTATTTTCACACGCCCTTTTATATAATAAAATAAGATAAGCAACTTGATGGTTAAAGCCTGTCCGGGCGCAAAAACGCCCTCTCGGAAGCGTTAGCTTCGGGAGAGCATTTCTGCATCCACGGACATGTCTTATAAACTCATAGTAGATTGCTTCGCATAAGTACCCTAAATTTACCGGAGAGTATGCGGTGTGTTCCGAAGAAAAATATAAACTGCCACGGCGTTCCATAAAATGTGGATACGACAATTCATAGCAAACTATCAATAAACTATCCGCAAATGCTGCCGTGGCTGATTTTATATTTTTCTGAGGAATATACTGCATGCTAGGCCGGTATCCACAGCCTAGATATGCGAAGCCCTATAAACTTGTATTCACCCCATTTATGGTCGCATTCTCATTCTCCCTCATAGGAATGACGAGACACTTCTCACCATTGATGACCTGCGCATGAATCTGTGAAGCCTTCTCCGGCTTTACATGAAGCACCACATCATAGGTCTTAATTTGGGCAGTGTAATTATCAATCTCTTCCTGCTTCTCAAGAAGCTGTGAGGTGCGCTCTTCAATCTGATTATTTTTCTCCTGTATAACAGAATCCTTCTCCTCAAGCTGCGCATTTTTCTCATTGAGCTCAAGAGTTAAATCGCCGACCTGACTCTCAAGAGCAAGCTTTTCCACGCGGATTTCATTAGCTGCAAGAGCCTTTGAATCAATGACATTGGCTGCGATAGGCGGCTTGTCACCGAAGGCCTCATTGACGGATTTTTCAATGCGTGAAATCTTTTCCTCAGAGACATGGCAGTCACTAAGCACCTTGTTCATAGCCTCGCTGTCGAGAATGAACGGATCGTCGTCATCATCGTGAGTCTCAGCGTAGTCATCGGCCATCTCGGACAGATTCTGCTGGATATCAAGCAGCTTGTCATCAGTGCTTTCGTCCTCAGCACCTAGCACGTTTCTGACGATTGAATGAAAAGCCATCTTCTGCTCAGTAGCTGTGCGCTCCACACCGCAGCCGAGGCCGTTTGTCATAAACTCAGAGTGAGGCTCCTTGGTATTTTTCGTATAGAAAAGAGTGGAGTGTATGTCAGTGCTCCTATCATTGAAGGCAGGGAATAAAAAGCCTGTCTCAGGTGCGCCGACCACCCAGTCCCTTATGCGGGCTCCGATACGCTGCTCCTTTTCCAGATAGCCAAGGCCCGGCTTTGAAAGTGTGACAGGGCAGATGGCGCAGAGCATGTATTTGTACACCTCCTCGGACTCATCCACGTTGATGTTGTCCTTTGTGCGTGTCATGACATCGTAGCTGTCGAGATACAAAAGAATCAGATAGTTCCCGGCCTCATCGTAGGTGTCGATGACCAGATCATAGTATGTATCGAGCAGAGTCTCATCATTAAGCTCGCTGTCGCGAAGCGCCATGAGAATCTGCTGGCGGCCTCCGACCTCTTCCTCCTCAAGCGGAAACTGCAGATTGAGCAGGTTGTTTCCGAGAGTGCCGGAAAGCACCTTGTTTGAAATCTCCAGATATTTGTAGTATTCATCCTCCTCCAGAGTGAGAAATTTGCCACCGAATTTGCAGACCTTTTCATGGTTGCAGTCCACGTAGCAGCCGACCAGCCGGGTGAATGTTGCCTGGTCTTTTTTTAATCTTCGTTTTAGTTCCAATACTTCTTTTTTGTTCATATTATCCTCGCATTATTTCCATACCATTCAAAAATTTCCGTAATCACATTATATGTATGGAATAAATATTTGTCAATTGAGTGGCACTATTTGTTACTGTCCGGACGCAAGCTTGACACCACGCTGTCAATAAAGAAAAAAGATGACAGACCAACCACAAAATGCTATAATTTAGGAAATCGACAGATTATGATATAAAGGCTGATACAGAGACATCCACAGGTGTCTCTGTTCTTGGATTGAGGCATAAATGGAGCAGAACATGACAAACAATCACATTACAATAGGCATTCTCGCACATGTAGATGCGGGAAAGACAACCCTGTCTGAGGCCATGCTCTACAGCACCGGGCAGATCCGCTCACTCGGGCGCGTGGACCATCAGGATGCATATTTAGACAACGATGCGCAGGAGCGTGAGCGTGGAATAACCATTTTTTCAAAGCAGGCAAGGCTTGATATTTCGCGTGGCACAAATGCGGCAGATACAGCAGATACAGCTCGTACATGGCATGTAGTCATGCTTGATACACCGGGGCATGTGGATTTCTCGGCAGAGATGGAGCGTACCCTTCAGGTGCTCGACTATGCGGTACTTGTAATCAGCGCAACTGATGGAGTGCAGGGACACACGCGCACACTGTGGAGGCTTTTAAAGCACTATAACGTGCCGACATTTATTTTTGTAAACAAGATGGATATGCAGGGCACGGATGCGGAGAAAGTGCAGGCAGAGCTAAAGAGCGAGTTGAGTGATGGCTGCGTGGATTTTTCTTCACAGGATTTATTTGATGAGCTTGCCATGTGCAGCGAGCCTCTTTTAGATGAATTTATGGAATCGGGAGAGCTTGTGGATGCACATATTGCGCAGGCGGTGGCTCAAAGGGAGGTGTTTCCCTGCTTTTACGGCTCGGCACTTAAGCTCGACAGAGTGGATACGCTGCTTCAGGGGCTTTCGCGGTTTATGTGTGAAAGAAATTACCCTGACGATTTTTCTGCCCGCGTATACAAGATAGGCAGGGATGACAGAGGCAGCAGGCTGACATTTTTAAAGGTTACCGGAGGCTGTCTTAGGGTCAGGGACAAAATAGAGTATAAAGCTCATGGCGGTGACGAGGCAAAAGGCATTCTGATTGAGAAAATCGATCAGATAAGAAAGTATTCCGGTGAAAAATATGAGATAGCTGATGTGGCAGAGGCGGGTGAGATAGTTGCTGTCACAGGTCTTAGCTCGACATTTCCGGGGCAGGGGCTGGGTAGTGAGCTGCAGTCCAATATGCCAATCCTTGAACCGGTACTAAACTATAGGATGATTCTGCCGGACGATGTAAATCCGGCGGCATTTATGGAAAAGCTAAAGCAGCTTGAGGAGGAGGATCCACAGCTTTACATAGTGTGGGTGGAGGAATTTAAGGAAATCCATGTGCAGCTCATGGGACAGGTGCAGATGGAGGTGCTTGTACGTCTCATAAAGGACAGGTTTGGTGTTGTTGTCACATTCGGACCGGGCAGCATTGTATACAAGGAAACGATAGCAAGGGCTGTCGAGGGAGTAGGACACTTTGAGCCGTTGCGCCACTATGCAGAGGTGCATCTGCTTTTGTCACCTGCAGAGCGTGGCAGTGGAATCACAGTCACATCCACCTGCAGTGAGGATGTGCTCGACAAAAACTGGCAGCGCCTTATAGCTACACACGTTGAGGAAAAGGAGCACAGGGGCGTACTCACAGGCTCAGCGCTTACCGATGTGAAGGTCACTATTCTTACAGGAAGAGCACATGTAAAGCACACGGAGGGAGGCGATTTCCGCCAGGCTACATACAGAGCAATCCGCCAGGGGCTTAAATCCACAGAGAGCGTGCTGCTTGAGCCATACTACAGCTTTATCCTACAGGTGCCGATGGAGTATGTCGGCCGTGCAATGACAGATCTGGAGCAGAGATTTGCAAGAGCCGAGAGCCCGCAGTTTGCCACAACCGCTGCGAGGGAGATGGCAACAATTACAGGAAAGGCACCGGTTGCGACAATGCAGGATTATGTGAGTCTGGTGCATGCGTATACAAAGGGGCTCGGGCACCTGACACTGGAGCTGTGGGGTTATGATGAGTGTCACAATCCTGCGGAGGTGATTGCACAGATGCACTATGACAGCGAGGAGGATTTTCGCAATCCTACAGGCTCGGTATTTTGTGCGCACGGCTCAGGCTACGTGGTGCCGTGGGATGAGGTTCCGGAGCATATGCACCTGCCGTATGTCTACCACGGAGATGAGTCTGAGGAGGCACTTGCAGCGAGTGCACGCACGCAGAATGCATTTTCAGCGGAGGATGCGCAGGCGCTTGCCGGAAACCGCCGCAGGACGAGCTTTGAGAAAGCTGTTTCAGGTATGTCATCAGTGGAGCTTGATGCGCAGCTTGCAGATGTTTATGCCAGGGAGTTTGGCATGGGCAAAAACGATATCGCAGAGGATCAGAGGCGCAAATGGTCAGGCAAAAAGAAAAATGAGTATGAAGGCCTAAGTGGTAAACCGCGCACCGTAAAGCATGATAAGCACGGCAATCCGATTTATCCGAAGAAATCCCCGGGGGAAGAGTACCTGATAGTTGACGGATATAATATAATATTTGCATGGGAGGATTTAAAGGAGCTCTCGCGCATAAACATAGATTCGGCGAGAGACGCACTGAAGGATGTTTTATCGGATTACCAGGGCTATAAGGGATGTCATCTGCTGCTGGTGTTTGATGCGTACAAGGTGAAGGGCAATGCCGGAAAGAGAGAGACCTTCCACAACATAGAGGTTGTGTATACAAAGCAGGACGAGACAGCCGATGCATTTATCGAAAAGACTGTGTTTGGCATACGTGACAGGTACAAGGTAACAGTGGCAACCTCGGACGGACTGGAGCAGCAGACGGTCATGAGCCTGGGTGCACTGCGAATGTCAGCCCGCGAGCTTAAGGAGCATATTGAGATGACGAAGAGGAACGGGATGGAGGCATTCATATCAGGATAAACGGTCATGAATGGTAACAATATGTGTATAAAGAGATGTTTATAAAGACATTTGTATGTCATAAGCAGAGATATTATAATAGTAAACATGCAAGAACATCAGAGATAAGGAGACAGGAAAATGGTAGTAAACGAAAGCATGTACCAGCTCGGAAGCGTGCGCTCAGCAATCAGGGAGCTTTTCGAGTATGGTAAAAAAAGAGCAGCAATTGTAGGTAAGGAAAATGTATATGATTTCTCAATAGGAAACCCGAGCATACCGGCTCCGCAGATAGTAAACGACACAATAAAGGAGCTTGTGACAGATTATGATTCCGTTGCGCTGCACGGCTACACCTCAGCACAGGGAGACGTGGAAACGAGAGCGGCAATAGCTGAATTTTTGAACAACACACACGGCACACATTTTAATGCAGACAACCTTTACATGACAATGGGAGCAGCGGCATCGCTGTCAATCTGCTTTCGTGCGTTGACAAGCGACGCATATGATGAGTTTATTACCATAGCGCCATATTTCCCGGAGTATAAGGTATTTGTGAATGCAGCAGGAGCAAGGCTTGTAGAGGTGCCTGCAGATACAGAGCATTTTCAGATAGATTTTGAGGCTCTTGAGGAGAGAATCAATGAGCACACCAGAGGCGTCATAATCAATTCACCAAACAACCCATCCGGCACAGTATATTCTGAGGAGACCATCAAAAAGCTCTCAGACCTCCTTGAGAAAAAGTCTAAGGAGATAGGAAGACCGATATTCATTATCGCAGATGAGCCGTACAGGGAGATAGTATACGACGGAATCAAGGTGCCGTTTGTGACCAAATATTACGACAACACACTGGTATGCTACTCATACAGCAAGTCACTTTCGCTGCCGGGAGAGAGAATAGGATATGTCCTCGTGCCTGATGAGGTGTACGATAAGGCGGAGCTGTATGCAGCAGTCTGTGGTGCGGGAAGAGCACTCGGTTACGTGTGCGCACCAAGCCTGTTCCAGAAGATGATAGTAAAATGTCAGGGGGCAACCGGTGATATCAATGCCTACAAAGAAAACAGAGACCTTTTGTACGAGGGACTCACAAGGATAGGCTATCACTGCTTCAAGCCGGACGGAGCCTTTTATATGTTTGTAAAGGCACTCGGGGATGACAGCAATGCATTCTGTGAGAAGGCAAAGGAGGAGGATGTGCTCATAGTAGCAGCAGACGGCTTCGGCTGTCCGGGCTGGGTGAGAATATCATACTGTGTGGACAGGGAAATGATAAAGCGCTCTATGCCTGCGTTTGAAAAGATATACAACAAGTATAATAAATAATAGTTATAAAAAAATAATCCGAAAA
>OOCH01002374.1_pt1 | contig 11895 bp, 11 predicted proteins | sample 1671641 | NCBI WGS metagenome assembly OOCH01 (sample SAMN06348177, study PRJEB24527) | human gut metagenome | biome: human gut; feature: ankylosing spondylitis patient; material: feces | host: Homo sapiens | place: China | collected 2015-10
TTTTTCGGGCTGCTGCGCCTTGCATGCCTCGTCCGGAAGAACAAGCTCTTCCACCTGACCGTCATCCGCATCCGATGCGGACTGCGCTACAATGTCCAAAAGCTCGATGACCTCTTCAGGCTGTTCAGGAGAAAGCTTTTTTTCTTCCATGATCCCCTCTCGGCGGTAGCAGAAAAATGTGGGTCAAAGATATACAACCAAAGGCACGGCTTCCGCAAGGCCAAAAAAAGCCCCCTTCCGGGGGCAAAACGAGGCCGGCAAAACCTGAGTTTCAGCTAGTTCTGTTTGGGATGGCAGGCAGAACCGGAGCAGCCCGTAAGGGCCTGTTTCATTTCAGGACGGGTCTTCGCCACCACGGTATGGCAGCCGAGGCAGGAGTCGGCGACATGACCCTTGCCGTAGATTTCACGGTCATGGATGATCTTGAAGTAGCTGCGTTCAGCCTGCTTGTCTTCAGGATTGTGACAACCGGCAGTTCCACACTTGAACTTGGGCGTGGTGCCGGCCACCTTATGATGGCAGACGGCGCACTGATTTTCCGTATCGACGACCAGCGGGGGGAAGTGAGCGGGCATGCTGGTGTGACAGGCCGTGCAGTCCTGAGTCGTATGGATATTATGATCGAAATAGACGGGCCTATCGGTCAAATCCATCTTGATGGGTCCGGCAGGGATATTTGCGAACTGCGCGGCGCCGGCCGGCAGAGCCAAAGCGGCGACTATCAGAGCGGCGGAGCCTAACGTCAGCAGCTTTTTCATAGGGTGACCTCCTCCTGGTCTTTACACGAAACCAACGCTCACGCTGCAGAGGCATAAGCAGAGTTACGTTACTTCCAAAACAGAAATAATGTCAAGAGAGAGCGCTCAAAGACGGGCTCTCTTTCCGGTGTCGACGGATGATTATCAGCCGGCTCACTCTGCACCCGCAGACCTTTCGTACCGTGCATGAACACCATGATTCAGCATACGCCTTCCCGGGCAAAAAAGCAAAAGGGCCGGAACGTCTTTTTCCGTTCCGGCCCCGTCTTTTACTTGGAAGTCCTGGAAAGCAGCGGTGAGTTGTACATCTTCACCTTGGCCTGAGAACTGAGCTGCGTCAGATAGATCTGATAGATCATGTTGGCTCTGTCCATGACGAGACGATTCTGCATGTCGGCCTCGGCGCTCTTCCACTCTTCCTCAGAAGGAGCCTCGATGGCGGACACCCGGGCAAGCACCGCTCCGTCCTGCACGCGGTAGGGCTCGTTGAGCCATGCATCGCTGACTTCGGGCACGGCGAAGGCGGCCTGAGCAAGCGCGGGATCAGCAATGAGGTCGGCAATGTTGCCGTCACGGCCGAAGGGTTCGGAGGTCTTGACGGCCGTCCCTTCCGCAGGCTTGCCGTTCTGGAACGCGGCCCGGGCCTTGCGCGCGTCGTCCATGGCCATTTCCGCGGCCTTCTGCTTGGTGAGGAACTCCACGATGATCGGACGCACCTCTTCCAGAGGCTTCACGCTCTGGGGTCTGCTTTCCACCACCTTCACCACCAGCAGCGAATTGCCGGAAGGCAGCGCCGAGTCGAGCACGGTTCCGGATGCGGCGGCAAGAATGGTCTGCACGTCGGAGTCACGGATATCGAGCTTTTCGGCCAGCTCCTCGGCGGAGATGAGGCCGGTGCTCTCAGCCTTCACGGCCGCAACGGAAGCAGCCTTTGCCGCGTCCGCCATGCTCTTTCCGGCAAGGGCCTGAGCCAGAACGGCGTCGGCCTTCTCTTCCAGACCGTGGCTTGCGGCTTCCGTGGCGAGCTCGGTGCGAAGAGCATCCTTCACTTCGTCGAAGCTGTGCGTCACGGCGTCCTGATGGCCTTCCTTCTTAATAAGATGGAAGCCGAACTGGGTACGCACGGGCGCGGAAACCTCTCCGTCCTTGAGGGCGAAGGCCGCCTTGGAGAACTCGGGAACCATCTGACCGGCGGTGAACCAGCCGAGGTCTCCGCCCTGACTTGCAGTGCCGTCCTGACCGCTCTTCGCCACTTCCGCAAAGTCCTCTCCGCCGCGGATGCGGGCTTCAAGGGCCTTGATCTCATCCTCGGCCTTCTTCACCTCGGACTCGGGAGCGCCGGCATCGACACGAATGAGAATATGACGGGCGTGAATCTTTTCAGCCTCGGTGTACTGAGACAACCGGGCGTCATAGGCGGCGCGCAGCTCGTCATCCTTGATGGCGGAAGGATCGCCTATGACCGCGGGGTCGAGGCGGACGAACTCCACATTGACGCTGGGCGGGACCGTGAAGCTGGCGCTCTGGGCCTCGTAGGTCTTGGCGACTTCCTCTTCGGAAGGCGCGGCCTTGTCCATGTGGGCGGACGCGGGGAACAGAATGTAGTCCACGCGACGGCGTTCCGCGGCGTAGTCGAAGATGGCCTTGACGGTGGAAGGATCGACGTAGGCGCCGGCGGTCACGAGACGCTGGAGCTTGCCGGGAAGCATGGACTTGGCCTGATCGGTCTCGAACTGCTTCGGCGTCAAGTGATTTCTGCTCAGCACTTCCTTGTAGACTTCGGCATCGAACTTGCCGTCCTTCTGGAAGTAGGGAAGCGCCTCAAGAAGCGCGCGCAGTTCATAGGGACTCACGGTCAGCCCCGCACGTTCCGCCTCGTCTTCAATGAGCTTTTCCTGCATGAGCGACTGAAGCACGCGCTGATCGAGCTTGAAGCTCTCCAGCATTTCCGAAGTGGCATTGGGAATGGAGCGGCGCACATTGTCTTCCATCATGGCGTAGGCGCGCTGAAATTCCACTTCGGTGATGTTCCTGCCGTTGACGGAGGCCACGAGTCCCTTGGGACCGGTATAGGAACCGATGCCCCAGAAGACGAAGACCACTATGATGATGCCGAAAGCCAGTTTCACGCCCCAGGATTGGGCATTGGCTCTGATGCCGTCCAGCATGACGACTCCTTGCTGTTGTTATTGATGTTCCCGAAGCCGCGGACGGCCCGATGTTTCTTTTTCCCTCAGGATCTGCGGGCACGCACGGCGTTGAGCAGACCGCCTGCCCGGAGCACGTTCCATTCCTTTTCGGAAAGGTCGTTGCGCACGCGGATCTCGCCGAGGCCTTCCACATGCAGCACGGCTTCTCCGCCGGCCGTCATGGAAGACGTATCCAGACTCACGGACGCGCCGAGCGTCATGCGGTCATAATCCGCGCCGTCCACGAATATGAGAGGAAGAATGCCGAAGTTGATGAGATTGGCCCTGTGGATGCGGGCAAAGGACTTGGCCACGACGGCGCGCACGCCGAGATGACGCGGCGCAAGAGCCGCATGCTCGCGGCTCGAGCCCTGACCGTAGTTCTCTCCGGCAACGATGATGCCGGCCACGCCTTCGGCCTTGACCCTGTCCTGCCGCTTCACGAAGTTCTCGTCGGTACGGCTGAACACATAGCGGGCAATGGCGGGAACGTTGGAACGCAGCGCGGTGATCTCCGCTCCGGCGGGCATGATGTGGTCGGTGGTGATGCCGTCCCCGACCTTGAGCGTGACCTCGCCGGACAGCTTGTCGGGCAGGGCCTCAAAGGTTTCCAGAGCCACGATGTTGGGACCGCGCAGGATTTCCACCCGGGCACGCTCCTCCTCCGTGGCGGCGGGGAACAGAAAATGATGACGACCGCCGGGCACATGCGCCGGGAAGTCGGGATGCGCGGGAGCCTCGCCCCAGGTCGCGGGGTCGGTGAAGCAGCCGTGCAGGGCGCACTGCGCCGCCGTGACGGGGCTGACCAGATAGACCTGGGCGTCTCTCGTGCCGCTGCGACCTTCAAAGTTGCGGTTGAAGGTGCGCACGGAAACGCCGCCGGACACGGGAGAGCTGCCCATGCCGATGCACGGTCCGCAGGCACATTCCAGAAGTCTCACACCGCTTTCCAGCAGCGAAGCCAGAGAGCCTTCTTCCGTGAGCATGGTCAGGACCTGACGGGAGCCGGGCGCCATGCAGGTGTCGGTTTCCGGGCAGACGCGACGACCGCGCAGCGTTTCGGCCACAAGATGCAGATCGGCATAGGACGAGTTGGTGCAGGAGCCCATGGCCACCTGATCCACATGCAGACCGGCAAGTTCCGCCACGGGGACCACATTGTCGGGCATGTGGGGACGGGCCACCAGAGGCACGATGGAGGAAAGATCCACTTCCATCTCTTCGTCGTACTGAGACCCCTCGTCGGCAAAGAGCGGTTCCCAGTCCTGCTCACGGCCCATCTGCTTCAAAAATTCGCGGGTACGCTCATCGGAGGGGAAGAGGGAGCCCGTGGCGCCGAGCTCGGCGCCCATGTTGGTGATGGTGGCGCGCTCCGGCACGGAAAGCGTGCTCACGCCGGGGCCGCAGTATTCAAAGATGCGTCCCACGCCGCCCTTGACGCTCAGGCGGGAGAGCACGTGCAAAATGACGTCCTTGGCCTGCGCCCATCCGGTCAGGCGGCCGGTGAGCCACACCTTGACGACCTTGGGCATGGGGATGCTGTAGGGTTCTCCGGCCATGGCGAGAGCCACGGAAAGACCGCCCGCTCCCATGGCGAGACATCCCATGCCGCCCGCGTTGGGAGTATGGCTGTCGGAGCCGAGCAGCACACGGCCGGGTCTCGCGAAGTTCTCCAGATGGAGCTGATGGCAGATGCCGGTGCCGGGAGCGGAATACACCGCGCCGAAGTGCTGGGCCGCCGTGCGCAGGAAGCGATGGTCGTCGGGATTGCGGAATCCCATCTGCAGGGTGTTGTGATCGACGTAGCTTACCGAAAGCTCGGTGCGGACGGAGGGGAGCCCGAGAGCTTCGAACTGAAGCCAGGCCATGGTACCCGTAGCGTCCTGCGTCAGTGTCTGATCCACACGAAGCCCGATCTCCCTGCCGGGGATCATTTCCCCTTCCACCAGGTGGGCACTGATAATCTTGTGAGCGATATTCATGGCAAAACCTTTCATGGCCGACAGTGCGGCCCGTCATGTGCGGCTTTCTGCTGTCGGCCGCAACAAATCCGCAGACACACTCCCCAAAGATGCGGAGACCGGTCCCGGACACACGTTGGAAGGCCCCATTTATACAAGGATAATGCCCGAAGAGCAAGCGCGGATATGGGAAATCGCCTCTCCAGGCGGCCTCTTCCTCGTCTTCGGGCCTTCCGGAAGGTAAAAACTCACGGTTGCAGAGCAACAAGGATAGGCTTATACTGCTTCCGATTTTTTAAACCCGGAGTTCCCATGGCAGAGAATATCGGCATCATCGCAGGCGGCGGACAGTTCCCCCGCCTTGTGGCCCGGCAGGCCCGCGCCGCAGGTCTCGGCGTCATCATCTGCGGCTTTCAGGGGCATACCGACCCCGCCACCGCCGAATGCGCCGACGTGTTCGAACTGCTCCACTTAGGACAGCTCGGCCGCATGGTCGACTTCTTCAAGGAGCACGGCGTGACCCGCGTCTGCATGGCGGGCTCCATCAGCAAGCCCAAGGCACTGGAATTCCGTCCCGACTGGCGAGCCGCCAAGCTTCTCTTCAGCCTGAAGAAAAAAGGCGACGACGCTCTTTTGCGCGCCATCATGGCCGACATAGAAAAGGACGGCATCCGCATCGTCGCCTCCGCCGATCTCGCGCCGGGCCTGCGCGTTCCCGGCGGCACGCTCACGCGCCGCGCGCCCACCGAAGACGAATGGAAGGACATCCGCTACGCATGGCCCATCGCCCGCAGCATGGGCGCCTTCGACATCGGACAGTGCCTCATCGTGCGGGAGGGCATGGTCATGGCCGTGGAATGTCTTGAAGGCACGGACGCCACCATACGCCGCGGAGCCGAGCTCGGCGGCGCAGGCTGCATCGCCGTCAAGATGGTGAAGCCCGGACAGGACGAGCGCGTCGATCTGCCTTCCGTGGGACTCGCCACCATACGCAATCTGGTGGAACACCGTTATGCCGCGCTGGCCGTCCAGGCGGACAAGACGCTGTTCTTCGACCGCGAGGAAGCGCTGCGCCTTGCCGATGAAAACGGTCTTGCCATAGTGGCCCTGCCGGACGACTTCGCCTGATTTTCCCGCTGATTTCCGGATTTCCTCATGTCTTCGCCCTCTTCCGTCAGCCGCGTCTCACGCGGTCAGCTCGTCACGCTCGGCCTTTTCCTTGCCGGGCTTGTCTTCTGCATTGCCGATTCTCCCTGCTCTGGGCGCTCGGCTTCGGCGTCGTCTGCTTCAGCGCTCATGCCCGCAGCACCGGTCTTGCCTTCCCCGAAATCTTGCGGCTTCTCCTGCGCGGCGTAAGGCGCATTGCCAACATCCTCACCATATTCACGCTCATCGGCATGCTTACGGGCGTATGGCGCATAAGCGGCACCATTCCCATGCTCATCGACCAGGCGCTCCGTCTCATCAATCCCACGTTCTTCGTGCTCTGGAGCTTCCTTCTCTGCGCGGCCCTGAGTTCCCTCATAGGCACCGCCTTCGGCACCGTGAGCACGCTCGGCGTGGTATGCATGCTCATGGCCCACACCGCAGGATTCAACGAGGTGCTCGTGGGCGGGGCCATATTGAGCGGCGTCTATGTGGGCGACCGCTGCTCCCCCATGTCCTCCAGCGCGGCGCTCGTGTGCGCGCTCACCCATACCGACATTTACGGCAACTTCAAGAGAATGCTCCGAAGCGGAGCCGCGCCCTTTCTGCTCACCTGCGCAGGCTACGTGCTGCTCTCCCTTCTCGGTCCGGAGCACGTCATGCCCGAAGGCGCCACCGACGCCCTGCGCGCAAACTTCACCTTCAACATCTGGGTGCTGCTTCCGGCAGTCGTCATCCTCGTCTTCGGACTTCTGCGCATAGACGTGAAGATCGCCATGACCGCCAGCATCGTTCTGGCCTGCGGTGCTGCCGTCGCCTTTCAGCACTGCCCTCTTTCCGTTCTCTTCTCCACCATGCTGCTCGGCTACCGTCCGCCTCTTGACGAACTCTCCATGCTCAAGGGCGGCGGCATCATCTCCATGGCCAACGTGGCGGCCATCGTGGCCATATCCTCATCCTACTCCGCCCTGTTCGAGAAGTCGAAGCTGCTGGACAGCTTCGAGCTCATGGTGGAACGACTGGCGAAACGCATCGGAGCCTTCCGCGCCACGGCCCTCGTAGGACTGCTCACCACCGGACTTTCCTGCAATCAGACGCTCTCCATCATCCTCACCCGTCAGCTCTGCGCCCATGCGCAGCACAACCGCAGGGAAATGGCCATGTATCTGGAAAACAGCGTGGTCCTGCTCTCCGCCGTCCTGCCCTGGAGCATCGCCTTTTCCATGTGCAGCCTCACGCTGCAGCAGGGACCTTCCATCATCATATTCGCCCTGTATCTGTGGATGGTCCCCCTGTACTGGTGCTTCCGGTCCCAAAGCGTCCATCAGTCCTGTCTCAGGCCTCCCCTGGATTTTTTTCTTGCCAAAAAACGGCACCGGGATTAAAAATAATTCGTTCACCAGCTAGGGGAGCCTTACGGCTGAGAAAGAGGATAATGCCTCTGACCCTTGGAACCTGATGCAGTCAGCACTGCCGAAGGGAAGCTCGGTTTCCATGCAGGAAGCCTCACGTCCACCCCTTTGGTGGACGTTTTTTTTATCCCAGCGAGGTTTCCATGCGCATCACCGTCAACGGCGAAACAGAAGAAATCACCGAAGGCCTCACCCTGCTCGACCTCATCCTCGGACGCGGTCTCGACCCCGGCGTCGTCGTCGCCGAACTCAATCGCGACATCGTGGCCAGGGACAACTTCGCTGCCGTACGTCTCAACCCGGGCGACAGCCTGGAGCTCCTGCACTTCGTAGGAGGAGGTTAACATGCAGCAGTCCGACAAACTTGTCATCGGCGGCGTTGAGCTCGACAGCCGCCTCTTCATCGGTACCGGAAAATACCGCGACGATGCCCTCATCCCGGCCGTGTGCGAAGCCAGCGCCGCCGAGGTCATCACCGTGGCCATGCGCCGCGTGGACAAGAGCGGCGCCGGAGTCATGGGACACATTCCCTCCTCCATGCGGCTTCTTCCCAACACCTCCGGAGCCCGCAACGCCGAGGAGGCCGTGCGTCTGGCCCGTCTGGCACGCGCCGCAGGCTGCGGCGACTGGATAAAGATCGAGGTCATATCCGACACCCGTCACCTGCTGCCCGACGGCTATGAAACCGCCAAGGCCACGGAGATCCTTGCCAAGGAAGGATTCACCGTCCTGCCCTACATCAATCCCGACCTCTATGTGGCCCGAGCCTGCGTCGATGCCGGAGCGGCGGCCGTCATGCCTCTCGGCGCGCCCATCGGTACCAACCGCGGCCTGCGCACGAAGGAAATGATCGGCATTCTCATCGAGGAAATCGAACTGCCCGTCGTGGTTGATGCAGGCATAGGTCGTCCCTCCCAGGCCTGCGAAGCCATGGAAATGGGCGCATCCGCCTGTCTCGTGAATACCGGCATAGCCTCTTCCGACGATCCCGTCGCCATGGCCATGGCCTTCCGCCGTGCCGTGGAAGCCGGCCGCGCCGCGTATCTTGCCGGTGCGGGCGCCGTGCACAGCGGCGGAGCCGTGGCGTCCTCGCCCCTCACGGGCTTTCTGCGCTGAGATTCTCTCAACGACGCCTTCTCATCGTCGTCCCGGAGGCACTCCCGTCTTTCCGAAGCTCCGGAGAAAGCTGCCTCCGAAAAGGACGCTGCTCTCTTCGCGCTTACGGAATGGGCCTTCAACGGCCCGGGAGCACATAAAAAACGCTCCTTTCCCTGCCGGGACGACGATGCCCGCACTCTTTTGCCGCGTTCCGCCTGAGCGCGGATCATGAAAGAAGCTCCTGCCCTTACGGCAGAAGCTCCCGCAACGCATCACAAAGGCACACTCTTATGGATACTCCTGTTCTGGCTGATACCTTCGCGCCGGGAGAGGCGCATTTCGACGAATGTCTGGCCGAGTGGCCCAGAGAACGCCGCGCCGCGCTGGCCGCCGAAGCCACGGAACGCGACGTTCTGGCCGCTCTGGAAAAGGACGTGCTGCGTCCCGAAGACTTCATGGCGCTGCTCTCCCCGGCTGCGGCCCCCTTCCTTGAACAGATGGCCCGTCGTTCCCGGGACATCACGCTCCGCTTCTTCGGACGTGCGGTCAACATCTTCTCGCCGCTCTACGTCTCCGACATCTGCACGAATCACTGCCGCTACTGCGGCTTCCACGCCAGCAACAGGACGGTGCGTCGCAAGCTTTCCCAAGAGGAGCTTCGTGAGGAGGTTCTGGCGCTGGAAGCGCTCGGACACAAGCGTCTTCTGCTGGAAGCGGGCGAGGACGACCGCAACTGTCCCATAGACTACATCCTTGAATGCATGCATACCATCTATTCCACGAAGCTGCGCAACGGTTCCATACGCCGCGTGAACGTGGATATCGCCGCCACGACGGCGGAGAATTATCGCAGGCTCAAGGAGGCCGGACTCGGCACGTATATTCTTTTTCAGGAAACCTATCATAAGCCCACGTACGAATTCATGCACATGGGCGGTCCCAAGGCCGACTATGCCTGGCACACCGAGGCCATGGACCGCGGCATGCTCGAGGGCGGACTGGACGACGTGGGCATAGGCGCGCTTTTCGGTCTGTACGACTGGCATTATGAAGTGATGGGACTGCTCATGCATGCGGAGCATCTTGAGGCCGTGGCCGGAGTCGGTCCCCACACCATATCCTTCCCCCGGCTGCTGCCTGCCGAAGGCGTGGATTATTCCGCCTACAGTCTGGTGAACGACAGAGATTTCAAGCATCTTATCGCCGTGACCCGTCTGGCCGTGCCTTATACCGGCATGATACTCACCACCAGGGAGTCCGCCGAATTTCGTCGGGAGCTGCTCGACATAGGCATGTCGCAGATGAGCGCCGGATCCTGTGTGGGCGTGGGCGGCTATGCCCATCCGGGCAGGATAGTGCCCGGGGAGACTCCGCAGTTTCATCTTGCCGACGAGCGCAGGCCCGAGGATGTGCTCAAGGGGCTCGTGCGGGACGGCTATCTGCCGAGCTTCTGCACGGCGTGCTATCGTTCCGGCCGCACGGGCGACCGTTTCATGCCGCTGGCAAAAAGCGGGGAGATAAGCAACTGCTGTCAGCCCAACGCCATGCTGACCTTCAAGGAATATCTGCTCGATTACGCCGACGATGAACTGCGCGCGCTCGGCAACAGAATGATAGACGACGAACTTGCCGCCATCAGCCGGGAAAGCCGCAGAGAGCAGACGGCTCTTTATCTCAGAAGACTGGAGGCAGGGGAACGCGATCTGCGCTTTTAGGATTTTTTCCGTCGGGGCGCGGCACGGCGCTGTTTTTCATGAGGCGGCCTGCTTCGGCATGTGCTGCCCGGAGTCGCGGAACAGCGGATGGATATCGACAGAGCCGGCGTCCCGGTCGGAAAGCCAAGGAAACGGGCGGGCAGTTCTTTTTCTGGCAGGAGAAGAGCGCTCCGATAAAGGAGAACAGGTCCTTCTTTCATCGGGCCCGCCCGGCTCACCGGGTACGGTGTTTCTGAAGATCGTGCCGTTTCCCGGGAAGCGGCATACAAAAAAGCTCCCGACATCGGGAGCTTTTTTCGTACATGAGCCGTCGTTTTGAAATCGCGGAAACGGATCCTCCCGTGATGACCGGGAGGCTTCCGTTCCTCTGTTGCGGAAAGCGCGCCTTTTTTCCTCCGGCGTCAGGCCGGACGGGATCAGGGAAAGAAAATACGCTTGGAGCGGGCCGTGCCGTCCGAACTGCTGTCCACCCATACGAACCTGTCGTCCCGCAGCGTGGTGTCGCCCCGGTTCCAGCGGTAGGCCACGAGCGGGCCGCCTTTCACGGCGCTGAAGTCGAGGCAGGCCACGAAGGGCGCATACAGACGGATGCTTTCATGGGGACTGCGCCAGTAGTGTCCGAAGAAGGTCGGATATTCCACGGGAATGGCTTCCCAGCATTCGGGTTCAGGTCTGGCGTTTTCGGGAAGGGCGGCAATGTCGTCTTCTCCCATGAGCGCCATGTCCCGGCAGGTCTCTCCCGCACCGAGCCACCACCTGACGCGGATGCGGTTCCGCTCATGGCCGTCCTTGTCCTGAAAGACCGTGTCTCCGGGCAGGGGAATCTCCGGTCCCTTGAGAAGCACGTCCACGGCCTGATATTCGCAGCTGTCCTTGTCTCGTCCGGCACGAAGATACCCGGCTTCGGTAAGACGCGGCGCGTCCCTGCGGCCGGTGAGCATGGCTTCGCCGCCGCATTCTCCCTTGAGCAGCGTGCGCATGGCCTCCGGCGACCAGCATGCATGCACCATGTGCAGACGGTTGCAGTCCCCGCCGAGATCGCCGAGTTCCAGCCACAGCGGAAGAGTGCGCATCCAGCGTATCCAGGGCTGATAGCAGCCTGCAAGCTGCTCCAGCGTGGCGGCGTGCTGGGCCGTATGCTTTTCGTCGTGGGAGCGGAGATATTCGCCGGGCTTGTCGGGATCGGGTGTGCTCCAGCATACGGCGTTGAACTCATGATTGCCCATGAGACATTCCGCGGAACCGGCTTCCCTCATGTTGCGGACGATGTTCAGCGTTTCCAGGATCTGCGGCCCCCGGTCGATGTAGTCGCCGAGAAAGATGACCATCCTGTCCGGATGCCGCCACACGCCTCCGTTTTTCTCATATCCGAGACGGGAGAGAAGGGCTTCCAGCCTGTCCGCACATCCGTGTATGTCACCTATCACGTCATAACCATTCAGCATAATCAGCTCCAGATGCCGTCGGGACAGGGCAGGAACACCCTTGAGAAATGCCGCTGTCCCGGTATGGGGTTCATCATAGCACAAGTGACGGGGAGATAAAAGGGGAGCGCGGCGGGAATTATGGTAGGATTAGGGAAGGATGGGAAGTTCAGGGGCCCTGACGGCAGAAAG
>OOCH01002401.1_pt1 | contig 11742 bp, 6 predicted proteins | sample 1671641 | NCBI WGS metagenome assembly OOCH01 (sample SAMN06348177, study PRJEB24527) | human gut metagenome | biome: human gut; feature: ankylosing spondylitis patient; material: feces | host: Homo sapiens | place: China | collected 2015-10
TGGCCTGCACCACGGCAACCCCGAATCCGAGGCTCACACGGCTCTCGGCCTCCGCATCCGAGGGATTGAACAGACGCAGCTCCACATCCCCGCCGCGGCGTCGCGCCGACGAGAGGGAGCATCCGCCGCCAACCTCAACATACGAATGGCCCGCCCCGGCATAGGTCTCGGCAGCGCGTACGTACAGAGGCTCGGCATGCTCGCAGCATGCGTTCCACACCTCCGCCGCATCCCATCCCCCGTCATGCGGAAGAAGCGCATAACGTATCTCCGTCGCGCCCTCAAGCGGATAGTCGCATCCCCAGAGTCCCTTGCCCGAATATTGCACCGTCAGCGACAACGGCACCCCGTCGCCGTGGGCATAAGAGGTCGTGTGGTCGCTCATAAGCGTCAGCCCCGCGCCGTCGTCGCCCGTCACGTCGACCCAGTCGAGTATGATATTGTGTTTGTGGGTATCCCATGTCTCGAAGAAGGTATCATCCAAGCGGCTGCGGCAGATGCCGTAGGGAACGTTCTTGCGCAGCGTCTGCCGACCCCGCACCGAGGGGAACATCAACAGCAGCTTGTAGCGGTCGTTCTTGAAGGCGCGGCGGTTCTCCGTGGCCGAGCCGCTGTCGGCATACTCGCCGATGCCGCGGTTGCCGCGCCACGATATGCGAAGCGTACAGTCGATAATCCTGTCGCCGCGGCGCAGCGTCACGCTCTGGCGGAAGGGTTCGCCCGCAACGGCACCCGTAACGGCCACACGCACCGTCAGCGGCGTCAGCTCCTCGATCTCGACATGCGCCGCCTGCTCCTCGGACGAGGCGAAGCGTCCCTCGTCGTAGAAGTATCCGCGCAGGGTGTTGAACCCCCACTGCGAGCTGCGATCCACAATCTCGCGGCCCGAGAGCTTATCCACAAGGCTCACAACGGCACCGCCGTGCAGCGTATCGATAACCATACGGTATATGTCGCTCTCAACTACGAAGCCCTCGGCCGAGCCATAGGCCGCACACGACGGCTCCGTGCAGCGCTGCCGTCCCGCCTCAAGGCGGTAGCGGGCCACACCGAAAGCTGGCGTACTGGCCTCGAATACCAACACCGGGCCTCCATCCCCATTCACCAACGTACAGGGCACATCGCCGCCGCGGCTGTCGACCAGACGTATATTTTTTTGACCTGCCGCCGCCACATCACAAGGAATATCCACACGCACAACCCCACGCCGCGGCCGCGCCGAGGTATTGACCACGTCGAACTCCGTCGTCGATGCCGCACGCCCCAACAGATCGAGACACAGGCTGTCCGTCAGGCTGCACCACTCGTCGACCTTCTCAGCCCACGTCCGCCCCTCGCTCACGACATTATAAGGTACGATCCAGCAGTCGTGATGCTGAGCGAGCATAAGCGGCCGCCACAGCGACGCCATACGTAACGAATCGGTACTTTCACCGCCGCCGAGCCATCGCAGCAGATCGGCCTTCTCGGCCTGCACGGCGCGATTCTCCGCATCGCGCACGCGCTGCGCAACGCGTTGTAGCACCTGACTGCCCCACATGAGGTTTACCTCGATATCCTCCTGCGTAAGGTGCCACGCGCCATCCGTACGGCCGTCCCATACATGCTCGAAATATTCGCTCCACGTGACATAACGCGAGCCGCCGGCCGTCGCCGCCCCCGTACCGATCCAAGGGCCGTTGCGCCACCCCGCATCCTGAAAGCACATGCCCGCAGGGAAACGCACACCGTCGCGACGGCACGCATCGATATACTCTTCGGAGTTGTTCCACGCCGTAGTCTGCCACGTCGAGCCTTCGACGAAATCCTCGCACCCGTATCGCGGCAAGGCTGTGATCGTATCCCCCGAGGGCCCCACCCACGACACCACGCCGCGTCCGTGTCCCCGTACATATCCGCCCCAGCAGGTGTCGGGGCACTTCAGCACGGCATAGCGGAAGCCGAAACCGCGCAGCAGCGCCGGCAGGCAATCCGTAAAACAGGGTTCCTCCGACGAGTAGCATTGCACCACGGCATCGGGGAAGTGCTCACGCAGTTTGGCCATGCCGTACTCGAAGTGGCGGACGATCGACTCGCCGTGTATGTTGAAGCAGTAAGGCTGTCCGTAGGCGGGATTGACGAACTCGACGCGCCGCGTCGCGGCCGCGGCCCGCAGGTGCGCATAATCCCCGGGCGTATGCAGCCGCACAGAGTCCCATGTCTCGGGTTCGATCTCGAGATTGATCCTCCACTCGGGATGTTTGGCCAGTTCGTCGGCGAAGAAGCCCGTACACCACAGGGGATAGTGGCCGTAGATGCCGCCGTGGTAGCCGTCGGCAAAGGATGGCTGCTGTGCCCGCGCCGCAGGCGAAACGCCCGCAGCGGCCAATACCGGCAGCAGCGCCCTAAGGAATTGTATAAAAAGCTGTTTCATATTCGGAGCGGCGGGGCACACAGTACGTGTGCCCGCATTGCCACCCCAAAAATACGCAAAGCGGCGCACGCAGACAAGTCGCCGGGCGGATCTTTTTACCCGCGCACGGCCGCCGACGTCGTCAATGGCCCTTGTCGGGACGTATCAGTGCCGCGATCCACAGCAGAATAACGGCACCCGCAACCGAGGTAAGGATACTGCCTATCGTCCCGACGGCGATGATGCCGAACCATGAGAAGATCCAGCCGCCCAGAAGGCCGCCGATAAGTCCCACGATGAGATTGACCAGAAGTCCGGCACCGCCGCCACGTACGATCAGGTTTGCGATCCAGCCCGACAGCAGGCCGATCAGCAGATACCAAAGGAAAAACATAGGCACAAAATTTTTACATGCAAACACTTCTTCGCGGCCACATCCGACCCTTCGTGCCGGCATGGCCGCTTCGATATCCGTATCCATGCAAAAACAGTACCTCCATCCACCCACACACGAAAAGAGTCCGGAACCCGACCTCGGATTCCGGACTCCGCCGCGCTGACACGCCGACGTTACTCGTTGATTATATCCACCACGCGCTGCATGTCACGGTTGGCCTCGACCTCAACCTTCGTATTGCCCGTCTCACCGTCGGGAATGAGGATAATGGCACCCTTGTCATACTCCGAAGCGTCCATCTTGAAGCAGAGGACATTGCTCAGGATGCCGCGACCGTTGTCTCCGCGCGCGTCATGGCGCAGCTCGTAGAGTCCGTAGCCCGCCTTGTATTCGGGGTGCGTCTTGTCCTCGATACGGTAGAGCGTGAACTTATGCTCCGTCCGCCCGTCCGAATAGTACTGGACCATAAGGTTGATATATCCGCCCCCAAGTTCGCAAACCTGAACCGTCAGGGCATCCTCTCCGGCAGCAGAGGTGTCGCCGTCGGCCGGCATGCTCGTTATCTTCTCCGAAACGGGCAGCATCATCCAGCCCAGATCGAAACCCGAAACATATTCATCCGACACGGCCTTCGACGAGCCCAGAATACGCGCATAGACACGCTCCTTGTTGAGCAGCGGGCGGTTCATCGCGCTGTTGATGGTCTCCATCGAGGTCAGGCAGAGATATTTTTTGCCGTCGTCATCGACAAAATAGCAGGTATAGGGGTCCAACACCCGCGCCGTAAAGAGTTTCTCATAGATGAAGGTGGTCTCGTTACTCTTGGTGCACGAGCCCAACATAACGGTCGCCGCCATCAGCAGGCAAAGGGAAAAAAGCTGTCTTTTCATATTTCGGTCTGTTTATCTATATTCACATTCAATCCTCATACGTCACAAACGGTTAATCCGCCCGATTTGGTATGACACCCCGCGACGTATGACGCGACAAATATAACAAATCAAAACTCTTTTCAACAATCAATCCGCCCAAAACCGACCTTTCAGACGACTGCAGCCTCGAAAAACATGATCTTTCGATTTGCATCTGCCCCCGTCTTTTCGTATATTTGTCCCCAACATCCGTTGCAGAGGCTCCGTCGAGCGCTGCTTCCTACATTTAACACATTTACTACCCATTCAAGACAATGTCAGAACTCAACTTCGAGAAACAGCTTAAACGCATGGAGCGTGACGGCGTCATCACGCGTGCCCAATTTCTTCAGTTGATGGCCGTAGCCGGCGCCTTCGTCATGCTCGGCACCGACAAGGCATACGCCGCCAAGAGCAACGCCCGCGGACGCATAGTCATCATCGGCGGCGGCGCAGCGGGTATAAGCATGGCAGCACGCCTCAAGCGCCTGCTCAAGAACCCCGACATAACCATCATCGACCCCAGCGACCGTCAGTACTACCAGCCCGGATTCACCCTTATTGCCGGAGGTGTATACGGCGCCGACGATGTCTGGAAACCGCAGGATGAGTGCATGCCCGACGATGTCAAGTGGATCAAGGACACGGTAACGCTCGTACACCCCGCCCAGAACCGCGTCGAGACCCTTCGCAGCGGCATCCTCGATTACGATTATCTTGTGCTTGCGCCCGGCATACAGATCAACTGGGACAAGGTCGAGGGCATCTCGCTCGACACACTCGGCGCGGGCAACGCCCACAGCATATACGACCACCGTGGCGCGCAGCTCACATGGCCCGCGATGAAGGAGTTCGCCGAGAAGGGCGGCCGCGGCATCTTCTGCGACACCTACACCAAGCACAAGTGCGGCGGCGCTCCCAAGAAGATATGCCTGCTCTCGTGGGACAACGCCCGCAAGAACGGCACCACCGACCGCCTCGACATGACATACTACACGGCCGAGACGCAGCTCTACGACGTGCCATACTTTACCACCCGCCTCGAGGAGATCTACCGCGAGCGCAACATCCCCGTCGAGACCGAAGTGCGCCTCAAGGGTATCGACACCCACGCCAAGCGCGCCTACTTCGAGCGTATAACCACCGTCGACGGACAGAAGACCTCGACCCCTTTCACCGAGGATTACGACTTCATGCACTTCATGGCGCCGCAGTCGGCCCCCGACTTCGTGCGCGAGTCGGGCCTGAGCTGGACCGAGGGCAAACTCGCCGCCGACGGCTGGGCCATGGTCGACCAGCAGACCCTCATCCACAAGACATATCCCAACATCATCTCGCTGGGCGACTGCGCCGGCATACCCACGAGCAAGACCTCGGCCGCCGTGCGCAAGCAGGTGCCCATAGCCGTCGAGAACCTCATAGCCACGATGGAGGGACGCCGCCCCGAGGCCATATACGACGGATATGCCGCATGCCCCATAGTCACCGACTACGGACACGTGCTGCTGTGCGAGTTCGACTACGACAAGAACCCCAAGATCTCGTTCCCCTTCTCGCTCTTCGACATGTCGAAGGAGCAGTGGGTGGCATGGATACTCAAGGTATATATCCTCAAGCCATTCTACTTCCACATGATGCTCAAGGGACGCGACTTCTGACCTCGGAGCCAAGTCATAAAGGCAGATCCGCCGCACACGCGAAATACGTGTACGGCGGATCTGCTTTTCATGCGTACCGCAGCGGCTGCGCTACATACATAACAGAGCGGCGGAGCCTTTCAGACTCCGCCGCTCTATACTGCAAAGGACTTGTCACACCCCGCCCCGAATATCAAAGCTCGCTCTCCTTCAGGCGCTCGGCGTTCTCGGCAACGATAAGGTGGTCGATGCAGTCCTGTATGTCGCCGTCCATGAAGGCCGAGAGATTATAGATCGTATAGTTTATGCGGTGGTCGGTAATACGTCCCTGAGGATAGTTGTAGGTGCGGATCTTGGCCGAACGGTCGCCCGTCGAGACCATCGTCTTGCGCTTCGAGGCGATCTCGTCAAGATACTTCGAGTACTCGAGGTTGAAGACGCGCGTACGCAGCTCCGCAAAGGCCTTGTCGAAGTTCTTCAACTGCGACTTCTGATCCTGACACTGCACGACGATACCCGTCGGTATGTGGGTCAGTCGTATGGCCGAGTAGGTCGTGTTGACCGACTGGCCGCCCGGACCCGAGGCACAGAATATATCCTTGCGTATATCGTTCATCGAGATCTCGACGTCGAACTCCTCGGCTTCGGGCAGCACCGCTACCGATGCCGCCGAGGTGTGGACACGGCCCTGAGTCTCGGTCTGGGGCACACGCTGCACGCGGTGAACACCCGACTCGTACTTGAGCGTGCCGTAGACGTTCTGTCCCGTCACCTTCATCACGACCTCCTTGTATCCGCCCGCGGCACCCTCCGAGAAGGAGGTTATCTCGTACTTCCAACCCTTCGACTCGATATACTTGGTGTACATGCGCAGCAGGTCGCCCGCAAACAGCGCAGCCTCGTCACCGCCCGTGCCGCCGCGGATCTCCATGATGGCATTCTTCTCGTCCTGCGGGTCCTTCGGTATGAGCAGCAGCTTGATCTGCTCCTCCATCTTGGCGATGGCGGGCTCCAGCTCCGCAATCTCGCCGCGCGCCATCTCGCGCATCTCGTCGTCCTTGTCGTTCACCAGCACATCCTTCGCCTCGGCCAGATTGGCCAGCGCCGTGCGGTAACGCTCCGAAGTCTCGATGATGGGCTCCAGCTCCTTGTACTCCTTGTTCAGCTGGACGAACTGCTTGACGTCGGCTATAACCTCGGGGTCGGTGAGCTTCTGTCCCATCTCCTCGTATTTGAGCTTGAGGCCGTCGAGGCGCGTAAGTATCGAATTGTCTGCCATAAGCGGGTAATTTCTACAGTTTCGGATTTTGCACCGCAAATTTACACATAAAATTCGAGAAAACATAACCTTCGGCCACGCCACACCTCTCCACTCGCTACCGTACAGTTATCCTCGCGGCAACTTACAGTTTTCCACATCCGCCCGCACCACGCACGCAAAGCACAAAAAGGGGTGCGGCTCGGCCGTCCCCTGTTGGGTATATGTTGAATGCTTATGGTATTTTTGGTATCGAGGCCGCACCCGCAACGGCTATATGCCGGCGTAGGGCTGCTCGGCCAAACGCGCCTGCTCGATCTCCTCACGTGCCTGCTCGATCTCCTCACGCGCACGAGACATCTCCTTATTGGTCCTATCCATCTCGCGCTGGGTCTTCCTCATCTCGCGCTTAATGTGGCGGTCATTGTCGCCCGACTGCTGTATATCCTCCTGAGCCGCAGCGATCTGACGCTGCGCATCGGCTATGTTGGTCTGTATGCTCTGCCGCATCCGGGCAGCCTGCTGCTGGGCATCCCTGCGCGCCTCGAAAGCTGTCTGCTGGGCATCCTTCTTGGCCTTGTAGGCCTCATCCAGAGCCTGTTTCTTGGCCTCGTACGCCGCCTGATGTATGCCGCTCTTGGCATCCGCAAGCTCCTCACGGGTATATTGCTTTCCCTCTGCCTCCTGCAAGCGCTTCTGCTGCATGCTCTCCGCCGCCTGCATGCGGTTCTCGCGCATAGACTCTATCGCATCCATACGGCCCTGCTGCCACGAATCTATCGCCTCCATACGGTCCTGACGCCAGCGCTCAACATCCTGCTGCTGCTTCTGAATATATGCAGTCTGCTTACCGGCACGCACCGCACGCCATGCGTCGAGTTTTTCCTTTATCGCCTTCCACTCGTCGCTCTGAAAGTAGGCGTCGTCGCCGCTCGAAGCCGCCTGCCCGGCACGCTTCCACGCCTCGCGCCATTCGTCGCTTTTGAAGTATTCGCCTATCTTCTCCAGCTCCTTGCTGTTCTCAATCCAGTCGTCGCTGCTGAAATAGTCACCCATCTCCTTCAGCTTCGCCTGCGCCTTCCGCCACTCGTCGCTCTCGAAGAACTCCTTCAGCCGCTCGCGCTCCTCGGGCGAGAGCGAATCGCCCCAGTTGTCGCTGATGATCACGCGCCCGTCCTCGGTGCGGATCGCGCCGAGCGTCGGGCGGCCGTCACTGACGATGTTGTTGTTTATAATGAGCGTACCGTCGTCAAGGCGTATCGTGTCACTGGTCATGTTGTTTTTACGGAATTCCTTCCACTCGTCGCTGTTGAAATACTCCTCCAGCTTCTTGCTCGACTCCTCTATCTCCTGAATCTTCTGCTTCCACTCGTCGCTCTCGAAGTATTCGCCCATCTTCTCCAGCTCCTCGGCCTTAGCCTTCCACTCGTCGCTCTCGAAGTACTTTCTTATGCGTTCGCGCTCCTGCTCCGAAAGCGAATCCCAATTGCGGGTCTTGGGCATCTCGCCGCGGCGGACCGTATCGCCCGCAACGACCACGGCATCATCGCCCGCGCCGCGCGGCATCCCGATACGGCTCCCGGCAGCAAACTCCATGTCGGATACAATTTGCATCTCCGACAGCTGATTTTCCGAAAATTCTTTTGTAACTTTGTCCTCCGGACGGACATAGACTGTCTCGGCAAAGGCTCCGAGCGCAAGGCCCGCAAGCGGCAGCAGCAGAAGGGCGCGCGCCCGTGTCCGCCGCGACGATTTTTCACGTAACATCATGGTAATACGGTTTTTAAGTTTACTGTGATTAAAGCTGTTGGCGACTGAGTACCACCTCCCGCCGACAGCTTTCCTTATTAATAGCAACTGGTAGCTTCGGGCATCCACGCCGCTGGCAATGACGGCGGCGTCGGCCTCGTATTCGTGTATGGCCCGCAGGTCGCGGCGCAAAAGCCACATCGCGGGGTTGAACCACTGCACCGCACCCGCAAGGTCGACCAGCAGCAGGTCCAGCGAGTGGTGCAGACGTACGTGCGCACGTTCGTGTGCAAGGATTGCCGCGCCGTTCTCCCGAAGGTCCCGTTCCGAGATCACGATATTGCGGCACCAGCTTATGGGCGCGACATTCTCATCCATGCGCACGAGCGTCGTGCCGTCATCGAGCCGCTCGCAGCGGCCGCGGCGCATAAGTCTGTGCAGCCCGACGATCGAGCGCACCGTAACAAATATAACGGCCGCAACCCCGGCCAGATATATCACGATTCCAATCTGCCGCCACGGTATCTCCACACCGCGCGACGTCTCTACGGCCTCCGAGACAGAGGGCTGTACGGCCGCCACACTCTCCGCAGATGTGTGATCCGACAATATATCCTCTTCTGTCAGTGGCGCAACCATCACTTCGGGCTCGGGCATAACCGTCTCTTCGGATTCGGGCGCAACCGTATCTTCGGGCAGGGGCGTCGCCGACGCGGCCATCACGCGGGCGGCAGAGAGCGAACCCTCGGCCGGAGCATCCGTTGGAGTATCTGCCGCAGGCGTAACGATATCGGCATACGCTGGGTATGGATATTCGTCGGAGGTTGAGACCGTCTCCCGGGCGGGGAGCGTGCGCTGTACGGTTATCACGCACAACGGCAGCACGAACGATACGGCCGTCGCCGCCAACACAAGCGCGCGGTTGAAGGCATGGAAAGTCTCACGGCTCAGCAGCAGCTTGAAAAACAGATAGAAGACCGCGATGCAGGCGCCCGTTCTCAGGCTGTATGTAAGGAATTCCGACATCATCTCATCCGTTGTTTTGATTCTCTATGCGGTCGATCAGCTCGCGCAGATCCGCTACCGAGAGGCGCTCCTCCTCGACCAGAGCCGAGACGGCACCCAGACTCGAATGTTTGAAATAACGGTCTATGACGCTGCCCAGAGTGCGGCGCGAAAAGGCCTGCTCGTCCACGAGCGGATAGTATTGGTAGGTGTTGCCGAAGGATTTGTGCCCGACATAACCCTTGGCCTCAAGTCCCCGTACCATCGTCGATATAGTATTGAAATGGGGCTTCGGCTCGGGCGCCAGATCAACAAGCTCGCGGACAAACAGAGGCCCGTGGCTCCAGAAGCATCGCATCAGCTCCTCTTCGCGGCGTGTGAGTTTTTCCATCGTTCGATCCTTTTTATATTTACACCTTATGTTTACACCGTAATTCTCCACCGTCTGTTCCCCCCCCCATCAAGGTATCGTCTGCCCCTCCGTCATGGGATCGTTTGCACCCTCGCTGCCGGCAGTTTCACGGCTTGCACACCACAAAGATAACTAAAAAATATTCACGAGCAACTATTTTACATAGTTCTATAACTAAAAAATTTAGTTCATATAATGGAACGAGTAATAGCGCCATATCGATGCGGATATACAAACATCTGGCAAACAAAGGTTTGAGTTCAGCCAGAGGCCAAAGAGACGCCCTTGAACCCCAACCGTAAAAAAGCATGCGGGCAGTCCCGAAGAATCTGCCCGCACCATATATGCGCCGCGCCCGTCAGTTATTGACGCGATAGGCCTTCTGCACGCCCTTGATCTTCATGATGGAGTGTATCAGCGTATCTACGACACCCGTGCCCGGCACCTCGACACTGATCGTACCCTGCGCCGTGCCGTCACCACGCGAGATGAAGTTTATCGAACGGATATTGAGTTTCAAATCGCGGCTCACGGTCTCGGTGATCATATTTGCCAGACCCGTCGTATCCTGTGCCACGATGGCTATCGTCACGCGGAATGCGCCGTCGGCGTCGCTGCGCCACCGCGCCTCCATCACCCGGTAGGGATAACGCTCGCGCAGCCGCTGCGCATTGGGGCAGTCGGCACGGTGTATCGTGATGCCCGAAGCTATGGTCACGAATCCGAATATCGCATCGCCCTTGATCGGGTTGCAGCACTTGGCCAGCTTGTACTCTATGTTTCCTATACGTTCGTCGATCACAAGCGCGTCGCTCGAACGCGGCGGCGTCTGCTGCGCCTCGCTCTTCTTGATCTCGGCCTTGCGCTCCTCGACCTCAGCCGCCACGGCGCGCCGCTCCTCGTCGGCACGGCCCGAGACCCAGCGTGTCAGGATATCCTTTATGGTCTGAAGGTCGAGCTTCTGCGTGCCGATCATCGACTGCACCTCGCGGCCCGTGCGCACCTTGAGCTGACGCCCCAGATAGGCCACAGCCTCGTCGATCGTGACACCGATCTTCCAGTTCTTGAGCTTGCGCTCCAGCTCCTCACGCCCCATGCGCGCATACTTCATCTGCTCCTCACGCAGGTAAGACTTGATGCGCGAGCGCGCCTTCGACGTGACGCAGACATTGAGCCAGTCGGCCTTCGGCGTCTGGTTCTTCTGCGTCAGGACCTCGACGATATCGCCGTTATGCAGCACGTCGCGTATCGATGCGGCGCGGTTGTTCACCTTGGCGCCCGTACATGTACACCCCAGACTGGTATGTATGTCGAATGCGAAATCCAACACCGTCGCCCCCTCGGGCAGCTTGCGTATGTCGCCGTTGGGCGTGAAGATGAAGATCTCGCCCGAGGCGGGCTTGGCCTCGAAACGCTGCGTCAGCGAGTGCGTCGTCTCCTCCAGCACCTCACGCAGACGGCTCAACCATGCCTCGCTCGTCTGCCCGCCCTGATTGACTCCCTTGTAGCGCCAGTGTGCCGCGATACCGCGCTCGGCCACGGCATCCATACGCTCCGTGCGGATCTGGATCTCGACCCAGCGGCCGCCTCCCGCCGACACGGTCGTATGCAGGGACTCGTATCCGTTCGACTTGGGGATGGTGATCCAGTCGCGCATACGCTCGGGGTTGGGCGTATAGCAGTCGCTCACGATCGAGTAGACCGTCCAGCAGAGCTGCTTCTCCATCTCGCGCTCGCAGTCGATGATGATACGCAGCGCGAAGATGTCGTAGACACCCTCGAACGGAACCTTCTGCTTGTGCATCTTCGCCCAGATCGAATATATGGACTTGGTGCGGCTCTTGATGTGATAACGGATGCCCTGACGGTCGATCTTCGCGACGATGGGCTCCAGAAACCGCGCAATGAATGTCTGGCGCTCGCTCTCGGTCTCCTCCAACCGACGGCAGATATATTCATATTCCGCGGGTTCGAGCCACTT
>OOCH01002404.1_pt1 | contig 11728 bp, 10 predicted proteins | sample 1671641 | NCBI WGS metagenome assembly OOCH01 (sample SAMN06348177, study PRJEB24527) | human gut metagenome | biome: human gut; feature: ankylosing spondylitis patient; material: feces | host: Homo sapiens | place: China | collected 2015-10
CAGTCTGCCGACAGCAAACAGATTTTTTACAGAAACAGAACCTTTTAACAGATCCAGAATGGTTGTGTGCAGATTGTCATTGGTTGCGCTGACACAGCCTGCCGGTTTGTTCAGCATGTAATAGTGGTGCTTTTGATAGCCAATAACCGTTCCGTTGTAAGAAATCTGGTCTGTATTTTCATCAATCTTCTGTTCAGGAGATTTGCAGACCGTTCCATTTATTGATATCATTCCCTTTTTAATATATTGTTTTACCTGGGATCTGGAGCCGATGTCCTGATTTGCCAGAAATTTATCAATTCGCATAGCTGTTACCTGCCTTTTGTTCATTTGTTGAGTCTAAAACCATGCCTGCTGGCTGACGATTTTTCACCATTATAGCATGGATTTTTCGTTGCTGTGGAATAAATTCAGTAAATTTCAGAATATGGCTGGTATTGTGCGAAAATGTTATAATAAATCTGTAATTATGACGGAAATGTTAAGTGTGTGATTACAAAGTAATATTACAGCAGATTATATAAAATAAACAAAAAAATCCTTTGTTTATTCACAAAAAATTAATACATTTTACTATAAAAAGTTGATGTGGGGGACATATGCGTATTGACATGAAATCAAAATTAGAGTATTATTTTTAACAGAAATGTAACATTTTGTCATGGTTTTTAATAAATAGGTACGAAAAGATGAGAATTAACAGAAAAAATAATCGTTTTTCCCATATGAGAAGAGGTTTATTCAGTTATAGATATATGAAACGTAATCTGCTTGTAGCAGCAACTACGGTCGTTACGGTAGCAGGAATCGGACTTGTTGTTAAGTATGGGGAGGCGTTGGATCACAACCCTGCTTACCTGAACAGTCAGACCATTCAGACTGTTGAAGTGGAGACAACCAGTGAAGAGACTGCTTCTGTCGATACGACTGCACATCAGAACAATAGTACAACCAAGAAGGCAGCACAGAAGAAGACAGTAGTAGCAAAAGCAGAAGAGAAGTCCGAATTTGATGGTAAATTTATCGCCAAGATTGACGATACATTAAATATCCGTAAGGAAGCATCGACGGATTCTGATATTGTTGGAAAGCTGTTTGATGGTAATGTAGGTGATGTTCTGGAAACAGATGGTGACTGGGTGAAAATTTCCTCCGGTGATGTAACGGGATATGTAAACAGGGATTATATTCTGACCGGTAAGGATGCAGAGACATATGCGGCAGATTATAAGAAAGTGCTTGGAACAGTAACGGATGATACCGTCCGTGTACGTGCAGAGAAGTCAACAGATTCTGATATTCTTGAGCTGGTAGCAAAGGATACGGTTCTTCCTGTAGAGGAACAGGATAAGAACTGGGTTCAGGTAACACTGGCAAATGATGTTACCGGGTACATAGCAGCAGATTATATCACAGTTGCAGAGTCTTATGAGTACGCAATGACAATCGATGATTATACAGCAATGGTTGATGCAGAGACACAGAAAACAATAGAAGTTGCATCTGCAGAAGAAGAGGTTGCATCTGAAGAAGCATCAGAACCTGAGGTTATGTCAGTAGATGAGCCGACAACGGACGATACGACAGAAACACCGACGACAGAAGAGGTGACCACAGAGGCTCCGACAACGGAAGAACCTGTTACAGAAGCACCAACAACAGAGGAAGCGACGACAGAAGCATCTTCTGTAGATCCATCTCAGTATGATGATGCTTATCTGCTTGCCTGTCTGGTCAGCATGGAAGCTGGATATGAGCCATACGAAGGTCAGCTTGCAGTTGCAAATGTGGTTCTGAATCGTGTAAAGAGTGGTAGCTGGGGCAATTCAATCTCATCTGTAATTTATGCACCAAATCAGTTTCCGATGGCAACCGGAAGTGTGATGCAGGGATATCTGCAGAACGGACCGCTGTCTACTGCACAGCAGGCTGCAGATGATGCATTAGCAGGAAATAATAATATTGGATCTTTTATGAGTTTCTTGAATGTGAATTATATTGATACGGATTCCTTATCCGATTATACGGTTATTGGAAATCATTGTTTTTATTAATAAGTGAATGGATGTAAGAGATATGTTGAGGCAGATGAATGTAAAAGATAATTATAACGATGCTCAGACAACTCAGAAGAACAGAAGGTACATGCATGGTATGATGTACCTTCTGTTGTTTCTGTTTTGTCTGGGCTTTTATATTGTAAATATGATAATAAACGGACAGTATCCATTTGGAAGCCACAGCTTTCTGTATCAGGATGCATATGATCAGTATACAGGAATGCTGCAGACCTTTCTGGAATGGCTGCATTCCGGAGATAAAAGTACCTTTTTGTGGGATCATGGTCTGGGAATGGACATGCTTTTAAATATGTTTTATTACTGTATGAGCCCGTTTAATATCATAGCAGTAATATGCGGATCCGGACATGTGGAGCTGGCAATGGTTATTATGATCGTTGTCAAAGCTTCTCTGCTTGCTCCTTCGGGACTGTATTTTTTCAGACGTACAGAGTTGAAACGGTATGCAGATGAAGAAACTGGTCGTGGCTGGCAGACAGCAGTTGAAATTGTTTTGTCTCTGTCGTATGCACTGTGCGGATTTGTGCTGGTATATGAGCACAATGTAATCTGGCTGGATGGTCTGATCCTTGTACCGTTTCTTGCGATCGCAGTAGAACGGATGGCTGCCGGTAAGGGAAAGATTGCTTATACAGTGCTGCTTGCGGTTGGATTTATCGTGAATTTTTATTTTGCCTTTTATCTGTGCCTGTTTATCGTGCTGTATTTCCTGTTACAGGACTGGAAAACTCTTCGTGAATTTGGCAGGGGGATTCTCCGGTTTCTGATCTGGTCCGTTATCGCAGGGATGATCGCAGGTGTGGTACTGGTTCCTGCTTTTTATGCAGTGTTGCATTTGTCCGGGGCAGGAAGTATGGATGATAAGCTGCCGTGGTATCAGCTTGGTAATATCGGTAATTTTATCAATTCATTTTACCCGTTGAATAAGGTGACGACAGGCAATCTGTTTAATCATAATAATTATTGCGGCACACTGATTGTATTGCTGGTGATCCTGTTGTTCTTTATGAAGAAGATAGAATGGACCTGGAAGCTCCGGTATCTGACAGTTCTGATATTTCTTGCATTTGCAATGAATCAGGCAGGACTGAATTATGTGCTTCATGGATTCGCAGTCACACACGGTATGGGAAATCGTTTTGCATTTATCTGGACATTTTTGCTGCTTGGGGCAGCCTATGTATGTCTGTTGAATATAAAGAAGATCTGGATGTGGCAGGCAGGAGTAGCATTTGGAAGCTGCCTTGTATTGTTTCTGCTGGAGCTGTTCTTCAATCGCGATGAAACAAATCCAAATTCCTATGTAGCGGTACTCATATTTATCGTTGCTTATTTTGGTTTGTTTGTCTTTGCACTCCGGAAAAGCATCAAATGGAAGACCTTTTATATATGGGTGGTCAGCCTTTGGATCATAGAGCTGGTGTTAAATGGCAGCTATGTACTGAGTGCAAAGGGAAATAACAGAAGTCTTACAGATGATATAAAACAGACATCCAGGGAAACAGCATATGCAGAATGTGATCTGGAAGCCGGAGAACGTAAGACGGCATTGTATTCCTATGATAATCTGCAGTTATCAAATACAAACTGCTATTCCTCCATGGCAAATGGTTCTGCCATTGATTCCTTTGCTAGTCTTGGATTATCACATTATCAGAATATAGAGTATACCTACAGAAGAACGACTCCGGTTACAGCACTGATGTATAATGTCCGGTATATTATGACAAATGAATTAGGAGCAGCAGGTGGATATCATATGGTGGCAGCACCGGATGGAACATATGGATATCTGTATGAGGCGGATGCTCTTGCAGGGATGGGCTTCCTTCTGGATGAGGACATTCTGAACTGGAGTGGAGAGAAGAGTGCAGCCGAAAATCAGAATGAACTGGTAATGCTTGGAATGGATCAGCCGGAACTGGAAGATCTGTTTGAGAAGAAGACTCTTACAGATGATATGATCTCATTTACCGGTCTGGATGCAGCAAAGCAGGGCGATGGTGTCTATGCTTATACAGCTCAGGCGGATATTGCAACCTCCATGATAGTTTCCTATAAAGCAGAACAGGCAGAGGATCTGTATGTAGAGTGTTCGGACACAAGACTGCAGGGTGTTGATGTTTATGTGAATGATCAGCAGGTTGTGAGTTCGGTTTATCCGGAATCAGCAGGCATGATACATATTGGAAATGTAAATGCCGGAGATGAGGTTAAGCTGCGGTTTGCTACGGCTGCTGTTAGGAATGAGTCGGGCATAAAGACAGTTGCCTTGTATGCGATAAATGAGGAAACGGTTCAGGCATTTAAAGAGTATGTGTTAAAGAATACAATGGAATTTGATGGGTATGACGGCAATTGCTTAAATGGGCATATAACAGCGGACAAGGCTGGAATCCTGTATTTGGCGGTTCCGTACAATGAAGGCTTTACGGCTGCTGTAGATGGGAAAAAGGTAGCTCCTGTAAAGATTGGAACCGGCTTGATGGGCGTTCCGGTAGAAGCAGGGGAACATGTGATTACACTGACCTATCATACACCATATCTGATGGCGGGTATATGTCTGTCTGCGATTGGAATATTAATATTGGCAGGATATTTGATTATCCGTCGAAAAAAATCATCCGATAAATAATGGACATAAATTATTTGTTTATAAAATGCAGATTTTGAAAACAGATTATAATAAATTCTTATAATAAAAACAGGCAACCTGAGTGCGGTCGCGCAGGTCAAGCTTCATAAGGATATTACTGAGATAATTGCGGACGGTTCCTTCCGAGAGGAAGAGCTGCTCTGCAATTTCTTTGTTATTCAGACCATCGGCAATCAGCCGGATCAGTTCAAATTCTTTTTCTGTCAGATTGTAGGACGGATAATCAAAACGATCTTCAGCCTGTAACAGGGTAGGGATCTTGTTCATGATCTCATTTCCAAAAACAGTTTGTCCGTTGTGTACGGCGGTGATCGCAGATGCAACGGTCTCAAAATCCTGTTTTAAGATGTAACCCTTTGCGCCGGTCCGGATGGCTTTGATGATATAGTCATCATCGGCGAAGGTAGTAAGTAACAGAATCTTTGCGTCAGGGTGTCCGGTGATGATCTCTTTCGATGCGGTCAGACCATCCATGCCCTCCATACGGATATCCATTAACAGAACATCGGGGATGTAAGTATCGTACAGGGAGATGGCGTCGTGACCATTTGCTCCGGTCGCAAGTACGGTAATATCTGAGTAGGATTCTAAGATGATCTTTAATGATGCGCTGACAAATGCATCATCATCAACAATTATAATATTCATGCAGTTCTATCTCCTTTTTGTGTATGCTTTGGAATACTGACAAACAGGCGGAATCCGGAATTGGTTGTGATCTGTAAAGTACCGGATAAGGATTGGACTCGTTCCCGGATGTTGGTAAGTCCGATACCAGGGGTGTCTGTAAGGTGAATGTCTGTTCCATTGTCATGAATCGTCAACTGATAGAACCCCGGATGTTCCCGGATCAGAATCGAGAGCTGATCGCCGTTACTGTGCTTTACAGCATTTGTGATCGCTTCTTTGGCAATACTGATAAGACAGTACTTGATATCCTTTGGAACAATGTTGCTCATATCATATTCAAATGAAGTATGAAAGCCTGTTATATCATTTAACATATCCTGAATGGCAGCTTCCATATCAATGGATTCATCGTGAAGGTCGTGGACACTTGATCGTATACTGTTCATGGCAGTATCCAGCGTAGTGCGGAGATCAGAAAGCGGATTTGTAAGGATTGGTTCTTTGTTGATCGTCTGGATTGCACCTACCTGAAGAATGGATCTGGTGAGCATGTGACCGACATTATCATGGATTTCTCTGGCGATACGATTTCTCTCTTTCAGGGTTGCAGTATAGATCCTGTTATCCTGTTCCTTCCGGATCATACGGATTCGTTCTTTTGCCAGAAGTTCATTTGTCTCTGATGTATCTGTAAGGTGCTTCATCTGTTGATGAAGGGTGGCAAGCTCTGTGGTCAGATATCCGTATAACATGCTGCACAGGCAGAGAACACATATTAAAAGAAGTGTTTCTACAGAAAATTTTGTTGTAGCCAGAATGATAGCAAGGATCCCGATGGGAGCAGTATAACAGACCGGCCGTCTGCTCAGATAGAAGCAGAAAAGCGGAAGAAATACAACAAGTTCAGGAATCATACAGCACAGAATAAATATGCCTGCATGGATCAGAGTCAGAGATGCAGGTGAGAGTCTGTCAGCAATCAGCATCGTGCCAAAGGCTAGAATGATCGTAAGCAGGATATATATTACGCTGTGTGTGGATATCGAAAAAGTGTGAATACACATAATACAGCATATTGCAAATATAAGCAGTCGTGTCAGAATTTGCTTCATAACTTCCCCTTGTATATGGACCGGTCACGCGAGGGTCAGGTAATTGCGTGAACCGGATCGGATTCATAAGTGACGATATTAGTATACCTGTTGAAAAATACAGCGTCAATTGACTACAGTTGAAAAACTCCGGATTTTAAAAGAATGTGACAAATGTCATATTATGGATGTGAAGATTGGCACTGAACAGAATTGTCCTGGTATGGTAGAATGACAGCATAACATAGAAAACATGCGATGGGTTTCAGGTGCGATGCCGGAAGAAACGATAGCATCCGAATAGAAAATGAATGAGGAGACAGTTATGGAATATGCGATTGAAGTAAAAGATCTGGTGAAACGATATAAAGATTTTGTGGCATTATCACACTTTGATCTGGAGGTAAAAGAGGGCGAGATCTTCGGTCTGCTTGGACCGAATGGATCGGGCAAGACGACGACGATCAATTGTATCTTGTCGCTGCTTACATATGATCAGGGCGATGTCCGGGTATTTGGTAAGAAGATGACATCGACGAGCTACGATCTGAAACGGGAGATTGGTGTTGTAATGCAGAATGTGGCTGTATTTGACGAAATGACGGTATATGAGAATATTGATTATTTCTGTGGACTGTATATCAGGGATAAAAAGATGAGAAAACAGTATGTAGAGGATGCGATCGCATTTGTCGAGCTTCAGAACTATAAGAAGTTCCTGCCGAAAAAGCTGTCAGGAGGACTTCTCAGACGATTAAATATTGCGTGTGGAATCGCACACAAACCGAAGCTGATCTTTTTTGATGAACCGACGGTGGCGGTAGACCCACAGAGTCGGAACAAGATCTTAGAGGGAATTGTGGAGCTTAATAAGAAGGGTGCAACGATCATCTACACTTCTCATTATATGGAAGAGGTAGAACAGATCTGTAGCCGTATATTGATCATGGATAAAGGCCAAAAGGTCGCTCTTGGCACGAAGGAAGAACTGAAAAAAATGATAAAGAAGACGGAGAGTATCTTCATAGAAGCTCCGGCACTGACAGATGAACAACTGCTGGAGCTGAGACAGCTTCCGCATGTGTATGACAGTTCATACCAGGATGGAATGTTGAAACTGATCTACTCCGGTGGAAATCACAATCTGATCCGGGTTATGGAATATATGAAGGAGCATGCGGTATTATTTGGAAAAGTATATACCGAGCTTCCGAGTCTGAACGATGTGTTCCTTGAGATCACCGGAAAGACGCTTCGGGATTAGGAGGGGTGGATATGTTTTGGCATAATTTTAAATATGCAGGTAAAATGCTGATAAAAGGAAAAGATACACTGTTCTGGACGATATTGTTTCCGATTGCATTATTCACATTCATGTACATGGCATTTGGAAATATCATGGAAAAGGATGAAATGTTTAAAGATATCCCGGTTGCGGTTGTGAGGGATGGCGAGAACGATACAGCACTTATGATGGTGCTGTCTACGCTCTCCATGGACGGCGAAGATAAACGGATCGACATGGAGGTGCTCAACGAGAAAGAAGCGCTTCAAAAGTTAAATGATGAAGAAGTGACCGGTGTGATCTATACATCGGATGCGAGCCTGACAGTGAGGCAGAGTGACATCAAGGAGTCGATACTGGAATCAATCCTGAATCAGTATAAGCAGATGGAACAGATGTATCTGAATCTGATGCAGAAGGATCCGGAGGCTGCATCGGAGATCATTCAGAAGGCAGTGCAGAGTGATGCGGTATATTATGAAGAGATTTCTACATCGGACGGATGCCAGAATGAGTATTATAATTATTTCTATGCAGTGCTTGCTATGAGCTGTCTGTTTTCTTCTTTTGCCGGAATCACAAGAATGCACAAGCTGCAGGCAAATGAAAGTGCGCTTGGAATGCGTCGTTGTCTGTCACCGAATCCTAAACTTGTGACTGTTCTGGCGGAGTATCTAGCATTACTGCTGGTTCAGTTTGCCGCGGAGGTTATCACTGTGATCTATATGCGGCTGTTCGGTGTACAGTTTGGTACGAAATATCCGGCTATTTTACTGGTGCTTTTTATTGCATGTAATATCGGTATTGCCGGGGGAATGCTGCTTGGTTCCTGGTCAAAATGCTCATATGGAGGAAAGATTGGAATTGCGGTAGCGGCCAGCCTGACGTTCTCTTTTATGGCGGATCTGATGGTTCATGGAATTAAAAACAGTATTGAAGATAAACTTCCGATTCTGAACCGGATCAATCCGGCAGTGTTGGTAACGGACTGCCTTTATGCACTCAATGTATACGATAATTACGATCGTTATTTCAGAAATATCCTGATCTTAACCGGTATGGCTGTCTGTCTGCTTGGAGCGAGTATTCTGGTCTTAAGGAGGAACAAATATGCAAGTGTTTAAATCCTATTTTAAAATCTTAAATAAGAAAAAAGGCTCAATGCTGATGTATATTGGGATCTTTGCAGGCATTATATTTGGATTTATATTGCCAAATTCCGGTAAAACAGAAGATGAATATAAAAGCATGAAGTGTAAATTCGCCTGGTTTGATTATGACCAGACGGCAGAAAGTGAAGAACTGTTTTCGTATCTGGATCATGCACATAAACATGCTGAATTAAAAACAGATACAACGGAAGCGATGCAGGACAGTCTGTTTAACCGGAATACAGACTGTATCGTCCGCATTAAAAAGGGTTATGCGGATCATCTGGATAAGGAAGATCTGTCCGATTATATCGAGATCGTTGCAATTCCGAACCGGAGCAAGGTGGAACTGTTTGAATCGGGCGTGAATAAATACATCTCTTATCTGAATGCATATTTTGCAGCCGGATATGACCGGGCGGAGGCAGCAGCTCAGGTAAATGAACTGTTTCAGATCAGAACGAACGTAACAATGACAAGCGAAGACCATGGCGGAAAACATAGTACGAGATATACATTTTTCAGTTATCTGGGATGGATATTTGTGGTCATGATGATCGAAGGTGTAAGTCCGGTATTGATCGTATATGACAAAAAAGAATTAAGAGAACGGATCGCAAGCTCGGCATATAAATATTCCAATATGACAAAAGAAATCCTTCTTGGAACGATCGTAACAGGATTTCTTGGATGTGCTGTATTTGCGGTTGGAGGATGCTTTGTATTCAGAAAAGAAATGTTTACGGCAGCAGGACTTGGGAATCTGCTAAATATGGTCTGCTACATGTTTGTAGCCATGGCACTTGCCTTTCTTGCAAGTAAGATTGCCCGAAACGAGGAAGGTTTCAGTATGATCGGCAATATAGTGTCCCTTGGTATGGCGTTCCTGTCCGGCATCTTTGTTCCGGTGGAATTCCTTGGAGCAGGGGTCATTAAGCTGGCACATTTTCTTCCGGCTTACTGGTATGTCAAAGTTGTTGATCTTCTGGACTATGAGGCAAAGATACCATCGGAAGCATTCGTATATATGGGAATCGAGGTGCTCTTTGCAGCCGCCATCATCACGATCGCAATTGTGATCGACCGTGCCAGAAACCACCGTCTGGTAGCGTGAAAAGATAAAAAATTAAGCCCATATACCTAATTCCTATTTTTAGAATAAAACGACAAGCAATTTTTATTTAAAATAGAAAAATTCCGTAGATGAAAAAACTGCCGTACAACAATCATATTCCACACTGGTATGGAGCAAGGTTGTTTGATTATTGAGATAAAATGGAAGATGCATTACTGTTATGAAGCAAGCCTTTTTCAACGCCGGTTCTTAGTGAATCGCCATAGGCGAGGAGCTTAGCACCGTTGCATTGAAATAGAGTGCAAACGACTTGCGGAATAATATGTAATGCATCTTCCATTTTTATTTAATCATTTAGGATATAACCTTGCGTAATACCTTGTGTGTGGTGTGATGTTGCACGGTAGTTTATCATTTATGGAATTTTTCGTCCTAAAAATTATTTGTCGTTGTTCTTGTTCTTCTCGTTCATCATTGCGCGGACTTTCATGGACAGGCCGAACAGGTTGATGAATCCGGTTGCATCCTTATGGTCATACAGCTCACCGGTAGTGAAGCTTGCAAGACTCTCAGAATACAGAGAATATGGAGAAGTTGTTCCGGCTTTGATGATATTTCCCTTGTACAGTCTCATCTTAACCTGACCGGTAACTGTCTCCTGTGTCTTTTCAACAAATGCCTGAAGTGATTCACGAAGAGGGCAGAACCACTTTCCTTCGTATACAAGATCGGCAAACTTGGTTGCTACGAGCTTCTTGTATGCAAGTGTTTCACGATCCAGAGTCAGCTCCTCTAACTGCTTGTGAGCTTCCATCAGAATTGTTCCGCCGGGAGTCTCATAAACACCACGGGACTTCATGCCGACAACACGGTTCTCAACGATATCGATAATACCGATACCATGCTTTCCGCCTAAACGATTTAATTCACGAATGATATCAGAAACTTTCATCTTTGTACCGTTAATAGCAGTTGGGATACCCTTTTCAAAATCAAGTGTCAGATATTCATCCTCATCCGGTGCCTTTTCAGGGGTAACACCGAGAACCAGAAGATCATCGTAGTTTGGTTCGTTTGCAGGATTCTCCAGTTCCAGACCTTCATGGCTGATGTGCCAGATATTACGGTCACGGCTGTAAGAATGAGCAGCATCAAATGGAAGATTAATACCATGTGCCTGACAGTATGCGATCTCCGCATCCCGGGAATCCAGCTTCCATTCCGGCTGTCTCCATACAGCGATAACCTTGATGTCAGGAGCAAGAGCCTTAATTGAAAGCTCAAATCTTAACTGATCATTTCCTTTTCCTGTTGCACCATGACAGATCGCAACAGCACCTTCCTTACGTGCAACCTCAACTAATTTCTTAGCGATCAGAGGTCTTGCAAAAGAAGTACCAAGTAAATATTTATTCTCATATACAGCATCTGCCTGAACGGTTGGCATGATGTATTCATCACACAATTCATCAACAACATCCAGAATGTATAACTTGGAAGCTCCTGAATATTTTGCTCTTTCGTCCAGCCCTTCCAGTTCACTTTCCTGTCCTACATCGATGCAGGCGCAGATAACATCGTAATCATAAGTTTCTTTTAACCAAGGGATGATAGCAGTAGTATCAAGTCCACCTGAGTATGCTAAAACAACTTTCTCTTTCATGTGATTCCTCCATTAATATTTTTACTATCTGATACTATACAACAATGATGTATAAAATGCAAGATAAAATTAAAAATGAGCTATTTTATGCAAAAT
>OOCH01002410.1_pt1 | contig 11697 bp, 8 predicted proteins | sample 1671641 | NCBI WGS metagenome assembly OOCH01 (sample SAMN06348177, study PRJEB24527) | human gut metagenome | biome: human gut; feature: ankylosing spondylitis patient; material: feces | host: Homo sapiens | place: China | collected 2015-10
GTTTTTATTATACTTCGATTGTTTTTTATGTGTCAAGTTTTATTATACAGGATTACATCTACGGCTGTTTCAAGAAAATTGACACGGCTATTTCAACTCACACGCTCACGTGGAGCGTGACGTTGCACTGGCACACTCCGAAACAGTGCCTGCAGATTTCAACTCACACGCTCACGTGGAGCGTGACCGACGAAAACAGCGATGGCAGCGTTTAGAATTGCATTTCAACTCACACGCTCACGTGGAGCGTGACTTGTGGATAGCTTCGACGAGATTGTAATTTTCGATTTCAACTCACACGCTCACGTGGAGCGTGACTCGGTCATGTATATCCGACCGAGAGCAAAAGCTATTTCAACTCACACGCTCACGTGGAGCGTGACTCCTTGATGCCGTCACCCTGCAGGGGGGTATCAATTTCAACTCACACGCTCACGTGGAGCGTGACGCCACACATTAAATAATATATGAACTGCTCAGATATTTCAACTCACACGCTCACGTGGAGCGTGACGGTTGCATTGGATATTTTTTCCTTATCATAACAATTTCAACTCACACGCTCACGTGGAGCGTGACAGGTTGAAAGACCTAAGAGAAGATAATGAAAATATTTCAACTCACACGCTCACGTGGAGCGTGACCAGTGCAACGCTTCAATTTGCTTGATAAACAAATATTTCAACTCACACGCTCACGTGGAGCGTGACAGGTCGCCTGTTCAAATCAGGTCACTCCGACCAAATTTCAACTCACACGCTCACGTGGAGCGTGACGTTTTCTTAATGTTATATAATATAACTGTAGTTAAATTTCAACTCACACGCTCACGTGGAGCGTGACATTTGTATAATATAATTAAATACAATTAAACAAAATTTCAACTCACACGCTCACGTGGAGCGTGACCTGTTGTAATTGTGGGCTATGTATTGCGTGACAAATATTTCAACTCACACGCTCACGTGGAGCGTGACTTTAGATCATCGACACCATCAGAAAGAGAGGTAAATTTCAACTCACACGCTCACGTGGAGCGTGACGGTATGAGTTTAGCAAAAACAGCTGAGGACTTAACATTTCAACTCACACGCTCACGTGGAGCGTGACATGTATATTTTATCTTACAGATTCTCCTGCTTGTATTTCAACTCACACGCTCACGTGGAGCGTGACAATTTTACCTATATAATACAAATACTGAGGAAAAATTTCAACTCACACGCTCACGTGGAGCGTGACAGGTGCTATTTCCTGATTATCTAAAAACCATTCAATAGATTTCAACTCACACGCTCACGTGGAGCGTGACGAAATACACTATTGTTATAATGGATAATATTACATTTCAACTCACACGCTCACGTGGAGCGTGACCGCGTATACCATGTTAAAAATTGACTATTTTGTCAAATTTCAACTCACACGCTCACGTGGAGCGTGACTCTATCTATTTCAATGGTATTACAATATGTTGGGATTTCAACTCACACGCTCACGTGGAGCGTGACAAATATCTTGTATTTCCCTCTCCAGTTGCTATTATTTCAACTCACACGCTCACGTGGAGCGTGACAAGTCACAAATAGTCGCACTTGAAGTCACAATAAATTTCAACTCACACGCTCACGTGGAACGTGACAAGTCACTGTAGCCGCCGTCCAACGTTAGCTTAATTTCAACTCACACGCTCACGTGGAGTGCGTGACTTTGGCAGTCATGCCTATGGATAAATACAATGGCAATTTCAACTCACACGCTCACGTGGAGCGTGACCACGGAATTTCCGTGGTTTTTTTATTTGTATAGATTTCAACTCACACGCTCACGTGGAGCGTGACGAATAAATGACAATGGGCTAACTGACGGAAATTTGATTTCAACTCACACGCTCACGTGGAGCGTGACCCACGTTACCATTAAAAGGCAACAAGGAAATGAATTTCAACTCACACGCTCACGTGGAGCGTGACTGACCTATGCACCGCAGAATAATCCTGCTGACCTTATTTCAACTCACACGCTCACGTGGAGCGTGACAAGCAGTGGTTTGCGTTCCTTCTTGGCATGGGAATTTCAACTCACACGCTCACGTGGAGCGTGACATGCACGTATCATATGCACAGTCCGGCCAAAGATTATTTCAACTCACACGCTCACGTGGAGCGTGACAGGAATGGCTGTTCGCAAGCATAGGAAGGCTGAATTTCAACTCACACGCTCACGTGGAGCGTGACTTATCGACTCACCTCAGATCAGAATAAGTCATCAATTTCAACTCACACGCTCACGTGGAGCGTGACCAAGTACTATGTACATCACGATATCCGCAACGATATTTCAACTCACACGCTCACGTGGAGCGTGACTGTCACCTAGGCGGCAGTTGCTCTCAGCGCCATTATTTCAACTCACACGCTCACGTGGAGCGTGACACATTCTCAGCTGACCAGCGCCGGAACGCTTCCATTTCAACTCACACGCTCACGTGGAGCGTGACGAAATTAGTATAGGTATGTCGTGCTTTTTCAACAATTTCAACTCACACGCTCACGTGGAGCGTGACTGCATATAGTCGTTTACTAAATCGCAACACTGGTATTTCAACTCACACGCTCACGTGGAGCGTGACTGATTGAATGTAAACATTCCCGCATCAAGTGGTATTTCAACTCACACGCTCACGTGGAGCGTGACCGCCGTCATTCAGACAGTCGGTGAGAATATCCGCATTTCAACTCACACGCTCACGTGGAGCGTGACGCAAGATTTGGTAAAAACTGAGGATGAGCCTACAATTTCAACTCACACGCTCACGTGGAGCGTGACTAAGGATTTTCTGCGATATGCAATCGGCAAAATCATTTCAACTCACACGCTCACGTGGAGCGTGACAATAGCAGGGGTAAAGCTAATCAACGCACTTTATGATTTCAACTCACACGCTCACGTGGAGCGTGACCGTTTGAATTTTTTGACAATGAAATGTATATACCAAATTTCAACTCACACGCTCACGTGGAGCGTGACTCTGAAATGTTTTCCTATTTTGCAAATAAGTTCGGTATTTCAACTCACACGCTCACGTGGAGCGTGACGAATATAACAAAAATTGTATTAATGAAATTAATAATTTCAACTCACACGCTCACGTGGAGCGTGACTGTACCATATCATTATCGCTAAAAAAATAGCGAATTTCAACTCACACGCTCACGTGGAGCGTGACTCAATAGCGATAAGATTTTTATTGACCTTTTCAATTTCAACTCACACGCTCACGTGGAGCGTGACATTTAAAGCCGTCATTGACACTGCACTCAACGTTATTTCAACTCACACGCTCACGTGGAGCGTGACCGAGGCAAAGTCATATCAAGACCGCCTGATTATCATTTCAACTCACACGCTCACGTGGAGCGTGACACGGTTATGACTTTTCAAACTCAGGTCTTAGAAATTTCAACTCACACGCTCACGTGGAGCGTGACACGTAAATAATGATTACACAGGTGGTACGCAGCATTTCAACTCACACGCTCACGTGGAGCGTGACACTTGATGTTGTGTTTATCTGGTGCTTGCTCAACGTGATGCGGACTTATTTTTTTATTTAATGGGTATCGGTTTGATTTTGTTCACTGTACATTCACAAATAGCATGGCATTTTCATGCGAACTTACTAGGGATTTGTGGATCACTTGGGGTACGCTGGTCAAAATATTAGGACGCCTTCAGGGTCATAGGTCTCTTTGGTGCCATAGTGTTCTATTCTATGCTTCCAATTGTTTCCTAAGTAATATATCCGCAGACTATCATGCTTTGGGTCTATTATTTTCAGAAGTTTATCTTTCACTTTCAGAAAAGTGCCATAGTCTACGTCAATTTCAAACACGCTGTTCTGCACTCGCTGACCATAATTTTGACACTCTTTCGACACTTTTCTCAGCCTTGTTTTACCCTTATTATCTGTTGTTGATACATCATAGCTTACTAAGGCCATCATTTCTATCACCTCTATTTCAGCAGATAGTTCGGGTACTCATCTAGCTCGCCACGGATATATTTTGCGAGAAGCGAGCTTTGCACATATGGGAGTAGCCCTTGCTGTATCTTTTCGCCCAGATATGGGTGGACTATGCTTGTGCGCTTACGCTCCTGCCATGCGGTGAGGACTTTTTTCTTGCCCTCTTTGGAGAGGTATACTGCGCCACTGACCTGAGTTTCAAAGTCCGCGGGCTTTATCATTTTCAAGTTTATCATGGTAAGCACAAGTCGCTCCACCACGCAACGAACTTCCTCTACAAGGTCGCAGGACAGGCTGCTTCTGCCTGAACGCAGGGCGTGGTAAAAGCCGAGGCAGCTATCAAGTCCTACGCTTTCAAGGGCTGATGTATATGATGAAATTGCGATAGTATACAGAAACGAGAGCATGGCGTTTACTCTGTCGAGGGGTGGGCGTTTTGTGCGGTTGGCAAGGTAAAAATCTTCTTTTTGGTGGAGTATCAGTCGGTCAAATATATCAAAATATGCCTTTGCACAGCTTCCCTCTATACCCATGATGATATCTTTATCGGAAGTTTCATAGACGGTCTTTATGCCGTTTTCAAGATATTTTATACAATCTGTAAGCGCTCCGTCACTGTTTATATCCGGGTTATCGTGGAGCGAACGTCTGATAAGATAACGTGTATTTGAAAGCTTTGCGGCGACAGTATTCCTGATAAGGTCGAGCTGAGGAATAGAAAAAAGCTCAAACTGCTCTTTTCGCAGATAGACGTTGCCCTTTGTTTTGCCCTGAACTCTTGCGAGAAATTTACCTTGCGGAGAAATAAAATTTACGGCTATGCCATATTCTGCACACTTGCCCATAAGCGCAGGTGAACAGCCCGAATAGCTAAAAATATAGATATCCTCGATATTAGTAAAAGGCACACGGAACTTCTCGCTGTCCTCTGCCCTGCACACTATGTTTTCACCGTCAAGTGTGAGGTAGGCAGTTTCTTCGAGAATATAAAGTGAATTGAGCAGTTTACGCATTGTTTTCGCCTCCGTTCATGGAGAAAATCGTATTTTTCACGCTATATTTCTTCACTTTTGGAAAGCACATATCCGACAGTGAACAGCCTGAGCATTTCTGACCTTTTACACGTTTTGGGATAATATCCGCTGCAAGTATCTCACGCATTTTTCCAAGATAGTCGCAAAGCATTTTATCATACTCTGCGCCCTGAGTATCAAATGGCAATTCTGATCGTCTGCGCACATCTGCATAGTACAGAAAACATCGGCTATTGCAATGAAATACGTTATCCACGCAAAGCTTCTGCGCATAGACTTGTATAGCGTCGGTCTGATTGAACTCCCCTGATTTGGGTCTGGTGGGTTTATACTCCACAATTTCCACACGGAATGTGCCGTCCAGGGTATCTATATAGTCGCCGCATTTGTCACGGACGAACTCGATACAATCTACAACTCCGAAAATATTGTACTTAGGGTCATCATTATACACTGACACGTCACTTCGAACGATCTTATGCTTATTTTCAAAGTTGCGCTCGCCGCTGTGGACGTTCTCATGGAGGAGGTTTGCTTTGACGACAAAGGCGTTTTCAGCCCAGTCGTCATTAACTTCTAAAAGAGCAAACCTGCGTGGACAATACATATAATGCTGTATGTCACGGATATTGATAGTTACATCTTCGCTCATCAGAGCTTTTCAATAAGGGTAACGCCCTCAGGCATATCCTTATCTATGGTGATGTCATAGTCTGAGTAATGTCTTGGAGTTGTCACGCCGTCTTTGAGCTTAACTGACACCTTGTCAAAGAGGATATGTGCAGGGGCATTGCCCAGGGCGGAGTCATGCTTGAACACGATAAGCTTACGCATACAGAGCTTTCCTCTTGCAGCGCTTCTGTCATGCTCGAACATATTGATGATAGATGTCCAAAGAAGCTCAAGGTCGTCCTCGCTAAAGCCTGTTATCTTCTGAGCGAGCATTGCGGAAACATAGCCCTCGCCACGATAGAGAGCGTATGGGATTATGCTCTTTTTGCCCATTTCGGTCTCACCGCTCTGCTGTCTGTCTTCTGTTGTTCTTGCCTGTCTTGTGATTGTGATATCCTGAGCAAAAACAGGGTCGATACTTCTTGCAAAGTTGAGCTGTACAGGACCTCTTACAATGCCGCACGGGTCATCGCCTGTACTCATTACTGCACCGAAAGTTCTTACGTCAAAGTAGTTCTGACAGATATAGTCACGAGCCTGCTTAACGTCATCAGGATTCTTGCCTTTCTGCTTTGTGGCAAGGCCAAGGGTATTATAAGCTTCGGTGAACTTTGTATTGAGGGCTTTGTCTGCCTTGATAAGGATATTGTAGCCTGCTTCGCCCTCTTTGGTAAGCTCCACAAAGTTTCTTATCTTCCTTTTAAGGCACACGTCTGTAACGATGCCAAGGCTTGTTTCAGGGTCTGTTCTAGGCATATTGCCTGCGTCAGGGTCGCCGTTTGGGTTGCCGTTCTCAACGTCAAAAAGCATTACAAATTCATATCTGTTCTTGATTGCGTTTTCCATAATATTTCGTCCTTTCTTTATTCTTCTGATTTTGCTTCGGGTTTAACTTCAGAATTTTCTGCTGGCTTATCTTTTGACTTTTTTGTGTAAAGATCTCTGTACTGCTGTGCATAACCTACAATAAATCTGCCCTGATCGTCATTTGAAAGAGTCTGAGGGAACTCACCATTCAGATCATCTATTATCTCAAGGCACTTATCATTGTAGTAATTACGAAGTTTAGGATTCTCAAACTTTTTCAAATGATTTTGTGAAAGCGAATAGAGTTTAGGAAATACAGTTGCAGGTCTTGAACAAGCTGATGAGAAATAAGTATCTTTGATAGTTGTGTTAATTGTTGCCTTTGAAGAATCCTGCTGGATCTTTTCAAGCACTGCGAAAAGTCTTCCGCAGAGATAAGCCTGATTTTTGTTTTCAAGGTCTAATGACATTTTGATCTCCTCCTTATTTTGTTTACGGTTTATGCAGCCTTTTATCAAGCCTGCCCTTGTATCATTGAGTTTTATAAAATGGTTGTTCTCCTCGTCGTTGTCGGTCTTGACCCTTGTTATTACTGTGGAAAGCAGTTCGTCAGGGTATCTTGTGCCTTTGAGTATTGCTTCAAAAAGTGCGGCGGTGAGAGGTGACGGAACTTTTTCTTTAGACGATTTTGGTGAGATAAGCTCACGCTTGATACGTTCAATGCTTACTTGACGCTGACCCTCAGTGAATGCGATATCCTGCTGATGTTTGAGTACATTATCAAATATCCTGCCGAACTTATCGTGGAAGATGAACTTCTGGGATATTCTTGAACTGTTTGGGGTAAAGCCTGCAACGTAAAATTCTACGTTAGGGTCATATGGCATATCGGCTGTCCTGCCCTGTTTAAGCTGGCTCATGACAGTGTTTATGTTTCGGTCGGCTTCGGTCACAACGGTTTTATTTAATTCGTCCTCAAATCCGCTGAACATACCGGCAAACATATTGCATTCTTCTGCATCGTTCTTCTTCATTGCGAAATAGACTATTGTCATATCGTCAAAAGTCTTGTAATGGCTTCTGTCAGCAAGCAGAGAATTAAACGCAGAGGTATACATTTTCATGGCTTTCTCAGAAACATTGCTGTTGTAGGACTGTTTCTTGCCATAGGACTCAAAGGCTTTTTCTTTCATACATATAAGCACACTACCTGTTCCAGAACCTATACCCTTTATTTTATCATGGATACGGGCTTGCGGGAGCTTCTCACCAAGAATGGAACAGGTGGATAGTTCGGTATCGTCACTGTCGCTGTCGGCGTTAAGCTGGGCGAGGTAATCTTCATAGGCAGCTTTGAATTTGCTGTCATTGTGAAGTTTTATTTCAGGAGAGCCGTCAAGTCCAAACTCATAGTATGAGCTTGAATACTCCTTGCCTAAAGCAAGAAGATGCGGGTTTTGGGTCTCCTGCTCAGGTTCCCATGTACGGATAAAGTTAAGATAGGCTTTGCAGATAGGCGAGTCGATATTCTCAAAGAACTTCTCATTCCATTCGCAAAAGCATTTGTGTGATTTTGCCGCTTTGTTGGTAGCGTCCGTAGGGGTCAAAGTTCCTTTATCATAGTTCAGACCGAATATGTAGAGTGGTCTGTGTTCGATCGTATTTTTGTCTATGCCCGGTTTCTGCGTTCTTACAGGAAGCTGTTCCATTACTGGATCATAGACTGTTTTTGTCTTTTTATTTTTCAGAGGGATAATTCGGGGTACTCTCAAATCGTTTATTGCGGCTATCTTGCCCTCGGGGGTAAGAAGAATTTCAAAGTGTATGGCTTGCTTACAATAGCCTGCAGGAGTTTTATTCTCCTGCAAAGCACTGTAATCGCACAAGGCTTTAATCAGCATTTAATCTCCTCCCTGTATTTTGCAACATCGATAACACCATCTATCATATGCGGACGGTAGAAAACTGCGTCGGCCTTGTCAGAAAACTTCGGGGCATTCCAATCATTATTGACAGGCTTGCCTCCGTCCTCAAACTTCATGCCGTAAAGCATAAAGCCAAGGTCTTTATCTCCCATATTTTGCGGTGCTATCTGCGTAAGGTCAAAGTCGTCAACAAGTTCAATACTCTTTATTGCAAATTCACGGCAGCCAAGGCATGGCTGTCTGAAATGCTGGCCGTTTCTGAGACGTCTGAGCATTATGTTATAATGCTTCTCATCAGATTCGTCTGGGTGGTCTGATTTAAGGTAGGTACGTTCAAAGCTGAACTCTATCCCGTATTTCACATTTTTCAGCACCATTGACGCTCGCTGACTTCGTATCTCCGAGGTGTACATCTCCGCCGAGCCTCCGCCTTTCATTTGCTGTTTCACTGATGATAACAGCAGCTTATCTTTGACCTCGTTTCGTCGGATATTGGTAAACTCGATAGGGTTGAACACCACTATTTTGTTTATTTGGTAGCGCACGGCAGGCTTCCAATATACTGATTTGATAAGTCCCTCCAGTGCGCTTGGGGTAGGTACGTCATAGCTTACCCGCTCAACTTTCATTTCAGGTCTTGAGAAGCAAGCATAGTCACCTGTCACGATGATCTTAAAACCATAGCTCATTTTTACATCACTCCTTTTATGCTTATATTAGTATTTGGTACATTGTTTTTGCTCTACATATATGATACTCCATTATGAATAAAATGTCAATAGTCTTCATGTATAAAAAAAGTGTCGGATTTTCGGCATATTTCACAATTCTACGTTCAATGGTTTGTGGTATAAAAAAGTTGACTTTTTAAAATAATGTTTGTATAATATATTTGTCTATGCTTTACGCATATGTGAGTTGAAAAATATTCGTATTCGGTACGATATGGAATGCAGCAAGTGGCAGACTGTCTTGGTGGCAGCCTGCCATTTGTTTTAGATAAAATAATCCTGCATTGCGGCTTCGGTGGTCAGACCTGTTTCATTATTATAATAGCTCTGATTTTCAAGAATGAATATACCTGTGCCGTGATCTTTGAGAACACCCTGAGAATAGAGATCTTTGAAAACGTTCATATAGACGGACACTGAATATTTCTGCAATGCTCTTCTTACTGACATATCACCATTACGCAAGGTTTCAACAATTTCATGGCAAGTCTGGTCGTTAGGATCGTCGATAACGATAGAGATAGTGTCGGCGGAGATGTATTCAAACTGCATTGCGTAGCTTCGGAATGGTATGCTATATGGTGACATCAAGCCTTGGCGGTCGAATGAGTTGCTTTGTTCGTTATATTTCGCAATAGAGTTTTCAGCTATACGACTTTGGTTGAAGTCGAAAATGCCATCGTAATATTCTTTAATACAATCATAGGAAGTTATGTCTTGGTACTTTTCCAGCAAACCTTTAGTCTTGTTAATTCGCATGGCAAGGTCGCTTCCCTTGCGATATGTTTCGTCAATGTCAAAAACGTACACATAGCCCTTGGCATCTTTACCCTCACGATTACATCTGCCCCCTGCCTGCAAAATGCTGTCTAAACCTGAAAGCTGGCGGAAAACTGTGTTAAAGTCAAGGTCAACGCCTGCTTCTACAAGTGAAGTTGAAACTACTGTGATATGCTCGCCATTTTCAAGCTTATTTCTTACTACTTCTATGACACGGCTTCTGTGGGCTGGGGTCATATTGGCGGAAAGGTGATATTTTTCACCTTGAACAAGGCTATAAAGCTCTGCCGCTGTTTTCTTGGTATTCACAACGATCAGGGCATTTTTACACCGAGAGGCATTTTCTGCAATGGTTTCAAGAGCGGTTTTGCCCATGTCTTTATATTCGCATTTCTTGAAATACTTAAAATTGGTTCGGTCGGTAACAAGCTTATTATAGTTCACATCAGGCAGGAACTTATCAAAAAGCTTAGAATAATCGGGCATTGTGGCGGAGAGAAAAAGTGCTTCGCTGTTAAGATACTTTGTTATATAGCCCACAGCTTTAAGGCAGGGGCGAAGAAGTTCTGTTGGAATAAGGTGTATTTCATCAAAAACTATCACGCTGTCACGGAGATTATGGAGCTTTCGCAGTGCTGAGCCTTTATAATGGTATATGGATTGGAAAAATTGCACGCTTGTGGTGATTATAAGTGGTGCGTCCCAATTTTCGCAGGTCTTTTTGAGCTTTTCAGCCGTTTTCTTTTCTTCCTCTGTGTCGCCGTCATATGAATAGTTTGAATGATGCTGTAGGACAGGGAGAACGTCGCCAAACATTTTTTCAAACTTATTAGCGGTCTGTTCTATTATACTTGTGTAAGGTATGACGTATATGATTCTCTTCTTTCCGCTCTCTAAGGCTAGTTTCAAACTACATAAGGTTTTTCCGCTACCTGTTGGCATATCAAGAATTGAAATATGACTTTTATTGACCGAATTATCAAAAGCTTGTTGCTGGATACGGCTTCTTGCTTGCCTTAACGGGTTATCTGACGGCATATCACTTAATTCTCTGTTCAGTTTATCAAGTGCCTTTTCAAAATCGCCGTTCATGCCACGTTCAACATTTTCATTGCAAAATATTTCGGTATCGAGAAAGTCTGCGTCTGTCAGGCAAGAGAACACGTACTTGGTGAAAAAGGCGTAACGTTCTATAAGCTCGGTGGGGTTTGGGGCAGAACGCAGTTCATTACGCAGCGGCGTTATTTCTTCCTGAGTCAGTGTGGCAAAGTCTATCTCAGTAGTGTATGCACTGTAGTCATTATCGCCCGTGTATTCATTTTCTCTTTTTAAAGTGCCGCTGAGAGTCGGGCTGTCGGAGTTGTCCGCAACTGTGCCGCCGTCCATAAGTCCTGTGTGGTGTCCTGCGATGCAATACTCCATAAGAGGTGCGAAACAATCATTTTTATCTGCAAGTGTTTTATACTCTATAGCTCCGCAGGCGGCGTGGCTGAATTTTACTTTGTCATCATCAAGCCGTTTCTGAAAGTTAAGAGCATACTTACCTATATCGTGATACAGGCTAGCTTTTTTCGCAAGGGGTTTCAAAAGATCTACTGAAAAGCCCTCCGCCAATTTGCTCACGCCTATAAGGTGGGCTTTTACAGTTTGCCTTTCACCGTCCTCACGGGTGTGTGCGTAATATTTCATGGTCATTCCTCCCTTTTCAGATATACGAATTT
>OOCH01002412.1_pt1 | contig 11694 bp, 17 predicted proteins | sample 1671641 | NCBI WGS metagenome assembly OOCH01 (sample SAMN06348177, study PRJEB24527) | human gut metagenome | biome: human gut; feature: ankylosing spondylitis patient; material: feces | host: Homo sapiens | place: China | collected 2015-10
TGATCGTTCATCACATTTGTAATCGGGACGATAATACTGGAAACGCTGTCCGGGTTGAGATAGCTGTCCACATTTTCAGCAAGACTGATAAAACGGACACCCATCTGAACAAACAGGTTATCAATCAGACTTCCCGCATCGCTGTAATTTCTTGCAAAACGGGAGAGGTCTTTTACTACCACGCAGTTTATTTTCCCGCTCATTACATCGGAAAGGAGCCGCTGGAAATTCTCCCGGTTGGCGTCCGTTCCTGTGTGTCCATCGTCTACATATTCGGAAACACTTTCAAATTCTCCGATATGCTTCTGATAAAAGTCATTGAGCAGATCACGCTGGTTGATGACGCTGTTGCTGTCGTCCTTTCCCTTTTTCAAGTCCTCCTTGGAAAGCCGGATGTATGCGCCCAGCCGCCAGCGGCGGACGGTATAAGAGGGAGAGAAACTCTGTTGCAATCCTCTGTTTTTTGTTCGTGCCATTGTTCCTCCTTCCCTATCACATTACATCTATATTATACCTCTGCCCGGGCGGGACAACAAGGATGCCTCCGCCTCGGGACACTTTGTCTCGAAGTAGAAACGGGCCATAACCGAAGTTACAGCCCGCTTTTTTGCCGGAGCAGGAAGTCCGTCAGCGTGTCCTGCAAGGACGGCCCGCTTTCCGCAAATTCAATCTTTACACCGATCCCACCGATGCAAAAGCAGTATGGATTTTCTACCGCCTGCAAAAACAGAGCGATCCGCTCCTCCCGGGGGAGAGAGGTGTCAAAGGCCATACCGCTCACATCCGGCAGGGACTCGGGAGCCACTGCGCCGATGTCAACGCTTTTCATTTGTTCCAGTTCCTTTGCCGTTAATCTCACGGTAAAACCTCCTTATCAAAAATAGGATACGCCTCCCGCATATCGTGGGGAAACGCAAGAGGGCAGCACCTAAACGATGCCTCCCTTTTACCTTTTGTGTGGATATAAGCCTATCCGCCAATCCATCCGTCGATTTGACGGAAAATGGGCGTAGAAAAAGGACAGTCGATTTCTCGGCTGTCCTTTCGATATGAAGATAGCTCATTCAGTTTGCGGCAGGGTCTTGTTCTGATACTTCTTCAGCAGAAGTTTGGTTATTGGGGAGCGGGTCATACCCGTCTGGGTTTCCGTCGAGGTCTGTGCTATGATAGTTTTCATACAACCAGTATTTCCCGCCAATCCCAACGACGATGTTTTCGCCATATTGATAAACTTCTGAGCCAACAATAGGGTGATTTGCCTGGAAGTTTTCTTTGGGTATGCCGTCCAAATAATTACCTGCGTCATTTGTGCCTTGGAAGTTGGTAACATCACTTTCGATGACGCCTAAATAAACAAAATCGTCTTTCAATTCGTTGAACGATGTTTGCGAAGTGGACTGCTTATACAGGGTGTCGTTAACATAAATCATCGGTGCCGCGTCTGCTATACCCGGAGTAGTAACACTATTGTTGTGGGAAAAAAAGGGAATTGCCACAACGCATACTAAAACCAAACAAGCTGCAATAGCTCCCATTTAGCCCAGATGGGCTTCTTTGCTTTTTGATATACCCTTGCCTCGCTGACATATTTCTCGTTGATATCGCCGAGGACTTCATACAGTTTTTCGTTAGTCATAGTTCAAAGCCCCTTTCTAAAAGGTAGTTGTGTAGTTTAAGGCGGAGGCGGTTAAGGGTCATTGATACTGCCCCATCATTCATGCCGTGCCGGACAGCAATTTCTGAAATGTTATCGGTGTACCAGTATCGGCTGATAAAAATACTTCTTTTCTCTGGAGAAAGACTATCCAGAAATGTATCAATGGCTTTCGTGAGTTCCTTTTGGTCAAATGCCTGTTCAACCTCATCCTTGCCAGATACCAGGTCTGAAAGTTCCTCCAAAACCACAGGCAACTCTCCACCACCTCGTTTGTCGGCAGTGTTATGCTTGTATCGGTTAAACGATAAGTTGCGGACTATTTTCCCAAGGAATGTAGATAGAATGCTCGGCCTATGCGGTGGCATGGAGTTCCATGCGTTCAAGTATGTATCGTTCACGCATTCCTCTGTGTCCTCATGGTTGCCCAGTATGTTCTTGGCAATCGAGGTACAGTAGCTTTCATACTTGTCTGCTGTTGCGGGGATTGCCTGCTCATTCCTATCCCAGTATAACTGGACTATATTTGCGTCATCCATCAGTGTTCACCTCACTTTCAAACTTACCCTTTCACCTATATACACAACTTTTGAACTCAAATCTCACATATTTTTTCAAATATTTTTCTATCCCATAATACCACAATGTTCTACAATTTGGGCATGAAAAGATGCCAAAGTTGCCTTCGGCTCTTTTCGGTATCCAGTACCGGTTAAGTGCGTGATTTAGTGAAATCACCGGAGTTCTACCCTATCCACACAAAGGTTAAAAGGGAGAACGATGCTGCCCTCTTGCCTCACTCCATGTAAGTATAAAATAGAGAACGCCGCTCCCATTTTCTTGCCCTGTCCAAAGACAACCATACTCAGAGCGGCGTTCCCTCGCAGATAAGAGGGCAGCTGGGGAGACAGGCGGCCAGCCTGTCCTATGCCGGATCGTGGCCGTGGCTTGGCCCAGCCCAGTTGCGGCGTTGGCGTTGTTCGCTCATTCTTCCAAAGAAAAAGTCACAGCGCACCCGCCGTCCGGCTCCTCGGACTATGCCCGGGGCCGCCGCTGTTTATCTGCGGAAAGAAGAATATCTTCTTTCATAAACCGAGACATTTTTTCATCATTTCCAAGTGGGGAAAATGAAAAAATCAAAAAGTTTTTTTCATGCGCTCAAGGCCACGCTTGATCGACTGGCGGACAGACTCCTCGTGTACGCCCTCGGCCTCGGCAATTTCCTTGATGCTCTTTCCGAGAATGATGTGGGCATCAATCCTGCGGCCCTGGATCTCCGGTAAAGAGTTGAGTGCGTTCCACAGACGGATGAACAGCTCCATGCGCTCCAGAAGCTCCTGGGGCGTTGGCTCATGCAGGCAGGCGGAATATTCGATCCCGTCATCGCAGTCCAGAGAATACTGCGCCTTATGCCGGGAGAGCCGCCGCTGGTAGGCCATTTCGTGCCGGGCATCGGACACAAATACTTCGGCTACCTCGTCAGAAACCTCGATAAACTGATCCTGTGTGTACCAATAATAAAAATCCTTCAGATTGATTGTAGTCATAAATAAACCTCCGTTTCGGTGTTGGGTGGATGAGTGACCGAAACGGGGCTCGGCGGGGAGCGGCACCCCGGGGAGCCGCCCCGCACCTCGGGACAATTTGTCTCGAAGTACAAAAAAGCGCCCGCACAGCAAGACGCTATGCAGACGCATGAAATTGCATTATCATAATTGTACTGATATATTGTACCTTCATAGCCAGACTGTCCCGGAGGGGGAGCTATGCTTTTTTTAGCTGGTGAAGGTCATGGGAATTGTGAGAAAGTAAGATGGACACGGCGACACCCTCCTATGGGCCGCCGTGGGGTTACTGAATATCCAAAGAGAAGCGGCGGCTCTGAAAATCAAAGCCGCCGCTTCATGGGCGCATGGAGATATGTCTGCTGTACGACGGCTTTTTTTCTTTTGCCGTCGTGCGGCAGTCTTTACTCTTGAATTACGCTACAAGTACCAGAACTGGAAAACGCTTATTTTTACTTCAGTTAGCTGGATCTTTCAAAAAAATCGCATACACCGTATTGATCTGTAATGGATAGCTCTCTGCAATGTTACCATCGTAATAGACAATGACTTCATCACCAATGTTGAAATCAACCATGTCATCTTTGTTCTCTGCATCCAAAGAAACATCGCAATATGCTCCGTAAGGGTAAGCGTCTGTCTGGATGGAAATAAGTATGGAGTTGTTATAAACTTCTTCCACAACGCCGGTAATGCTGGACTCATTCTTTATGATGTCGTCCATAGAACGCCCACAGCCAACAAGACTTAATACACAAAACAATGTTAAAATGAGTGATAGAATCTTTTTCATACAGGTCACCTCCGTCTTTTGCCATCGCTCGGCTGATTATGAAAGCAGAAATTATTCCTGCGAGGTGTAATCTTCTCCAATAGGATTATTCTTTAGCATGAGTGATTGTGCATCTGTTTCAGATATTTCTTTAATTTCTGAAATTTGATGGTTGCCATCCCTTGAAATAGTAACACATACTCCATTTTCTTCATCAGTGTAAACAACAGCCTGTTCACTGTCCAATAATATCTTAATTCTCTGATTATTATAATACCAACCGCCGCTCTGCTCGTTGTAGGTAATGCCATAGTCTGCATAGTCTTTAAGCCAAAGTTGGGGAGTAGATTCTCCCTTTTGTACAGTACTCAATGATGTATCAGTGGGATTAAAGTTATTATGCTTTTGGGTATGACGGTCATAATTTTCTTTGGAACACTCTTTAATACCAACAAGGTTATTTTCTTCGTCCCGGTCTGCCTCAATATCCACCGTTCCAGAAAAGAAATTCGTGAAACTCGCTCCAGCTATGGGGTCATTAAAAAATCTCACTACATTCCCATTATAGGTAAAATAATAATTCTCCTGATCATAGCTCAAGCCGTAAGGTTCATATATGGAGTAGTCCACACTTCCACCAGGCAGTTCTGCTGTAGTAGAATCGTTCGCCGCATTTTCCGTATCAGAAACGGTTTGTGCCTGATAGGAAACATTTTTCGTAGTGTTGTTATCGGAAGGAATATTCACTGATGAACTACACCCAGCTACCACCCCCACAAGCAATGCACTTCCGAGAGCTAATGTAAGTAGTTTTTTTGTGCTCATAAAATAAACACCATCCTTTCTTTGAATATATATAAAGGATACCACTACCTTTTGTGATACATTTGGGATTAGTTTGTGATTTATGTGTAGTTGAAAAGCGGCGGGTTGATTACCCACCGCTTTTCCATATCTTTCAAATTATAAAAGAGAACTTTACCCCAGCTTGCGTATTGCAAACCGTACATTCACTTCCATACTGGTGTAGTATTTCCTGCACAATATACAGTCCAAGTCCACTTCCTCCAGTCTTTCGGCTTCTTGACTGCTCCACGCGATAGAACGCATCAAACAATCTGGGAATACTATTTTCTGGTATATGCACCCCTGCATTTTCAACAGAAAATACTATCTGCTCATGTTTCATAAGTACGGAAATCCAAATATCCGCTCTTTGTGGGGAATACTTGATTGCGTTTCCAATTAGATTTGAAAAAACCTTTTCTACCAACATCTTATTTCCGTTTATGAAAGCAGATGGCAGTATATCAAGGTGTATTTGTAAATCTTTTTCTGCAATCAAATCCGCTGTTTCGTTCAAATAGGCTTTGATAATTTGCACACAATCCAAGTGGTCTTTCTTGAAATCGGCCCCCGCAGTTTCTAACCGCGAAATTGTCAATATATCTTGCACCATTGTTTCAAGCGTGTTTGTAATTTCCAGCGACCTTGTCAAGTATCTTTCATGGTCTTTATAGGGTCCAATACCAAGGAGCATGCCCTCTAATTGCCCTTTGATAATCGTGATAGGCGTTTTCAATTCGTGAGACACCGCTGAAAAGAAATTCGTGCGAGCTTGTTCTAATGCCTTTTCATGTTCTATATCAAGTTCCAGTTTTCTATTTGCTGCCTGTAAGTCATTCAAAGTTACATTGAGCTTCTGCGATAAATAGTTAAGGCTCTTTGCCAATATTCCCAGTTCGTCAGTCCGTTGTTCATCTAATTGCCATTCAAATTGTAATTCGGACATTTCTTTAGAAATACGGCTTATTTTCAGTACGGGTTTAGTAATAAGGTGTGAAAAAATCCAACCAGTAACCAGTGATACGCAAAACACTATAAATGCAAGTAACGGAAACACTTTTTGAAATGCTCTTTGCAGTTCTGCTACTTGCCCCGCCGCTCCATAAACAACTAAAGTGTAGTTTGTATTTTTGCCAAGAAATGAAACCGTATAACTATTGGATATAATAGGTGCATTATTATCTTCATTTCCCCAAGCCTTTGTTTCTATAACAACATCATTATCAGCACTTCGTTCCGTTGGAAGATTTATTCTATTACCATTTTCTTCAAACAGTTCCATTCGGTCTACATTCTGATAATCAAGAAAGTTATCAAAAATACCCCCTGTTTCTTCCATGGGCATTTGCGATATTTCTGAAATGAATATTTTTGTTTGTTCATCTAATGTTGCATTAAGGGTATTAGAATATGTTTTCGGGGTGTACCAAGCTAAAATCAAGTAAACCAGAAAGCTCACCCCTGTCAATAGGATAGCAGTAGTGATAAAAACTTTTATAAACAGACTGCCTTTAATTTTCTTTATCAACTTTATATCCCACCCCTCTGATCGTTTGAATGAAATCTATCCCTAGCTTCTTGCGTAAGTTTTTGATATGGGTATCAACAACTCGCTCATCCCCATAAAAATCAAATCGCCACAGCTTATCTAATAAGTTCTGGCGGGTCAATATCCGGCCTTGATGGGTCAGCAGTTCCCGCAATATTTCAAACTCTTTTTGCGTCAGTTCAAAATCAGATCCATCCACGGTGGCGGCATAACTATCACAGTTCAAAAGTAAATTGCCATAAGTGATGATTTGAGGCTTTTCATCTTCTCCCCGCTTGCTACGCCGAAGTACAGCTGCAATTTTGCGAAGTAAGATTGGCATAGAAAAAGGCTTTGTAATATAGTCATCCACCTGCAAATCCAATCCCCTGATTTGATCTTCCTCACCGCTCAATGCAGTCAGCATAATAATGGGAACATCCGATTGCTTTCGTATCAACTCACAGACACCATAACCGTCAATTTTGGGAAGCAAAATGTCCAATATAATCAAGTCATATCGTTGCCCCGAAAACAAAGATAGTGCCTCGATGCCATCATTTGCAGTAGCCACTTCATATCCTGCTTCTTGCAAAAAATTCTGTAAAAGTTCTTGAATATCAAAATCGTCCTCAACGACTAAAATCCTTTGCATAATAACACCTCCAAAGATAGCGTATCATAGATTTTTGTGATTAAAGTGTAGTTTTCAAATTTTCTTTCTGTTATTATACCTTGTCCGTGTAACATCGGCAACCTTGCCGACGGGCAATAAAATACTACCAAAACATAAAATTGTGTTTCGTTCTCATAGTCAAACCCGAAATGTAAAATAATATAGGGGTGATATGAGAATGTACCAAGACACCAGACGGCTTGACTTCCACGCATTAGGCCGGGAGATCAAGCGCAAGAGAGAGGCGAAAGGCTGGACACAGGAATACCTTGCACAGCTCGTAGACCGTACCCCTCGTTCCATCATGTATTTTGAGAACCGGGGCCAGCATCCAAGCCTGAACACCTTTTACCAAATCGTCACCCTGTTGGATATTTCCGTAGACCAGTTCTTTTATCCTGACAGGCAGAACGGCGAAAGCGACTGCCGCCAACATATTGACAGGCTGCTCAATACAATGGACGAAAAGGAATTGACGGTCATGGAGGCCACAGCAGAGGGACTACAAAAAGCCAGAGAAACGGAGGTCAAGTAAAAAGGGCCTTCGTTTTTCTTGTTTTTGGGGACTTTCCGGGGGTGCCGCTAAATGGCAAGCAATGCTTCTGTGGCCACAGAAGCTATTTTTGACATTCCGGCCTTGCGGCCAGAACGCAAAAATTTGCTTGTTGGGGAGCCTCCCCAAACCCGGCGCTTCGGGCCAAGTTGGCCCGAAGTGGTAGCGTCGCTTCGCTCCTTATGCGTCACAGTCCCTAACGCTCCTGTTCCTTCTTTCTGCCCGGCTCCGCATAGCCCAGCAGATAGTCAATATTCGCCTTGATGGTCGTGACCTCCTGCATATCCGCCTTGGCCTTGCGGTACTCGGCGTAGAGCTTCTTTTTCTGCTCGGCCAGCTTGCGGCCTTCCTCTTTGAGTGCGTCTATCTTGGGGAGCTTGCCGCCGTCCAAAATGCGCTTGAAGTCAGCGCAGGCCGCCCGATAAAGCTCAATATCCGCCTCATGTTCCGCAAGAAATTTTCTGCTGTACTTGCTGGCCTTGTACTTCTCAAAGACAGGCCGGGTCTTGGCATACTGCACCGTTGCCGCCTTCAATTCCATGTTGGTATGGAGGGCCGCTTCGGTGCTTTTGATTTGGTCGGACAGCTTGTGAAAACGCTCCGTTGCTGCCGTGGCCTTCTGCTCCAACTGCTCATAGTCCGTCAGGCCGTTGTCCTGCAAGTAAGCAAGGGCGGCGGCCATCTGTTTGAGATTGAACACCTTGGCCCACCGCTCATAGCCGGGGCCTTTCCCTTGGAGCTTGGATTGAATGTCAATAGCCAAGCTGACCTTCTGGCGGGGCTGGCCGGGCCGCTGGCGGGAGCCTGACAGAGCGGCTTTTATATCCGCTTCGCCGTAGCCGTCCCCAAGAGTATCAGAGCGGAGGCGGGTAAACCGCTCCTGACCGGGAGCCCGGAAGCTGACCGCTCCCCGACGCTGCTTGACCTCATATCCCGCCTGCTCCATCAGGGAGAGAAATTCCGGGAAGTCGGCGGGCCTCTTGGCAAGGGCGGTATCAATGGCGGCCCGCAGCCTGTCCTGATAGGTCAGCGGCCTTTTCTGCCCGGCCAGCCATTCCCCGTAATTGCGAAACTTCCCCTTGCTCCGGGGCTTGGGATTTTCCACGATGGACAATCCGTTTTCCAGACACAGGCGGTCAGAGAGCCGCCGCAGAGCGAAGGACGAGCCCCAGAAGTTGCGGAACTTCCGGGTACAGTCAAGGGTCGTGGAATTGTAGTAGATGTGCGAGTGAATATGCTCCTTGTCCGTGTGGGTCGTGACAATAAAGGCATGACGGCCCTTCGTCCAACGCATAGCCAGCTCATAGCTTACCCGGTTTGCTTCTTCCGGAGTGATCTCTCCGGGGTAGAAGGACTGGCGTATCTGATAGCATAGCACATCCTCGCCTTGCTTTTGTTCCCGGCCCGTCATGGCCTTGTAGCTGGCTTTTGCCAAAAGGAACTCGGCGGCCACCGTGGCCGGGTCGCACTCATAGGAGGATATGTATTTTCCGCTCTCTGTCTTTTCAGGATTTTTCCCATAGTCCAGGCAATCCCGGATAGCCTCGGCTATGCTTTCTCCCTCGTTGGCATGGCGTTGCAGTAAGGTGGTCGTTGCCAGAGAAAATCCCTCCCTTCATAAAGAACGGCGGCCCCACCGAGCCGCCGTCAGTCTGTTTTACTTCGGGCCAAGTTGGCCTGAGGCTGTCAGCTTGTGACGAACTGGCGCAAAGACAGGTTCAGGCTGTCCAGCCCTGTGATGACAGCACCCGCCACCGCCTGTAGGCCATAGGGGGAAAGCAGGAACGCAATCACCAGATAAATGACGCCGCCCACCGGGTAGCTGATGAAGAACAGCCCCACGCCCAACAGAGCCATGATGACCGAGGCCGCCGTCAGGAGGAAGGAGGACAGAGAGAACAGGAACAGCAGAACGGCCACAAGGACAGTCAGGAACAGGATAAGCGGTGCGGTGATCAGTTTAAGTATCAGTCTCATAGGTTCAACCCCTTTCTATCATCTTTCTACCTATATTTTACCATGCGGGCGCAGGGGCAACAATGTTGTAGACGGTTAGTAAATCTTGTCCCGGAGCCTCGGGCCAACATGGCCCGAAGCCGCCAGAAACAAAAAAGAGGCGGGGCGCAGACCACAAAGGCCCGCACCCCGCAAAGTTATTTCTCCACCAGCGTAGACAGCTCCATGAGCACCTCGGACACCCGGCCCCAGAGCTTTTCATAGTCCCGCTGGAGCCCGGCGATCTCCTCCGGGTACACGCCGAAGGTATTGGCATGGACGGCCACCTGATTGAGATTGTTGGCACACCGCCGCTGTAAGGACACCAGTTCCTTGACCGGGGCAAGGTCTACATGGGGGATATAGCCGTTCAGGGCCATTTTCCGCATATAGGCCCCGGCGTTGGTAATGCCCGCTTCGGCCATGCGCCCTTGTATCTGGGCCAGCTCGTCCGCCGTGACCATCACATGAAGGTGCCTGTCACGCTTGCGCCGGGCCGTCAGCGTTCCTCCCGTTCCCGGCTCCGCTTGTGGGCGGGCGGCTCCTTCACTCTGTCCAGCTCCTTTTTCTCCGGCCCTTTGGGGAGCGGCGAGGGCGGCAAGTTGTTCAAAATGCCGTCCAGCATATTGTCGTTCTGTTCCTCGGAAAGCTCGGCGGTATGCAGGTGGTTGTCTCTCTCGTTCATAGCGTCCTCCTTATCTGTCCTCATGGGACTTGTTGTGTTTGGTCTTGTCGGGCTCCTTGGGAGCCTCCGATCTGCGGGCCGCCTCCTTGAGTTGGGCCGTGATGGAGGGGCGGGCCGCCCGGTCAGGATTGCCGGGAGCCGGGCGCAGCTCGTAGTCCTCCATCTGCTTTTCCGTCAGGGGCTTCAAATAGGCCAGCTCTCCCCACGCCCGTATCGTGCCGCCCTCCACCATGCGCCGCTCGTCAAAGTTGATAATCTCCACGGGAGCGTTGCCGGGCGGCTTCGGGAAGGTGCCAAGGTCAACAGGCCGCTGGGTGGAATAGTAACGGTAATACTCCGTAGGCTCCCGGCCACCTGTGCGCTCCTGCACCTGAAACAGCTCCTTGTAATCGTCAATGCGCTTGGCGAAGTCCTTTTCCGCTGTCTGACCGTTGCTGTGGTAGTGACCCCAATAGTAGTCCCTCTGGCCGTTCTCCGTTTCGGTAAACTGCCATGTGACAAAGGGGCTGGGGGCCGCCTCGTCATAGCCCAGGGCAAAGCCCCGGCCATTGTCGAAGGTGGCAGACTTCAAAATCTCATAACCTTGGTTGATTTCTATGTGGTTTCCTCCTTTCCAGCCTCGGGCCAATTTGGCCCGAAGGGATGAAATGTTACGAAATACCCGCTCAAACCGGGGCAAAAGGTATTAGGGTATTCCCGCCCGGAAAACAGGCGGGGAAAAGCCCGATATTCCGGGCTTTTTCTCCGGGCAAATCGTAACAGACCTACCCGGCTCCCCTCCGCTTTTTCCTCATGCGCTCCCGGCTCCTTCTGCGGTTCCCCTCAACCTTGCAGGCGTCGGAACAATAGGCTTGCCTCCCCTCCGGGAGAAAGGGCCGCCCACAGACGGCGCACAGCCGGGTATCCGGGGCCAGGCCATCCTCGCAGATGGAGGCCATCAGCACCGGGTCAAGGGGAAGAACGGCCTCCCGGAAGTAGCGGCAGTAGGCCCCCGTCCACCACTTGCCCAGCATATAGCACTCACAGTCCAGCGGCAGGCAGCCATACTCCCGGTCATAGTTGGCGCACATCTCCGTGACCAGTTTGCGGATACCTTTTCGCTCGTCACGGGACAGTTCCCGGCACATCAGGACTTCGGGCCAACTTGGCCCGAGGTACGGAACTGCTTGCGGCATCGGCCCTTCTGGCTTCTGCACTCCTTCAGGTAGCGGCACCCGGCACAGCGGTCAGCGCCGCCACGGCCCGGACGGGGGATCTCTTTCATCATCTTTTCATAGGGGCTGTTGGTGAAATTCATTCTTCGTCCTCCGTTTCTTCCTCAACCGCCATATCGCCGTAGGGGTCGTTCTCGTCATAGTCGTAATCATCCTCGTTCAGCTCCGGGGCCTCATGCTTCGGACGGTAGACCTTGAAATAGTAG
>OOCH01002415.1_pt1 | contig 11681 bp, 6 predicted proteins | sample 1671641 | NCBI WGS metagenome assembly OOCH01 (sample SAMN06348177, study PRJEB24527) | human gut metagenome | biome: human gut; feature: ankylosing spondylitis patient; material: feces | host: Homo sapiens | place: China | collected 2015-10
TTTACAGTTTTATTTTTTAACGATTCAGGCATAAAATAAACCCATTCTATATCTTACTAACCTATTCTATATAGATTTATAGATACCAGCTACTAATAATATTAACGATTCAAAATACAAGTAATGGTATTGGTCTTAACAATATCCGCTTCATCTTCGCAATCGCATTTGGCAGCCTCATACCTCTCCTTGTCGCCCATCAGGTAGTAGCTGGCCGCCAGCAGTGCCGACACCTTGGCTCGCATCTTCGCCGTCGGGATCTCGGCAAGGCCGAAGCGCGTGATGAAGTAACTTACGGCTGCCGCGGTCGTCACGTCGAGCTCTCCGTTGCGTCTGTAATAGTCCATCGCCCGCCGCAATTTGGATTCGTAACTGTCAATCTTGTCGTACATGCGTCGGCTACCCTTGGCAAAGGACAATACGCTGATATACTTGGGATTTATATCGAGTGTCTGCACTGCCATAAGCTCTCCGACCTTGATTATGACACGGCCGCCGTCACGTCCCTGCTGGCTTACGAGATAGCCCTCCACGTCGGCAAATTCGCCGCCCACGATGCGTACCTTGTCGCATGCCACCAGATCCACCTCCGAAGGGCTGAAACACGGCATGTTGTATTTGTATGCCAGAGCCATCGACCTGAAGGCCGACATATCCTCGTCCGACAGGTGCAGGTATGACGTTTCGGACTCTTTGTCAGCCCTGTCGTACACCAGATTATACCCTTTGTTGCGCAACCGGAAATCCTTCACCTGAGACAGCCGCCCGCGAATAAAGAAATATTGGCACGCCAGCGGCAGCATCCTGCGACGCGGAGACTTTGCTTCGTTGTAAACCTTGACGAATGTCGGGGCAAATACCTCAAGGTCGGAACCATGCTCTTCATTGTATTTTTCAACCTGTGCCGCGATAGACATGCCACGTCTTTTGTCGAGCGCGTAACCCGTCATTACATACCAGCAGATCTGTTCGGTCACGGCATCCGTCTTATTTGCTGCGCGCGATGCGGGCGAAGTATCGTTGCTTGCGGCCATTGCATATTCTCTCCTCAGCACACCGAATAAATGTGCATATAAATCAGGCAATTACACGGCTACCCATACATAACTTCCGAAAAAATCCCGATTCGGATGTCACTCGAAAGCCGACCTGAATTTCTTACCCGACGGCACTTCGAAGCAGGGATAGCACGCTGCAAATGTACGAAATAATAAGATCATTAACAACACAAAACCGCTTTTTATTATATGCACGCGACCGCATGGAACATATTAAAAAAATTTGTTTATTTTACCACATCCTCCGACCGTGAATCGTGCCTCAGCATATCTCCGTATCAGACTCGCCGATAACAGTCACAGGAACTCGCACACGCAAGAAAAACAGCCTCACAGAGCGGTCGGAGGCCGTATTTCGAAGAAGGATCGACTTGCCGCCACACAACAAACGCACGACAAATGATATTCGAGAACAGGCTGCATTATCCTAAAGAAAGCCGAGAGGTCCGATAAAAAATAAAAAACGAACCCTCCCCGACAGGAAAGGTTCGCAACAAGGATTTTAATGTGAGCGGTAAGCGGGACTCGAACCCGTGACCCTTGGCTTGGGAAGCCAATGCTCTACCAACTGAGCTACTACCGCATACATCGGGCAGCGTCGGCGCACCGAAGGTGTCAGCGCACTACCCGACTGCAAATATACAAAATTTAGCTTAATGCCGAAACGGCATCACATTTTTTTCATTCTCCGTTACCGTCATCAGCACCCTTCGCATACATAATAAAGCCCGCCGGGCCGCTGCGGCTGGCGAGGAGAGGGGCTAATGATGCAAGCAACCAAAGACGTGGATGGCCAATAGTGTGAGTCGCAGATAGATTGATACCAAGCACTAATATGGCCAATGGGGCAGGTAGCCATGGCGCAGATGGCCAAGCGCGCAGACGGTCAATGGTCTGAATGACTATGGCATATATAACCGATACTGCAGGCGCACAAGGCGCCGACATACGAGGGTATATATAACAACGAGGGTATCGTGTGCAGGTCCCCGTCAATCCATCTTCAGCACGGCGAGAAATGCCGACTGCGGCACCTGCACCTGCCCTACCTGACGCATACGTTTCTTACCGGCCTTCTGTTTCTCGAGCAGTTTGCGTTTACGCGATATGTCGCCGCCGTAGCACTTCGCCGTCACATCCTTACGCACGGCCTTCACCGTCTCGCGGGCGATGATCTTGGCGCCGATGGCGGCCTGTATGGCTATGTCGAACTGCTGGCGCGGAATCAGTTCCTTGAGTTTCTCGCACATCTTGCGGCCGAAGTCGTAGGCGTGGTCGGCATATATGAGCGACGAGAGCGCATCGACGGGCTCGCCGTTGAGCAGTATGTCGAGCTTCGCCAGACGGCTCGGCTCGTAGCCCGTACGGTGGTAATCGAACGACGCATATCCCTTCGAGATACTCTTCAACTTGTCGTAGAAGTCGAAGACGATCTCCGACAGTGGCATGTCGAAGTTTATCTCCACACGATCCTGCGTAATGAACGTCTGGTTCTTCATCACACCGCGCTTGTCGATGCAGAGCTTTATCACGGGGCCCATGAAGTCGGCCTTCGTGATTATCTGGGCGAGGATATAGGGTTCCTCGATCTTTGCCACCTTCGTTATCTCGGGCAGACCCGACGGGTTATGCACCTCGAGCACCTCGCCCGACGTAGTGGTTATGCGGTACGAGACGTTGGGAACGGTGGTGATGACATCCATGTCGAACTCGCGGTATAAACGCTCCTGTATGATTTCCATGTGCAGCAGTCCGAGGAAACCGCAGCGGAAACCGAATCCCAATGCGAGCGAGCTCTCGGGTTCGAATGTCAGCGAGGCGTCGTTGAGCTGCAGCTTCTCGAGCGAGGCGCGCAGATCCTCATACTGGTCGGCCTCGACGGGATATACACCGGCAAAGACCATCGGCTTAACATCCTCGAAGCCGGCAATGGCCTCGCTGCAGGGTCGCTCCACCGAGGTGATCGTATCGCCCACCTTGACGTCGGTCGAGGTCTTGATACCCGAACATATATATCCCACATCGCCCGCACGCAGCTCCTCGCGCGGCTGCAACTTGAGTTTCAGAACGCCGATCTCGTCGGCCTCGTAGTCGCTGCCCGTATTGAAGAACTTGACATGCTCGCCCTTGCGCAACGTGCCGTTGAAGATGCGGTAGTAGGCTATGATGCCACGGAAGGGGTTGAACACCGAGTCGAAGATCAGGGCCTGCAGGGGGGCGTTGTCGTCTCCCTTCGGAGCCGGTATGCGCGCAACGATGGCCTCCAGAAGCTCCTCGACGCCCTGCCCCGTCTTACCCGAGGCGAGCAGTATATCCTCCTCGCGGCAGCCTATGAGGTCTATGACCTGATCCTTCACCTCGTCGATCATGGCCGACTCGACATCTATCTTGTTCAGCACGGGGATGATCTCCAGATCGTGCCCTATGGCCAGATAGAGGTTCGATATGGTCTGCGCCTGAATACCCTGCGTGGCGTCCACCACGAGCAGCGCCCCCTCGCACGAAGCGATGGCACGCGACACCTCATACGAGAAATCGACGTGTCCCGGCGTGTCGATCAGGTTCAGGACGTACATCTGGCCGTCGCGGGCGCGGTACTCCATCTGTATGGCGTGGCTCTTGATGGTGATACCCTTCTCGCGCTCGAGGTCCATGTCGTCCAGCACCTGATTCTGCATTTCGCGCTGGTTGAGCGTATTGGTCTTCTCGAGCAGGCGGTCGGCCAGAGTCGATTTACCGTGGTCGATATGAGCTATGATACAAAAGTTGCGTATGTTTTTCATTCCAAGTCCGCGTTGTGTGCATAATGTGTGCAAAGATACGCAAAAAACGCGATGACAGCGGCATTTTGCGCCGAAAAAGCACTCCACGGTCTCTTTGCGCTGGTGATATCCGCAGCAGTTCTCCCGAAAAAAGGCCGCCCGCAAAGCGGACGGCCCACGCAAAAACTCTATACAATTCTAATAAACCCACTCTATATCGTCGATATAAAGTTCGTTGTCGGGATTGCCGCAGAGGTAGTCGCCGTACTTGCTCGAGGCGAATGATATGACGAGCGAGTAGTTGCCGTCGGCGGGACGTTTCTCCGTGTCACGGTATATGAGGTGAATAGTCTTCTCGATCCAGCCGTTGCTGTTTTCATCTATGGTCGACGAGCCGAACGCAATCACGGGGCCCTCGTCGGTCGAGGCATCGGTCACGGGATCGAAGGCGTTGATCTGATCGACCGTGACGCCGAGGCCCGAATGTACCGAGTGACGTGCCGTCCAGTCGGTTATGCAGACATATATTGATGCGGGATCCACATCATCCGTAGTAAGTTCGCCCTGCTTAAGTCCGAGCGAAGTGATATTGCCCACGTTGGCCTTGTAACGCAGGCGCAGCGCACGGGGACGTGCCGTGAAGGTATATTTCTGACCGAAGTCGGCATAACCGGCGATGCCGCTCATACGGAACGCTCCCGTGAAGAGGTTGCCCGCGGCAAAGATGCCGAATGTGCTCTTGCCCTTAAGCAGTGCAGAGGTGTTGTCGCTGCCCTGCTCGGTATAAGGGGTGCAGAGCGTCTGCGTGAAGGCGTTGTTGCCGTTGCTCCAGAAGGCCTCGTCGGCCGACGCGTTGGGATAGTACACGGCACTGCCCGCAGAGCCGTAACCTACATACTGGCTCCACGCCTGCATGTCTCCGTTGGGGATCACGTCACCGGCGGCAGTCTCGAAGGTCGAGGTCGCAACCTCCTCGCCGCCAACCGTTACGCGGCACTCGTACTTCTGACCGGCGAATACGCCCGTCATGCCGTCCATCTGCCATACGCCCGCGGCATCGTCCGACATCCACTCGGGGGTGATGGTGCCCTTATAGAACCCGTTGCCGGTATCGGTCACCGTCGCTGCCTGCCATGTCTGCTCACCCGCACGGCGATACTCAATGGCTACATTTCCGCCGTCGGGCACCTCGGCCGTAAGGGTTGCGGTGTTGAGCCACAGATTGGCGTCGTTGTTATATACGACCGACGGCTCGGCTCCCGAGATATGGAACTTGAGCGTCTCGCGCGCCATCTGGTTCGCGGCGTCGGTCACCGTAAGCTCGAAATTGTGGTTCGAATCGCGCTCGTGGCCGTTGTAGAGCTGCTTGATCAGGGGCACGAACGACGAGATGTCGAACGAGAGCTGCTTTGCGCCCGTCACGTCGGCTCCGACAGGGAAGCCGAGCGATGCGAGGGCAGCCGACATGTCATCGTTCGCGGGTGCCGTCAGCTCCATCTCGGCCGAGAGGCCGATACCCGAAAGAAGCTCCTCGGTGAGCAGCGGCGAGGTGATGCGGATGGCGAAGGTCTTGATGCCGGCGTCGGCCTTGACATTCACCTTGACGGTCATGGGTTCGCCCGTGATCTCATGTACCTGTGTAATATCGAGGCCTTCGAGTGCAATCGTCGGCCCGGCCGGCGTCGGGGCATCCTTCTTGCCGCACGATGCCAGCGATACGGCTGCCAGAGCCGTCACCATGATTGTAAGCAATCGTTTCATAACAATATAATTTATTAAGCAATAAAAATTTTCTCACACGGTTTTCGGCAAAAATATCTCCCTCGGCAACCGTTTCAAAATATTTTCAACGAACAGACGGTTTTCAATCACCAACCGGACGTTTTCACCGATGAAAATATGGCTGACTGCCGACAGACCCGCCCCGAATTACGAAGAGACACGACATACGCGCCCCTGCCCGACCCGAAAACAGCGTTTTCGATTTGCCTCTGCGCCCCGCTTTGCGTATCTTTTCGTATCTTTGCAGCCGCAAATATAGTTCTCATACATCACAAGTCATGAATCCCATATCGAAATATGCACATCTGGTGAGGTTCTCACATACGATCTTCGCCATGCCCTTCGCCCTTACATCGTTCGTCTACGCCCTGCGCGACATCGGCTTCGGCGTCGAGAACTCCGCGCCGGTGTGGTGGTTGTCGCTGCTGGTGAAGGTGGTCCTGTGCATGGTCTTCGCCCGCAACGTGGCCATGGGCTTCAACCGCTGGGCCGACCGCCGCATCGATGCCGAGAATCCCCGCACGGCCGACCGCGAGATCCCCGCAGGGCGCATCTCGGCACGCGCCGCACTGTGGTTCGTCATCATCAACGCCGCGCTGTTCATCGCCGCGGCCGCATCGATAAACAGCCTGACGGCGGCACTCTCGCCAGTGGCGCTCATCGTGATCATGTCGTACAGCTACTGCAAGCGCTTCACCTCCCTGTCGCACCTCGTACTCGGACTCTCGCTCGCCATAGCCCCCGTCGGCGCATACATCGCCGTCACGGGCCGCTTCGCGCTGGCGCCGTGCGTGCTGGCGCTGCTGGTACTGACATGGTGCGGCGGCTTCGACATAATATATGCGCTTCAGGACCGCGACTTCGACCGCGCCCACGGTCTGCACTCGATACCGGCACGCTTCTCCGTACGCACGGCCCTCAACATAAGCATCGGCCTGCACGCGGTGAGCATCGCGGCCCTCGCGTGGTTCGTGTCGATGCTGCCCGCGAGCGTTTGGACGTGGGGCGGCACCGCGATATTCACCGCCCTGCTCGTCGCCGAGCACATACTCGTAACACCCGGACACCAGAAGAACATCGGCATAGCCTTCGGTACGCTCAACGGTCTGGCCAGCACGCTGCTCGCCGCATGCCTCATCGTCGGCATGCTCACCGCATAGCCCCAACGTAAAAGCTCCTCACCATGTGGTTGATACTCGCATTTCTCTCGGCCCTGCTGCTGGGATTCTACGACGTGGCCAAGAAACAGGCCCTGCGCGACAACTCCGTACCGGCGGTGCTGCTGCTCAATACATTCTTCTCGTCGCTCATATTCCTGCCCTCGATCGTCTCCACGCTCAGCGGCGGCGGATGGTTCGACGCCACGGCATACCGCATACCCCTCGGTACGGCACATGACCATATACTCGTGGCATTGAAGGCCGTGATCGTACTCTCGTCGTGGGCATTCGGGTACTACGGCATCAAGCACCTGCCCATCACCATCGTCGGCCCCATCAACGCCACACGTCCAGTGATGGTGCTCATCGGGGCTCTTCTGATCTTCGGCGAGCGTCTCAATGCCCTGCAATGGATCGGTGTCGGGCTGGCCGTCTTTTCACTCTTCATGCTCAGCCGCGCCGGACGACGCGAGGGCATCGACTTCGGCCATAACGTCTGGATCGTGTGCGTCGCCGCCGCCGCACTGCTCGGCGCCGCCAGCGGACTCTATGACCGCTATCTCATGCAGCGCCTCGAGCCCATCTTCGTGCAGGGGTGGTACAACCTCTACCAGACCATCATCATGGTCGTCGTCATGACTCTCATGCGCCTTCTCGACAGCCGTTCCGCCACGCGCTTCCACTGGTCATGGGCCATACCCATGATCTCGATCCTGCTCACGGCCGCCGACATGGCCTACTTCGTGGCCCTGAGCGATACGGATGCCATGATATCGGTCGTCTCGATGATACGCCGCGGCTCGGTGGTCGTGTCATTCGCATGCGGCGCGCTGCTCTTCCGCGAGCGCAACCTCAAGGCCAAGGCGCTCGATCTGGCACTCATAATCATCGGTATGGTCTTCCTCTACTTCGGCAGCCGCTGACAGCATGGGGAACGCCGCCAAGAGGTTTTGCGCACCGTCATTTTACCGACAATCAAAATCATTTCAGACAGTCGGCAAACGGAATTATTTGCGTATTTTTGTGAACAGTACCAACCTGAACATAAAATCACGCAACATGATGAAAAAACAAATTCTGCTGTTCGTCGTACTCTCGTTTCTGGGATTGGGGCTTACGGCCTCGGCGGCCGCACCGGCACGTACGGAGCGCCTGCTCGTCGATATGAAGAGCAATCCCGAGGGTATCGAATCACCGCGTCCCCTCTTCTCGTGGACCATCGCGTCGGATGCCCGCGACGTCACCCAAACCGCATACCGCATACAGGTCGCAACCTCGGAGGCCGACCTCAAGCGCGGCCGCAATCTCGTCTGGGACTCGGGCGAGGTGATCTCCGACCGCTCGATACTCGTCGAGTACGAGGGACAGACACTCCGCTCACGCACACAATATTTCTGGCGCGTGAAGGTGGACACGAATCTCGGGCAGGGACGCTGGAGCGAGATCAACCACTGGTCGATGGGTATTCTCGACGCAGCGGAGTGGCAGGCCGAGTGGATCGGCGAGAACGCCCTGTCGAACAAGGGCGAGACCGATCAGGGCAATACGCGCCTCGCGGCCCGCTACCTGCGCAAGACCTTCGACGTCGAAGGCAAGGTCAAGCGCGCCGTCCTCTATATCAGCGGCCTCGGCTCATCGGAGTCGTACATCAACGGCGAGCGTATCAGCGACGACGTCCTCTCACCCACCCCGTCGCTCTACTCGACACGCGTATATTACAACGTCTATGACGTAACCGACATGCTCGACAAGGGCGACAACGTGCTGGGCGTGATGCTCGGCAACGGACGCTACTTCACCATGCGTGCGGGCGGCTTCATGCACTTCGGGCTGCCGTCGCTGCTGGCGCGGCTCGAGATCGAGTATGCCGACGGCACCACCGAGGCCGTCGTGAGCGACACCTCGTGGCGCGTCACCTCGCGCGGCCCCATCGTCGCCAACAACGAGTTCGACGGCGAGGAGTACGACGCCCGCCTCGAACTGACGGGATGGAGCACCACGCAGTACGACGACTCGGCATGGAAACAGGCCGACCGCATGAAGGATCCGGGCGGCAAGCTCCACGCACAGCCCAACCCCAACATCACCATACAGGATGAGATCAAGCCCCTGAGCGTCACGGCCCGCGCCGACGGCAAGATCATCGTCGACATGGGACAGAACATGGTGGGCTGGCTCGGAGTCAGCTTCAACGGCCGCGCCGGCAAACCCGTGACGATGCGCTTTGCGGAGATTATCAACCCCGACTCTACGCTCTACACGGCCAATCTGCGTTCGGCCCGTGCCACCGACATCTACACACCGGCCCGCGACGGGGCCTTCGAGTGGCATCCGACATTCACCTACCACGGTTTCCGCTATGTGGAGATCGACGGTCTGGACTATACACCCTCGACAGACGACATGACGGGCTACGTCATCTACGACGCCATGCCCACGACGGGCACGTTCGAGAGCTCTATACCTCTGCTCGACCGCATCCACCGCAACGCCTACTGGGGCATACGCGGCAACTACCGCGGCATGCCGACCGACTGCCCGCAGCGCGACGAGCGCTTGGGCTGGCTCGGCGACCGCGCCACGGGCTCTTACGGTGAGGCCTACATCTTCAAGAACGCCATGGTATATGACAAGTGGCTGCAGGACATCGAGGACTCGAGCAGCCCCGAGGGATGTCTCTCGTCGGTATCGCCCCGCTACTGGACTCTCTACAACAACGAGGTGACTTGGTCATCGGCCTTCTTCTACTGCGCCGACATGCTCTACCAGCACTACGGTGACGACCGTGCCATACGGCGCCACTACGACGCCATGAAGAAGTGGGTGGAGTACACATGCGAACATTCGATGCGTGACGGTGTCATCGTTAACGACACCTACGGCGACTGGTGCATGCCACCCGAGTCGCAGACGCTCATCCACTCGCAGGACCCCGCACGCAAGACCGCGGGCCCGATCCTCAGCACCACCGTCTTCTACGACATACTGCAACGCATGGCCCGCTTCGCCCGCATCTGCGGCAAGGAGCAGGACGTGGAGGGATATCTGCAGCTGGCCGAGCGCATAAAGAAGGCCTACAACGAGCAGTTCTTCGACCGTGAGACGGCCCGCTACGGCAACAATACGGTGACGGGCAACCTTCTTTCGCTGCGTCTGGGACTTGTGCCCGAGGGATACGAGCGCCGCGTCTTCGACAACATCGTCAACAAGACCGAAGTCGAGCTTGGCGGCCACGTCAGCACGGGCGTATTGGGCGTGCAGCACCTCATGCGCGGCCTGACCGAATACGGACGCAAGGATCTGGCGCTGCGCATAGCCACCAACGAGGACTACCCGAGCTGGGGATACATGATCGCCAAGGATGCCACGACTATATGGGAACTCTGGAACGGCGACACGGCAGACCCGGCCATGAACTCGGCCAACCACGTCATGCTGCTCGGCGACCTGATAATATGGTATTACGAGGATCTTGCGGGCATCAAGTGCGCCGACGGCAGCCGTGCCTTCAAGAAGATCGACATGTCACCCGCCTTCCCCGAGGGTCTCGACCACGTGAAGGCCACGCATGACTCCTCTTACGGCACCATCGTGAGCGACTGGAGCCGCAACGGCGGCAGCTTCGAGTGGAACGTGACCGTCCCGTGCAACACCACCGCTACGCTCCGCATACCCAAAGCCTTCGGCGTCAAGGCCACGGCGGGCGACGGCATACACTCGGTCAAGGAGCAGGGCAACGACCTCGTCATCGAGATCGGCTCGGGAAGCTACCGCTTCACAAGCGAAAAATAGACCATAAAGGTCGGAAACGGATAACCGCCGCACCCTTCGGGATGCGGCGGTTGCCGGTTTAAGGGGCCGACGGCTCACATTTCGGCACGCGGAGAGTCATATTACGTGAAATCTTCGTATATTTGTCCGTATTTTGCGCAAACAAAACTAAAAACACATATATCATGGAGATATCTTTCAACTGGTTGAAAAAGTATATCGACCTCGACATCTCGGCCGAAGAGACGGCGAAAATACTCACCGACATAGGCCTCGAGGTGGAGGATTTCCGCAAGGTGGAGACCATACGCGGCGGCTTGGCCGGTGTTGTCGTGGGTGAGGTTGTCGAGTGCGAAGACCATCCCGACTCTGACCACCTGCACGTCACGTCGGTAGACGTCGGCGCCGAGGCTCCGCTGCGCATCGTCTGCGGCGCCCCCAACTGCCGCAAGGGACTCAAGGTTCTCTGCGCCACGATCGGCTCGGTGCTCTACCCCAACGGCGGTGACGAGCCCTTCAAGATCAAGCGCAGCAAGATCCGCGGCGTCGAGTCGATGGGTATGCTCTGCGCCGAGGACGAACTCGGCATCGGCACCGACCATGCCGGCATCATGGAGCTGCCCGCAGATGCCCCGGTGGGAATGCCGGCACGCGAGTTTCTCCATATCAAGGATGACTATCTTATAGGCATAGGCCTCACGCCCAACCGTATCGACGCCGCCTCGCACATAGGTGTTGCGCGCGATCTGGCGGCCTACCTCCGCAGCCGCGGCAAGCAGGTGAGCCTCAAGCTCCCCTCGGTGGACGCCTTCGCCGTCGACAACCACGACATGCCGATCGAGATCGTCGTCGAGAACAGCGCCGCAGCGCCCCGATATGCGGGCCTCACGGTCACGGGGTGCAAGATAGCCCCCTCGCCCGAATGGATGCAGAACGAACTGCGCGCCGCGGGCATCAACCCCAAGAACAATCTGGTCGACATAACCAATTACGTCCTCTTCGAGCTGGGACAACCCCTGCACGCATTCGATGCCGACAAGATCGAGGGACACAAGGTCGTCGTGCGCAACTGCGCCGAGGGCACGCCCTTTGTCACGCTCGACGGCGTGGAGCGCAAGCTCTCGTCGGAGGATCTGATGATATGTTCG
>OOCH01002418.1_pt1 | contig 11674 bp, 8 predicted proteins | sample 1671641 | NCBI WGS metagenome assembly OOCH01 (sample SAMN06348177, study PRJEB24527) | human gut metagenome | biome: human gut; feature: ankylosing spondylitis patient; material: feces | host: Homo sapiens | place: China | collected 2015-10
AAAGAAAGGAAGAATATATGGGTTTCGTAGTTTTACACATGGAAAAGGCGCACGGCAGCGACAGCGGAACGACCGCACATATCGAGCGTTTCATCATACCGAAGAACGCCGACCCCACACGCACGCACCTAAACCGCAGGCTCATCGAATACCCCGACGGGGTGAAAGACCGTTCGGCGGCTATACAGCAGAGATTAGAAGAAGCGGGGCTGACACGCAAAATCGGAAGCAACCAAGTACGGGCTATCCGCATCAACGTGTCGGGAACGCACGAGGACATGAAGCGGATAGAGGAAGAGGGGCGTTTGGACGAGTGGTGCGCCGACAATCTGAAATACTTCGCCGACACGTTCGGAAAGGAGAACATCGTGGCGGCTCACCTGCACAGGGACGAGGAAACGCCGCACATACACGTTACGCTCGTCCCCATCGTCAAGGGAGAGCGAAAGCGCAGGAAAAGGGAGGAACAGACGAAGAAGCGATACCGCAAGAAGCCGACCGACACCGTGAGGCTGTGCGCAGACGATATTATGACACGGCTGAAATTGAAGTCCTACCAAGATACCTATGCCGAAGCGATGGCGAAATACGGGCTGCAAAGGGGCATAGACGGCTCGAAGGCTCGCCACAAGTCCACGCAGCAGTATTATCGGGATATACAGAAACTCTCCGACGACCTCAAAGCGGAAGTGGTGGATTTGCAGCAGCAGAAAGAAACGGCACGGGAGGAACTAAGACGGGCGAAAAAAGAAATACAGACCGAGAAGCTGAAAGGGGCGGCAACCACCGCAGCCGCCAACATCGCCGAGAGCGTCGGTTCTCTTTTCGGCAGTAACAAGGTCAAGACGCTGGAAAGGGAGAACACCGCCCTGCATAGGGAGGTAGCCGACCACGAGGAAACCATCGAAGCCCTGCAAGACAGAATACAGACCATGCAGGCAGACCACAGCAGGGAGATACGGGAAATGCAGCAAAAGCACGGCAGGGAGATAGCCGACAAGGACACAAGGCACAAGCAGGAAATATCGTTTCTGAAAACGGTAATCGCAAGGGCGGCGGCATGGTTTCCCTATTTCCGTGAAATGCTCCGTATCGAAAACCTCTGCCGCCTTGTCGGGTTCGATGAAAGGCAGACCGCAACGCTCGTCAAGGGAAAGCCGTTGGAGTATGCAGGGGAACTCTACTCGGAGGAACACGGACGGAAATTCACGACCGAAAGGGCAGGTTTCCAAGTGCTGAAAGACCCCACGGACGGGGCTAAATTGGTTCTTGCCATCGACCGAAAGCCCATTGCCGAGTGGTTTAAGGAACAGTTCGAGAAGTTAAGGCAGAACATACGGCAACCTATTCCACGACAAAATAGGCTCAAAATATAAATACTATAGCATTAATTGTTAAAAAGTCATTCAAAAACTCACTTCGCATTTGGAATTTTACTACTTTTGTATTATGAATGGAGGTTTTATGGACGTAAAGAAACACATAACAGCATTAGGTTTTATTCCTAAGAATGGAAGAAGTGGTATATATCATAAGGTATATTCAGGCCACAACAACTATGTCATATCCATTGATTTTGATAAGGAACATATTGAATACGGTGATAAAATCATAGCAGAAAGTAAAACCACACAGAATTTTTCGCAGCCCGAAAATTTTGTGGTGCTTGAGTGTGTTGATAGATTACTTATACAAGGATATAAGCCTCAAAATATTATTCTTGAAAAGACTTGGCCATCTGGGCATGGAACATCGGGCAGATTGGATATTTGCGTTAATCGAGAGGATGGTGCGCCATATATGCTTATTGAATGTAAAACCTATGGGAAAGAGTACAATAAAGAGTCGGCAAGGATTCATAAAGACGGAGGCCAATTATTCACATATTTCCAATTATCTGGTGGCAAAGCAGATGTAATAATGCTGTATGCTTCAGAATTGAAAGGCAATAAGTTTATCTATGTAAATGAGATTATCAAGATTGAAGATGATTATCGTAATGGTGATGTAAAGGATATTTATGAAAAATGGAATAAACTTACCAAAGATAATGGTATTTTTGATTCTTGGGTACAGCCATACAATTTCCAAAGTAAAGCCTTGACAAAGGGGCAGTTGAAAGAGATAAAAGCTGAGGATTCAAGTTTTATATTCAACCGCTTTCTTGAAATATTGCGTCATAATGTAGTTTCTGATAAGGGCAATGCTTTTAATAAGATATTTACACTTTTCTTGTGCAAGGTTTATGATGAAACAACTGCGGAAGAGGGTGAAGAGTTAAAATTCCAATGGCTTGATGGACGAGATAATCATGTTGATTTTCAACTGCGCTTGACAGACCTTTATAGTAAAGGTATGAAAAGGTTTTTGGATAGAACCGTCAGCGACTTTAACAACGAGGATTTTGACAAGCGTTGTGCCAGCCTAAATGAAGATACAAAACAGTATCTTTTAAGGGAGGTAAACAAACTTCGTCTTGAAAAAAATAACGAGTTCGCAATCAAGGAAGTGTATGACAATGTTTCATTTGAAGAAAATGCAAAGGTTGTAAAAGAAGTTGTAGAGTTGATTCAGGGTTATAGAATCCGATATAATAAACGCCAACAATACCTATCCGATTTCTTTGAATTACTTCTTACTACTGGTCTTAAACAAGAAGCTGGACAGTACTTTACGCCTGTCCCCATTGCCCAATTTATTATTAAGAGCCTTCCGCTGGATTCCATTATGGCAGAAAAACTATCTCGTAAAGATGGTGAGATTTTGCCATATATGATTGACTATGCAGCAGGTAGCGGTCACTTTATCACAGAGTTTATGCATGAGATACAAGACATCATAAATAATTGTGATACCTCTAAATATATTGAAGAGACAAGGAAGCATCTTATCAATTGGCAGAATTGCCATTTTGATTGGGCGACAGACTATGTATATGGCATCGAAAAGGATTATCGACTTGTAAAAGTTGGTAAAGTCGGTTGTTATTTACATGGTGATGGTTTAGCAAATGTTATCCTAAGCGACGGTCTTGCGAATTTTAGCAATAACAAAGAGTATAAGGGAAAACTACGCAAGCAAATGGATGATAGTCAAAAGGATAATCAGCAGTTTGATATTATATTGAGTAACCCACCGTATTCTGTATCTTCATTCCGCCAGACAACTCGTGACTATTATACAGAGCAAGACTTTGAGCTGTATAACTCATTGACAGATAATAGCTCTGAAATAGAGTGTCTCTTTATTGAGCGTACCAAACAGTTGCTTAAAGACGGTGGTATAGCAGGAGTTATTCTACCAAGTTCAATATTGACTAATTCCGGTATTTATACTAAGGCTCGTGAGATTATATTACAATATTTCGATATTGTAGCTATTGCGGAGTTGGGTAGTAATACATTTATGGCAACCAATACAAATACGGTTGTTCTGTTCATACGTCGTAGAGATAATTATTTTGCAATCAATACAAAGGTTGCTGTCGATACTTATTTTCGCACCCTAAATGATGTTACTATCAATGGCATAGAAACCCCGGCATTGAAATATGTGGCTTATGTTTGGGAGGGTCTTGATTATGCCGATTATGTCACATTATTGCAAAAATCACCTAATGATAAGGTAAAGGCACACGAAATATATATAGAGTACAGGAAAAAACTTTCTTCTAAGAGTGATGCAAAGATTTTTGAAGAAATATTAAGTATTGAGGCTGAAAAGCTTTTGTACTTTATATTGGCGTACCCCCAAAAGGTTGTTATTGTTAAGAGTGGAGAGAAAGATGTCGAAAAGCGTTTCTTAGGTTATGAGTTTTCAAACCGCAGAGGAAACGAGGGAATCCACGCTATTCAAAGAGGGAAAAACATTGACGAGTGTACACAACTCTTCGATGCGAACAGTTATGACAATCCTTTACGGGCAAGTACTTATATTCATAAAGCCTTCAAGGGAGATATTACATCTCCAATAGCAGAGGCTATGCAATCGCATATTAGTCGTATATCCTTAATTGATATGCTTGCTTTTAATAGAAGTGCCTTTGAAAAAGGCATCTCGATAGTAGCAAAAAAAAAAGTAACAATAAATAGTAATTTCCCATTAGAATCAATTGAGGGATTAGCCAAGGTAATTCGTGGTGTTACTTATGCAAAAGAAGACCAAGTTCAGGAAGTAACAAATAATGTTGTGTTAACAGCAGATAATATAACATTGTCAGGTCATTTGGAAATCAATAAACTAATTTATCTCCAGCCTAACAAAAAACTTGATTTAGACAAGGTGCTGAGAAAGAATGATTGTTTCGTTTGTTTTTCAAGTGGTAGCAAGGCTCATGTGGGCAAAATCACTTTTATTGAGAAGGATACATCATTCTATGCAGGTGGCTTTATGGGTATAATTAGGGCCTATTCTGACAGGATACTTCCGAAATTTCTTTATACAGTATTAAATAGTGCCTTATATAGACAAATAATAAGAGACGAGAGTAGCGGTAATAATATCCAAAACTTATCACAATCTATAGCTCGAATAAAAGTACCAGTTCCTCCTATTGATGTTCAAAAACAGATTGTAGAGGAGATTTGTAAAGTCGATGAGTCTGTCTCATCTTCTATACAGTTGATTGAAAAAAATGAAGCAGATGTAGAAGGTTTACTATCCTCAATTAACTTTGAAGACGGTGCGCTAAATAATATCGCTCCATTTGTTACTAAGTCTATTAAATATAATGATATAGCATCTGAAACATATATCACAACAGATAATATGCTTCAGAATAAATTAGGAGTCATCCCCTTTGTAGGTGAAGCGAAAATTTCATCCATTACGGAGTATAAGAAAGATGATATATTGATTTCCAATATTCGCCCATATCTTAAAAAGATTTGGTTTGCGGATAAGAAAGGTGGTTGTTCAAAAGATGTTCTTGTGTTAAGGTCTGCCGATACAAGCAAATATCTTCCTAAGTACATTTTCTATATGCTTAGTAGAGATGTGTTTTTTGACTATATAATGGAAGGTAAAAAGGGAATCAAGATGCCACGAGGTAATAAGGAAGACATTTTGAAATATAGGATTCCAATTCCATCTCCAAAAGAACAGCAACGTATCGTGTCTAAGGTTGAAGAATTGGAAGCAAAGATAAAAGTTGCTCGTAAAGTTATCGAAAATGCCGCAAGTCAAAAGCAGACAGTGTTAGATAGGTATTTATAAGCAACATATGCTGAAATAAATTTGTATCAGATATTGCTAATTCATAGAATCCTCATATCTTTGTACATAAAAAGAGTTATTTGACAGCATAGCACTGCAAAACGCTGAAATTCGCAAAGTTGCTAAATCGTTACCTCTATTTCTTAAATAATTCGCTAAAAGTTTATTTCTCAATCGGTTAAGTTAAACCGAGAAAAATCTAAAATAGAATTGGAACTTTCTTGTGAAGAATAGGGCTTATCCAAATCCAAATAGTGGAAATTATGCTGTCTCTGCCCGCTTTGTTTCGGTATAACCATGTAGTCTCCATATTTTCGGGTCAGATAGGCGTCATAATCTTGTACTCCCCACACTGTTTCGCCCTCAAACGAAACGGGAGTCGGAGCTCCCAGCTCTGCCTTGGGCATAATACCGCGCATACCGTCGTCATAATCACAGACTAAAGAAGACTTGTCAAAGTCATAGGTGGTCATCACATTTCTGATACTCCTCTGTACGCCGGCAGTAGTAAAAAGTCTCCGGCACAGCAGCGGCAACCATGAGCCGGGACCTTTTCCATGTTTATAAGGGTCGCGGTAGATAAAATAGAGCACCCGCTTGTAAAATTCATACCGAGCAAAATGAATCCTCTGTTTCAGGTTGCTTTGCGGTACACCGTCCAATGGAAATACGTCCAAGTAGATACCTCCCAAGTATTTCAAATGCATACGCTCGATAAGAGTCGTATCCGCATCTTGTATCTTGGCAAAAGGTAATGGATAATTCGGATCATTTTCTGCGCAGACAGCCTCATAAGGCTTGGGAAGCCATTCCTTGGAATGAGACATCAACAAATCATAATCAGCCCTCGGCATACCGATATCCAAATCATCGTCCCAAGGGATAAATCCCTTATGACGGACTGCACCAAGCATAGTACCGGCCATTATATAATAGCGCAAACCATGTTCTTTACAAACTTTATCCACAGCAAGCAATATCTTCAAAATACGAAGCTGCAAAGGACGTATATCATAATCTGCCATAAAAATCAGCCCATTAATTAATAAAGTTGTGAAGGAATCAACCGCTGTGCTTGTTCAAAGTCATTCACCGTATCAAGCTCCACAGAAAAATATTCGGTAGTGTCAAGCGCATAGAAAGAGTGTCCTTGCGGTATGAGACGCTCAAAAGCACGTTCATAGAAGATATTATCCAAACCTTCTTTGGTAATCATAACCTCCAATTCCCGGAAAAGCGCTTCTGTATAAGCGGCAGACATCTTCTCGATGCCAATAGACTCGCCAATAGCTCGGGATATGGAGCACGTCTTACTGATTTCCAACACCTTGCCATCATTGTCCGCTATTACCTTGATTTCCTCTTCCCCCAATGTATGATGGTTCAGAGCCAACGCATCCGCTTGACCATATCCAAGCAACTTGGCTACAATCTGCGGGTCAAAAAGGATATCGCTGTCCAGCAACAGAATGTCCTCTTTATCTACATAAGGCCGTGTAAGCCATAAAGAGTAGATATTATTGGTAGAAGCATATTTCTCATTATAGATAAACGTAACCTCCAATGCCGGATAATGAGCTTCCAGAAAGTTCACAATCTGCTGCTGTCTATAACCGGTGACAATGACAAACTCCCGAAAGCCATTCTGCAGCAATGCATCAAAGGCTCTTTGCAGCAAACAACGCTCTCCAACTTTCAACAGACATTTTGGAGTGGTATCAGTCAACGGACGCAAACGCGAAGCTATCCCTGCAGCCAATATAACCGCTTTCATTGTAATGCAATTTTTTTAATGGTGTCAATGACAATACGGTTCTGTTCAGGACGCCCCAAGGTAATACGCAAATGGGTATTGATGTCTGGTTCATTCATGAACTTCACCTTATAATCCTCGTCGGCAAAAGCTTTCTGTAAGCGTTCTTTCAAGACAATCGGATATTTTATAAGGACAAAGTTCGCCACCGACTCATATACCTTGAAACCAGGCAACGTCCCTATCTCCGCTTCAAAGCAGGCGCGACTCTCATTCATCAGCCGTGCTATATTCCGGTAATGCGCATCCGATTTCAGTGCGGCAATAGCAATATCCTCAGAGATACGGTTATAACCCAGATATTTGTTGCTGTATTTGCCAAAGTTGGCCAACTCCTTACTCATAAACCCAAAACCCATGCGCAATCCGGGCAATCCGTAGAACTTGGAAAGCGTGCGTGAAATAATCAGGTTGGGATATTTATCAACCAGCATCTTAATATAGTCCGTATCAGTAGATACGAAAGAGGCATAGGCTTCGTCCACCAAAACGATGGTTGTTACGGGCAACTCAGCCAACAAAGCGTCCAATTCTGCAGGGGTCAGACCGTTACCGGTGGGATTATTGGGCGAAGCGATTAATAAGACCTTGGGATTCTCACGCTGTACCATCTCTTTCATGGCAGCGAAATCATATTTAAAGGTATTGCCATCCTCATACAATGGATACTGCAACGTATGCCCGTCCACTTCATCAGCAATGGATTTATAGTACCACCACGAGAATTTAGGAATGAGCATCGTCTTGTTCCCATCCTCTTGGGTCAGGAAATAGTGGACTGCTTGTTTCAATATATCTTCTCCACCATAACCCAACAGTACCTGCGGTTCATCAATTCCGTAAGATTCAGATAGATAAACAGACAGAATACTCTTCTTGCCTTCGTCGTAGATACGGGTATAGAAACAGAGTTTGTTTATATCAAAATTCTTTAGAGCCTCCACCACCTCTTGCGAAGGTGCGTAGTTAAACTCATTGCGGTCCAAATAATTCATATCTTAGGTTTCTTTTGTTAGTACTTTCCGATAACACTCCATCGTCTCACACGCCATCTGCTCCTGCGTGAAACGCTGTGCCCACTTCAATCCCTCCTCAATCATGGTGGCACGCAAAGAAGGCTCTTGTGTACGGGCAATCGCCGCTGCCAATCCCTCCACATCGTGGGGACTCACATACAATGAATGCTCCCCCCCCGCTTCTTCAAGACAAGAGCCGGTTGCTGCAACCACCGGAATGCCGGAATGCAAAGCCTCAAGAATAGGGATGCCAAAACCTTCGTAAACGGATGGGTATACAAAAGTCTCGGCCGACTGATAAATGGCAGGTAAATCGTCCGAAGGGATACCATGCAGAAAATGTACTCTGTCTTGCAATCCGGCTTTTGTCATAAACTCTTTCAGCTGATGGATATAGGCTGTGGGTCTCCCTACCAGAACAAAATGCAGTTCATCGGGCAGATACTCCAAAGCCTTCACAATGGCCAGCGCATTTTTACGCTCCTCAATGGTGCCCACCGACAAGATATAGCGTTCGGGCAACCGATAACTCCGCATCACCTCCTTGCGCTTATCCTTACCGACACGACAGGCATACAGAGAACTACACCCTTGGTAAATAACGGAAATTTTATCCGCAGGAATTCCATAATAATGTATGATGTCACGCTTGGTACACTCACTCACAGCAATGATGTGGTCTGCATGCTTGCATGCATAGCGGCATTTGTAGTTATAAATCAAGCGGTCGACCAACGAAAAACAATGTGAAAGTCTCAGGAAAATAAGGTCGTGAACAGTCACCACACTCTTTACTTCCCGTACCCGATGGATGGTCAGGGGAAGTTCGTTACTCAATCCGTGGAACAGCCGTATGTTGTCCCGTTTCAAAGTCCTGCGTATACCTCCCACGCGCCACAACGAAGTCATTCCTCTCCAGAGCCAATAAGATGGATAATGTACCGATACCGTTCCCCGGCTTTCGGCCACCATCGACGAGAGTTGCTGATTTTCACGGTGTACCGGAGCATACAACCAATACTCGTTTTCCGGAGCAAAGGCTGACAATGACTGCACCACATACCGGCTGTAATTGCCCAATCCCGTAAAATTCTGCACAGCCCGTTTTCCGTCGTATCCTATTCTCATCTCTAAAAAGTTTCAGCTGCAAATGTACAAGATAATCCTCATATAGCAGTCTATTTCGCTTTCCTTTTTTGACAAAAACACAAATTCACCTATAAAACATAAGATAGAGATGAGCAATCACTTGCTGTCTGTTACAAAAACCAAGTACGGAATCGGGCACATCCCCATTGTTCAATCCGTACTGGCCCATTGTTTTATCCTTCAAACACCTTATCTCCTTCCCGAAAACTACTTTGTTCATCATCGGCCCACTGTTATGAACCAATTCAACCACACTAGTGAGCTATTTAGTTCACTTAAGTGAACATTACGGCTCACTAACGTGGGCTGCTGAAGAATCCAAAAGTAAAACGAAAGAATGAAAAGGATGCAACAGAAGAAAGAAGGATACGGAACGGAAGAAAACACGGGTGAGAGCAAAATTTACCCTCACCCTTTTCGATTGCTCTCACCCACCCCTGCAATGCCGATGAATAGGGAAGTTGAAGAAAAGAGTGAGAGCGGTGAGGGCAGAAATGCAAACTTAAAAACGGAAAGAGTCAAATTATTTTCCGGGCATTACTTAGCCACTTTGACGGATTAGTCGTATCTTCGCACGATGGAAAATCGTCGAAAAGAACAGCAGCATTATGAGAGTCATTGTTGACAACAAAATACCTTTCATTAAAGAAGCCATCGAAAAAATAGCCGACAGCGTGATTTATACTCCCGGCAGAGACTTCACTCCGGAGTTGGTAAAAGATGCCGATGCACTGATTATACGTACCCGCACCCGCTGCAACAAGGAATTGCTGGAAGGCAGTAAAGTCCGCTTCATTGCTACCGCCACCATAGGCTTCGACCATATAGATACGGAATATTGCCGTGAAGCAGGCATCGCTTGGACCAATGCCCCCGGATGCAATTCAGCATCCGTAGCCCAATACGTGCAATCAGCCTTACTATTATTGCAACAACTCAAAGGAGTACAACTGTCCGAATTGACATTAGGCATCATCGGCGTAGGCAATGTGGGTAGCAAAATAGCCCAAGTAGGGCAAGAACTAGGCATGCGTGTCCTGAAGAATGACCTGCCCCGGCAAGACAAGGAAGGAGAGAGCGATTTCAGTTCCTTGCAAGCACTCGCAGCAGAATGTGATATCCTCACCTTCCACGTACCTTTATATAAGGAAGGGCCATACAAAACATTCCATTTGGCAGACCATACTTTCTTCCGGTCATTAAAACGCTGTCCCGTCATTATCAATACCTCACGTGGAGAGGTGATTGAAACCAATGCGCTCCTGAATGCCTTAGAAGACGGACTGATTTCCGATGCCATCATTGATGTATGGGAGAATGAGCCTGATATCAATCTTACCTTATTAAATAGAGTGTTCCTTGGAACTCCCCATATAGCCGGTTATTCAGCCGACGGAAAAGCCAATGCCACCCGTATGTCTCTGGATGCCCTTTGCCGTTTCTTTCACATCAAAGCCGACTACCGCATCGCTCCCCCCCAACCCCGGAACCCGATTATTACCGCCGGCAACCTGGCAGAAGCATATCTACAAATGTATGACCCGAGAAGGGACAGCGAAGCACTGAAAACACATCCCGAACAATTTGAAAAATTGCGGGGAGACTACCCGCTACGAAGAGAAAAAGATGCTTACACTTATATCCCAAAGTAGCACATACATTTAGAAATACAGCCCGATAATACAAAAGACGTCACTATATAAGCTCCTCACGCCTTTACTATCAATGCCGAATCAGAGGAAACTATAGGCAAAACATTACAATATCAATGCAAAAAATACAGTTAGAGAAATCACTCAGTGAAGGATTTATTTTTTATGCAATTTCAACTCTGACGATTGCCATACAATTTCTGTTTTATCTGATTCACAGTCCCCGGCTCGCCATGATGGACGTGGGAGGCTGGATGTTTTATATAACGGCCGCTTGCTCACATGCCGCCTTGTGGGCACTTATTCCTTATATCGTATCCTTAATCGTAGCCATTACCGTCCGGCGCCATCAAGCCGCCGCCATCACACACATTATTCTTGTATCATTACTCAATATACTTGCTTACATAGACGGCAGTGTGTACAGTCTTTACAAGTTCCATATCAATGGTTTTGTACTGAATCTCCTGGTTGGAGAGGGCAACAGTGAGATTTTCACATTCAGCTTCTGGCTTTATCTGAAGATTGCAGGAGTATTAGTGGGTATATTTGCCGCCAATACTTTGCTAAGAATACTTGCAGGCCATTGTTATACCCGCTTTCACCGCTGTGGCTTCCGTCCTGTACTTGCCACTCTGATTTTGTTTGCACTATTCTCTAACTTTTATCATGCCTATGCCGCTGTAGCGCAAAAGACTTCAGTGATTCGCAGCGCCCCCTGCCTGCCCTATTACTTCCCGCTTACGGCAACCCGCCTGATGATGAAGTTAGGAGTGGTCTCATCCAAGGATGTCATTAACCTTAATTCCGCAACACTATTATAAAATATT
>OOCH01002424.1_pt1 | contig 11623 bp, 10 predicted proteins | sample 1671641 | NCBI WGS metagenome assembly OOCH01 (sample SAMN06348177, study PRJEB24527) | human gut metagenome | biome: human gut; feature: ankylosing spondylitis patient; material: feces | host: Homo sapiens | place: China | collected 2015-10
TCCGAGGTCGAGAAGCTGGCTGGCGGCGACGGTTCCGGCCGTATCCAGCGCTAAGCAGGAAAGGAGATCCGCTATGGATATCCGTTATTCCTGCAACCAGAAAGACTTCAAGCGCTACACCACCGAGGAGATGCGCGACGAGATGCTCATCACCGGCCTGTACAAGGCGGATGAAGTCGTGGCTGTCTACAGCCATGTGGACCGCATGGTCACGCTGGGCTGTATGCCTGTCCACGAGACGGTCTCCATCGACAAGGGCATCGACGTCTGGGCCAACTTTGGCACCCACTATTTCCTCGAGCGCCGCGAGATCGGTATGTTCAACATCGGCAAGGACTCCACGGGCATCGTGGTGGCCGACGGTGTGAAGTATGAGCTAGGCTATAAGGACTGCCTGTATATCACCCAGGGTACCAAGGAAGTTACTTTTGCTTCCGCAGACCCCGAGCATCCGGCAAAGTTCTATATGGTCTCCGCTCCGGCACATTGCTCTTACGAGACCCGCCTCATCAAGATGGCTGATGCAAATCACCGTCCTCTGGGCAGCGTCGAGACCTGCAATAAGCGCACCATCAATCAGTTCATCCACCCGGATGTGCTGAAGACCTGCCAGCTGAGCATGGGTATGACCGAACTGGCACCGGGTTCCAACTGGAACACGATGCCCAGTCACACCCACGAGCGGCGCATGGAAATTTACACTTATTTTGAACTGCCCGAGGGGCAGGTGGTGTTCCACATGTGCGGCGAGCCTACCCAGACCCGCCACATCGTGATGCACAACGAGGACGCTGTCATCAGCCCCTCCTGGAGCATCCACAGCGGCGTAGGCACCTCGAACTATACGTTTATCTGGGCAATGGGCGGCGAGAACATGGAGTTTGACGACATGGACAACATCGCCACCACTGACCTGCGCTAAAAAGCACCATTCAAACGCCCCGTACCGGGAGGACCGGTACGGGGCGTTTTGCTAAAAATTTAACTGGGATAAGGAGAAAATCATGGATCTTTCCGCTTTCAATCTGCAGGGCAAGGTGGCCCTGATCACCGGCGGTGCCCACGGCATCGGTTTTTCCATCGCAGAGGGCATGGCCAAATGCGGTGCAGCTATCTGCTTCAACTGTTCTTCTGAGGCAAGCCTGGAAAAGGGCCTGGCTGCTTACAAGGCTGCCGGTATCGAGGCCCACGGCTATGTGGCCGATGTGTCCGACGAGGACGCCGTGAACACCATGGTGGCCAAGATCAAGACCGAAGTGGGCCCCGTGGACATTCTGGTGAACAACGCCGGTCTGATGAAGCGCGTGCCCATGATCGAGATGAGCCACGCCGACTTCATGCGCGTCATCGACGTGCATGTGGGCGGTGCCTTCAACTGCTCCAAGGCCGTGCTGCCGGATATGATCGCAAAGCGTGAGGGCAAGATCATCAACATCTGCTCCATGATGAGCGAGCTGGGCCGTGAGACTGTCTCCGCCTACGCCGCCGCCAAGGGTGCCCTGAAGATGCTCACCAAGAACATCGCTTCCGAGTACGGCGAGTACAACATCCAGTGCAACGGCATGGGCCCCGGCTACATCGCCACCGCCCAGACCGCGCCCCTGCGCGAGATCCAGCCGGACGGCAGCCGCCACCCCTTTGACCAGTTCATCACCGCCAAGACCCCCGCAGGCCGCTGGGGTGAGCCGGACGACATGGTGGGCCCCTGCGTATTCCTGGCCAGCCACGCTTCCGACTTTGTGAACGGCCAGATCCTGTACGCCGACGGCGGCATTCTGGCTTACATCGGCCGCCAGCCGAAGTAAAGCCATTTGGGCGCTGCGCCTTCCTTAATCTTCCGATCAGACAGCTCTGTGCAGGCCAAAGTCTGCATGGAGCTGTCTTTTTACGATGCGGCAACCGGCCTTTCCTGCAAAACTTCGTTTCATGTTAGCTCATGCTAAAATGTTCCAATTTCATGTCAAAATGGTAACAATTCCTGCTTCATCGTGGAAAATGCGCATGAAATTCTTGCTTTTTTGTCCAAATTCCCGTATAATCATCTTCGTCAGCCAACCCACCTTGTTGGTTGAATTCAAACATGAAGTAAAGACTATAAGGAGTATATTTCACATGAAACTCAAGAACATTGCGATCATTGCTGCCGCTGCAGCACTGGCTGTTGGCATGACCGCATGCGGTTCTTCCGCATCCTCCACCGCTGCTTCTTCCGTGGCTTCTTCTGCTGCCGCTTCCTCCGAGGCTGCTTCCAGCGAGGCCGAGGCTGTTTCCGCTGAGTACACCGTGTACAACACCACCGGTTCTACCGTCACCGAGCTGTACCTGTACGACGCAGGCAGCGAGGAGAAGGGCGACAATCTGGCCAGCGAAAACGGTCTGGCTGACGGCGAGAGCATTGTCATCACCCGCGACGAGGACGCCGACAAGCAGTCCGATGTGAACTACGTGCTGGAGTTCACCACCGAGGACGGCGAGACCCAGAGCTTTGAGACCCTGCACTACGAGACCACCCCGATCTCTCTGAAGAACGTGGATGCCGCTGCAGGCGCTACCCCCATCGCTTTTGCTGCACCGGAGAAGTAATTTCCGTTTTATAGCCACAACACGGGAAAGCCTGCGGGCTTTCCCGTGTTTGTTTTGCCGCCCAAAATGGCGCAGCATTTTGGGCCCCGAAAAAACGCCGAAACAGGGCTTTTTCCCTTGAAAACAGGCGGAAAATCCGCTATCATAGAGATAAATAGAAATCCCCTGCGGCATAAGGGGCGTAAAGGAGCAGATTTACTTATGGCAGAAAAGGAGATCAAGGGCATCAAGAAATTCCTGGAAGAATTCAAGGCATTCGCCATGCGCGGCAACGTGCTGGACATGGCAGTCGGCGTGGTCGTCGGCGGCGCGTTCACGGCCATCGTCACCGCACTGGTGGAGGATGTCATCAACCCGGTGATCGGCCTGTTCTTCAAGGCTGACTTTTCCAGCGTGGTCATCGACCTGGGCGGTTCCAGCATCAAGATCGGTGAGTTCGTCAACTCGATCATCAACTTCCTGATCGTGGCCTTCGTGCTGTTCGTGGTCATCAAGGCGATCAACTCCCTGCACAAAAAGCCCGAAGCACCCGCCGCGCCCGCAGAGCCCACCACCAAGGTGTGCCCCTTCTGCCAGAGCGAGATCGCCATCAAGGCCGTGCGCTGCCCCCACTGCACCAGCAAGCTGGAGGGCTTCCCGGAGATCAACAATTAAATTTTTAAATTACAAATCGGGAAAGTCTGCGGACTTTCCCGATTTGCTTTTTCAACCGCAGAGCCGCAAAGGCCGACGGCATAACAGATACAAAAGCTCCCCACCCTGCCGCAGTCGCTGCGGTTTCAGAGCGGGGAGCTTTTTGCACATTCGCGAAGGAAAGCGGTGGATGACTTACTGCACCTTGGTCAGGTCCGCCAGCTTGTGGTAGATCTCGGTGTTGTCGAACACACCGCCGAAGTTTTCAGCACCCACGCCGTTTGCGTAGATGTTCACCATGGCACCGGTGTGGGCATAGGTGGTGTGGTCCATGCCGGACTTGTGGTTGATGGTGTGGCAGATGGCCATGCTGAAGGGGATGTAGGTGCCGTACAGCTCATAATCCTGCTGGCTCATCTTGCTCTGGCTGGAGGAACCCACCTCCAGGGTGCGCTCGTAAGCGGTGCGCAGGTTCTCCACCTCGTAGTCGGTCAGCAGCAGCTTGCCTGCGCTGGCGGCGGCCGGGTCGGTGGGCAGGGTCAGGCCGAAGTTTGCCTTCACGTCAGCCATGGCGGTCTCAAAGGGGGTCTTATTGGCAATGTAGCCCTGCACATAGGTGGAATCGAACTTTGCGTAGGACATCTTCTGGTGGGTCAGGTTGGTCAGGAAGGTGTCGTAGTTGGTGGTCTTGTAGCCGATGGCCATGCCGCCGGTCTCGTGGTCGGCGGTGACGAGGATCAGGGTCTCGTTGGGGTGCTTGTTCTGGAAGTCAACGGCGGCCTGCACGGCGTTGCTCATCTCCAGCACGTCGTGGATGGAAGCAGCGGCATCGTTGGCGTGGCAGGCCCAGTCGATCTTGCCGCTCTCAGTCATCAGGAAGAAGCCCTTGTCGTTGTCCAGCAGCTCGATGCCCTTCTTCACGTAGTCGGTCAGCTGCCACTCGCCTGCGGCGGCGTCCATGGCGTAGTTCATGGCCTTGCCGTCGGCCAGGTTCTCGGCAATGATCAGGGTCTTGCCTGCGCCTGCGGCCAGGGCAGCAGCGCCTGCCTGCGTGGTGACCACATTGTAGCCAGCCTGTGCAGCCACCTCGTGGTTGTTGGGGCCGGTGCCGTCGCCGTTCACCTTCTGGAACTCGCCGCCTGCAAAATACTCAAAGCCGGAGTTTGCCAGCTCCACGCCGATCTGGTAGTAGTTCTTGCGGCTGTTCTGGTGGGCATAGAAAGCGGCCGGGGTGGCATGGTCGATGTTGACGGAAGAAATGACGCCCACCTTGTAGCCTTTCTGGCTGTGCAGCTTTTCGGCGATGGTCTCATAGGGCACGTCGCGGGTCCAGGGGCACATGTTGATAACGCCGCTCTCGGTCTTGTGGCCGGTGGCGATGGAGGTGGCAGTGGAAGCGGAGTCCGGGCAGAAGGAAGTGCTGTCGTAGGTGGTCACGCTGCCCACGGTGGGGAAGCTGGTAAAGCTCAGGTCAGCCTCGGTAACAGCACCGTTGTCGTCCACGGTGCCCTTATAGAAGCGGGCGGATTGGATCTGGGCAGTGCCCATGCCGTCGCCGATGAACAGGAAAATGTACTTGGGCTTCTTGAACAGGTCCAGCAGGCAGTTTTCCTCGTCTGCTGCGGTGGAAGCATCTGCTTCGGCTGCCTGGGCGGCAACGGGTGCTGCGGCCAGCATACCGACGGCGGAAGCGGCTGCGCCAAATTTCAGAAAGCTGCGGCGGGAGATCTTATTTTCTTTCATAACGTGATTCTCTCTTTTCATCTCATCAAACGCTGCGGGCCTGCCTCAGGCCCCGTTTTGTCATCTTGCGGGAACGCTTTTATTGTAGCGCGCCGCCGGGCTGCAAAAAACCATGCCGCTGCAAAGCTTTGGTAAAACCGGCGCGGGTGTTCCCCGCCCAATGTAAAGCCCTGGAAAAGTGTGTAAAATCCCGCTTTTCCCACAAACCGTGCCGGAAGGGTTGAAAGTTGGGCGCATTTCATTGTACAATAGAAGATGTAAGTGTCTTATTTCCGCAAGAGAGAGGAATGTTATAGATGAGCAAGATCAGAGTTCTGGCACTGGACCTGGACGGCACCCTGACCAACGACCAGAAGGAAGTGACACCCCGCACCCGCGCCGCGCTGGACGCCGCCATCGCGCAGGGCGTCACCGTCGTGCTGGCCTCCGGCCGCCCCACCGCCGGCATCACCCCGCTGGCAAAGGAGCTGGGGCTGGACAAAAAGGGCGGGTGCATCCTGTCCTACAACGGCGGCAAGATCGTGGACTGCGTCACCGGCGAGACGCTGGTGGAAAAAACGCTGGACCCGGCCCTGGTGCCCGAGCTGTGCGCCTTTGCCGCCGCGCAGGATATCGCCATCCTGACCTACAACCATGAGGGCATCGTGTGCGAGCGCGACACCGACGAATGGGCCAACAAGGAGTGCTTTACCACAAAGCTGCCCATGATCCATGTGGACGACCTGGCAAAGTATGTGGATTACCCCATTTGCAAGATGCTCATCACGCTGGACCCGGCCCGCCGGGACGCGGTGTGCGCCGCCGGGCAGCAGCAGTTTGCGGGCCGCGCCGACCTGTACCCCTCCAGCCCGTTTTTCATCGAGGCCGTGCCGCTGGGCGTGGCGAAGGACGGCAGCCTGGCCGCATTGCTGGAACGCATGGGCCTGACCCGCGACAACCTGATGGCCTGCGGCGACGGCCTGAACGACCGCTCCATGATCGAATTTGCCGGGGTGGGCGTGGCCATGCAGAACGCCGAGCCGCCCGTGAAGGACTGCGCCGACTACGTCACCGAAGCCGACAACAACCACGACGGCGTGGCCGAAGCGGTGGAGAAGTTTATTTTAGAGTAACGAGAGGAACACAAAACAATGCCGCGCAATCTGGTTTTATTTGATCTGGAATGGAACATCGGCTACCAGCCCTACACCTTCAATTATCACGGCGTGCAGCAGACCTTCCGGGGCGAGATCGTGGAGATCGGTGCCGTGAAGATCGACGAGGACGCCAACGTGCTGGACACCTTTTCCATCCACCTGAAGCCCCGCATCTTCCGCAAGCTGCAGCACCACATCGCCAAGGTCACCGGCCTGACCCAGGCTGACCTTGACAAGGGCGAGCCCATCGTGCAGGGCCTGCGCCGCTTCATGCAGTGGTGCGGCCCGGACGCCGAGTTTGCCGAGTGGGGCATGGACGATGTTCCGGTGCTCAAGCAGAACTTATTTCTCTGCAACATCGACGAATCGAAGCCCACTGTCTGGTACGACCTGCAGCAGGTGTTCCTGCGGGAGCACCCGCGCAAGGAGGGCGAGGGCATGACGCTGGAAAGCGTCGTCACCCGGATGGGCATCCCCATGGAGCGGCAGTTCCACGATGCCCTGTCCGACACGCTCTACACCGCCGATGTCTGCCGTTTGCTCGACCTGCGGGCAGGCCTTGCCGCCTACCCCACCGAGGAAGAAGCCCTGCGGGCCAGCCTGTGCCCCGCCCCCGGCGACTACCGGGATTTTGCAGTCTTCCACGGCTATGTGGAGCAGTACGCCTGGCGCACCGACCCCAAAATTTACAGCATGAACTGCCCGGAGTGCGGCACGCCGCTGACGCCGGACGACGTGTGGCTGAAAAAGGGCAGCAACAGTTGGTACACCCTGAGCCAGTGCCCCCACTGCGCAGGCAGCGGCAATGACGTGGGCAAAGGCGTCTTCCAGCGGTACAAGCTGGCCCGCCGCGACGGCCTGCACTGGAGCTACGCCCGCTGCCTGCAGGTGCCGGACGAAGCATCCCTCGCCCGGTGGGAGAAGCAGCGCACCGCCCAGCTGGAACGCCTGAAGGCCCGCGCGGAGAAGCAGAGCGCAGAGTAAAGCAGACCAGCGGGGAGCTGTTGTATTCGTCTGCGCGTCGGTAGTTTCTCTGGGGACCGTCCGCTGGGGTGGGACCCTGTTGCCGAAGGCAATAGGGCGGGCGATGGAATGGCCTGCAACGACGGCGACCGCCGCCAGTGGCGGAAACAGGGAGCTATTGTTGGGGCCGCGGCCAGCAAGACGCAAGCGGTAGCGAAGCGGATGCTGGGAGCCGCAACCCGAACTCGTGTCCGAGGAGAAAGCTTCCGACGCACAGACTTACCACGCACTTTTTTGCAGGAAAACGCCCGGCTGTCTCGTATCAGTTCACAGAGAGACGCGGCAGGGCGAAAAAAGTCGCTTTCTGTTCACGTCTCTGTCATAGAATGTGGATATACTACGGATAGACGGCCTGCGCTGCGGGAAAGGGCGCAGGCAGAAGGGACGGATACACACAATGAATCTTTGGCTGCACCAGCTGGGCACGCTGGAATTCTGGGAGAACCTCCTGAACGGCTTCGGCAATCTGGGGCCGCTGGCACCCATCACGCTGGCGATGGTAGAGTCCTTCTTCCCGCCGCTGCCGCTCATTGCCATCGTGGCGCTGAACGTGGCGGCCCACGGCGGCCTGCTGGGCTTTGTCTATAGCTGGGCCGGTGTGGCGCTGGGCGGCAGCATCATGTTTCTGCTGTGGCGGCGGCTGGTCAAGCGCTATTTCTGGAAGCTGGCTTCCCGCTGGCCCAAGCTGGAAAAGGCCCAGCAGTGGGTGAACCGCTTCGACACTTCGTCGCTGTTCATGCTCACGCTGCTGCCCTTCACGCCCAGCTCCTTCATGCACCTGGCCTTTGGCATCTCGGACTTTGACGAGAAGCGTTATCTCATCACCATGCTGCTGGGCAAGGGCGTCATGGTGGCCATGATGGCGGTGTTCGGGCAGTCGCTGGTCAGCGCAATGAAGAACCCGGTGTATCTCATCCTTGCCGTTCTCATCTGGTGCGGCATGTACCTTGCCAGCAAACATTTCTGCAAACGGCACAATCTGGAATGACGATTTAGAATGCCCTCCGCTTTGCTCTGGGCATAAAATAATGAAATATTATTTTTAATATTGCAAACCAGCCAAGCCTGCGGGCTTGGCTGGTTTGCTTTTTTCACGGGAGGGGCCGCAGTTGCAAGCAGCATATTTTCCGGCTGCGCGGTCATTTCCGAAGGAAATAAGCGCAGCAGATGAGGTTTCCATTTTGGACCTTTCCTGTGAAAATGCAACAGCAGACAGCCCGCAGGCTGTCTGCTGTTGCTCTATTATTAAAATACCTTTCCGCTAAATATGCCCAGAGCAAAGCGGAGGGCATTTAAAATCGTTTTCTTCCCCTTGACAATCTCTTTGAGCGCTGTATAATATGTATGCTATCAAACAGTTCTATTAGAAACTGTTCAGCATCAAAACAATCAAAAGGACAAAACCATTATGTGTGACGAGATCAAAGACGAGTGCTGCAAATGCACCGATCCCCCCTGGGAAGGCCCGCAGGTCATCCCGGCACAAATTCGCCGCGTGGACAACCTGATCTTCCGCAAGATCAACCAGTTTTCCCGCGAGAACGAGGTGGAACAGGCCACCCCCATGCATGGGTGGATCATTGAATACCTCTACCGCCACCCGGACACTCCGGTGTTCCAGCGGGACATCGAGCGGGAGTTTTCCATCACCCGCTCCACCGTGACCAACATCCTGCAGCTGATGGAGCGCAAGGGCTACATTGAGCGGCGCAGCGTGCCGCAGGACGCCCGGCTCAAGCAGCTGGTGCTCACTGAGGCAGGTGTGCAGTTCCACGAAAAAACGATGCTCACCTTCCACCAGACCGACGACTATGTGGCCGGTCTGCTGACGGAGGAGGAAAACGCCGAGCTGCTGCGGCTGCTGAACAAGCTGCGGGACGCACTGCAGTGACGCAAAAGGGGCGGTGTGTCGGTAGCTTTCTCCTCAGACGCGAGTTCGGGTTGCGGCTCCCAGCATCCGCTTCGCTACCGCTTGCGTCTTGCTGGCCGCGGCCCCAACAATAGCTCCCTGTTTCCGCCACTGGCGGCGGTCGCCGTCGTTGCAGGCCATTCCATCGCCCGCCCTATTGCCTTCGGCAACAGGGTCCCACCCCAGCGGACGGTCTTCGGAGAAACTCCCGGCCCGCCGCCCCGGGTCAGTTGTAGTTTTCCCGTGCAACCTGCCGAAAATCAGCTTGTTAAATTAGTAATTATGAAAATTTTTCGAAAGTTTTCCGCAGGACTTGACAATTAAAATGTTTTGTATACAATTGTTCTGTACCAAACAAATAAAATTAACAGGAGGTAACTCAGATGATCAAAAAGTTAGTGTCACATCTGGGCGAGTACAAACGCGCCGCAGTCCTGACACCGCTCTTTGCCGCTCTGGAAGCCGTTATGGATGTGCTTCTGCCCACCATCATGGCCTTCATCATCGACCTGGGCATTGAAAAGGGCGACATGCATGCCATCATCAAGTACGGCCTGCTCACTTTCCTGGTGGCAGCCGTTGCTCTGCTGCTGGGCGTTCCGGCCGGCAAGTACGCCGCCGAGGCATCCACCGGCTTTGCCGGCAACCTGCGCGATGCCATGTATGAGAACATCCAGCATTATTCTTTTTCCAATATCGACAAGTTCTCCACGGCGGGCCTTGTCACCCGCATGACCACCGACGTGACCAATGTGCAGAACGCCTTCCAGATGATCGAACGCATGTGCGTGCGCGCACCCGTGCACCTGATCTTCGCACTATTCATGGCCGTGATGATCGGCGGCCCGCTGTCGCTGATCTTCGTGGTGGCTGTGGTGTTCCTGGTCATCGTGCTGGCCAGTATCATGATCCCCACTTTCCACATCTTCGACCGCGTGTTCAAGAACTATGACGCTCTGAACGCCTCCGTGCAGGAAAACGTCTCCGCCATCCGCGTGGTCAAGAGCTTTGTGCGCGAGGGCTTTGAGAACGAGAAGTACACCAAGGCCTGCCAGAGCCTGTACGACCAGTTCGTCAACGCCGAGAGCCGCCTGAGCTTCAATAACCCCGCCATGCTCACCGCCGTTTACGGCTGCAACATTGCCCTGAGCTGGCTGGGTGCCAAGTATGTGCTGCACGGTGCCATCACCACCGGCCAGCTGAACGCCCTGTTCGGCTACATCATGAACATCCTCATGGCCCTGATGATGCTCAGCATGGCTTTCGTCATGATCTCCATGTCCGCCGCTTCGGCCAAGCGTATCGTGGAAGTGCTGGACGAGACCACCGACCTGCCCCCGGCAAAGCAGCCCGTACAGCAGGTGGCCGACGGCGGCATCGAGTTCGAGCACGTCACCTTCAAGTATAAGCACGGCAGCGGCCAGCCGGTGCTGAACGACATCACCTTCCGTATCAAGCCCGGCGAGACCTTGGGTATCATCGGCGGCACCGGCAGCGCAAAGTCCAGCCTTGTGCAGCTGATCCCCCGCCTGTACGACGCCGAGACCGGCACCGTGAAGGTGGGCGGCGTGGACGTCCGCGACTACAACCTCGACGTGCTGCGCCGCGAAGTGTCCATGGTGCTGCAGAAGAACGTGCTGTTCAGCGGCACCATTCTGGATAACCTGCGCTGGGGCGACGAGAACGCCAGCGAGGAAGAATGCATCCGCGTGGCAAAGCTGGCCTGCGCCGATGAGTTCATCGAGCGCTTCCCCGATAAGTACAATACATGGATCGAGCAGGGCGGCTCCAATGTGTCCGGCGGCCAGAAGCAGCGCCTGACCATCGCCCGCGCCCTGCTGCGCAAGCCGAAGGTGCTGATTTTGGACGACTCCACCAGCGCCGTGGATACCGCCACCGATGCCAAAATTCGCAAGGCGTTCCGCGAGGAGATCCCCGGCACCACCAAGATCATCATTGCACAGCGTATTTCCTCGGTGCAGGATGCCGACCGCATCCTTGTGCTGGATAACGGCAAGATCAATGGTCTGGGCACTCACGAAGAATTGCTGAAGACCAACGCCATCTATCAGGAAGTTTACAACAGCCAGACCCAGAGCGGCGGCGATTTCGATAAGCAGGGAGGTGAGCAGTAATGGCTCAGGCAAAAGAAGTGCGCGGCCCCGGCCCGCGCGGCATGGGCCCCAAGGCCAAAGTGGAAAAACCGGGCTTGCTGCTCAAGCGCATCATGGGCGAAGTGTTCCGGCACTATCTGCCCCACTGCATCCTTGTTCTGGTGTGCATCGTGGTCAGCGCGCTGGCCAACGTGCAGGCCAGCCTGTTTTTGCAGACGCTGATGGACGATTACATCGTGCCCATGACTCAGCAGCAGAACCCCGATTTTGCCCCGCTGGCAGCAGCCCTGCTGCGGGTGGGCGTCATCTATGTCATCGGCATTCTGGCGGCCTGGCTCAACGCCCGCACCATGGTCAACGTGACCCAGGGCACCCTGCGCAACCTGCGCATCCAGCTTTTCACCCACATGGAGAGCCTGCCCATCAAGTATTTTGACCAGCACCCCCACGGCGACATCATGTCCGTGTACACCAACGACGTG